>Ga0209430_1001012_pt1 | contig 22842 bp, 18 predicted proteins | sample BarGraIncub1133A_FD_184504 | JGI IMG/M metagenome (GOLD analysis project Ga0209430, IMG submission 184504) | Arctic peat soil microbial communities from Barrow, Alaska - Barrow Graham LP Incubations 11-33A (SPAdes) (version 2) | ecosystem: Environmental > Terrestrial > Soil > Wetlands > Peat... | reverse complement strand
CGATACTGGAACAGTTGGACTCCCCCGAAGAGCGGGCCCGTCTCTCTTCGCTGTTCGTGGAGGATGCCCACCTGGAGGATATGAACGCCATCAAGGCGTTTGAGCAGTGCTGCCAGACCCTGGAGCGCGGAGCGCTCAAGGGGGGAGGCAAGACCCTGGCTCGGGAGCTTGCGCGGCTGGAACCGGAAACCCCTAGGTACCGGGAGATCCTGATGGAACTTGAACAGTTGCGAAATAAAAAATCGAAATTATTATAGAAGACGCAGCAGCGTCGGAGTGTGGCGAATGGCAAAGAAAAATATGGACGAAGTGAAACAGCTCATCGACCTCGGCAAGGAAAAGGGGTTTCTCACCTACGAAGAGGTGAACGACCTCCTCCCTCCCGATATCGTCTCGTCCGACCAGATCGACGACGTGATGAGCATGTTCGGAGATATGGACATCGAGATCGTGGACTCCGCCCAGAAGGTGAAGATCCCGAAGATCAAGATGGACCACGAGGAAGAGGAAGAGCACGACGGCGAGCAGGAAGAGGTCGAGTTCGAGCCCGGCACCCTCGGGCGCACCAGCGATCCGGTACGGATGTACCTGCGCGAAATGGGATCCGTCTCGCTTTTGACCCGCGAGGGCGAGGTGGAGATCGCCAAGCGGATCGAGGTCGGCGAGCGCGACGTCGCGAGCGTCATCCTGAACACCCCGATCACCGTGAAGGAGGTCGTCTTCCTGGGAGAGCGTCTCCGGAAGATGCAGATAGGGGCGATCGAGATCAGCAAGGACGTCGAGGAAGAGGTGCTCGAGGAGGGGGAGGAGGATCTCCAGGCCCTGAAGGTATTGAGCATCATCGACGAGATCAAGGAATTGGACCGGCGCATGGAGGAGATTCAGGTCACCCTGGAAACCGAGACCGTGGCGGCCCAGGAGAGCGAAAGCCTGCAGGCGGAACACGCCGAGCTGAAGTCGAGAATGGCGGACTTGCTGAAATCCCTCAGGCTGAAGGACCGGCACATAGAGAAGATCGCTCAGCGGCTAAAGGAGCTCTCCTGCAAGGTGGACCTGGTGGTGCTGGAGATATCCGAACTGGAGAAGGAAACCGGCACCGTCAAGGATCCCTTCCTCTCGGCCTACGACGGACTGCGCGGCGCCTCTGAGGCTGAATACCAGAAATCGTTAAGCCTCGGCCAGGAGGATGCGCAGAAACTTGAGAAGCGCTACCGCTCGGCGGAGAAGAGGATACGCAAGGTCGAGCAGGAGTCCGGCTTCAAGGCCTGCGAGCTTTCCAACGCGCTGCGCGCTATCGAACAGGGGGAAAGGAAGGCGAAGCTGGCCAAGAGCGAACTGGTGGAGGCAAACCTCCGACTGGTGGTCTCTATCGCCAAGAAGTACACCAACCGTGGGCTGCAGTTTCTTGACCTGATCCAGGAAGGAAACATCGGGCTCATGAAGGCGGTGGACAAGTTCGAGTATCAGCGCGGTTACAAGTTCTCCACCTACGCCACCTGGTGGATCCGTCAGGCGATCACCCGCGCCATCGCGGACCAGGCGCGGACCATCAGGATCCCTGTTCACATGATCGAGACCATCAACAAGCTGATCAGGACCAGCAGGCAGCTGGTCCAGGAGATCGGCCGCGAGCCCTCTCCCGAGGAGATCGCGGAGCGGATGGCGCTTCCGCTCGACAAGGTCAGAAAGGTCCTGAAAATCGCCAAGGAACCGATATCCCTGGAAACGCCGATCGGCGAGGAAGAGGATTCCCACCTGGGCGACTTCATCGAGGACAAGGGGGTTGTTTCTCCGCTTGAGGCAGTCATCAAGGCGAACCTCTCGGAGCAGACCTCCCGGGTCCTCTCCACCCTCACCCCGCGCGAGGAGAAGGTGCTCAGGATGCGCTTTGGAATCGGCGAGAAGAGCGACCACACCCTGGAAGAGGTGGGTCAGGACTTCGAGGTGACCCGGGAACGCATCCGGCAGATAGAGGCGAAGGCGCTCAGGAAGCTGCGCCACCCGAGCCGGGCGAAGAAGCTGAAAAGCTTCGTGGAGTAACCTTCAAGGCCGCACCGGATTCAATCGGCGCGGCCTTTTTTTTGATGCAAAACGAATGCAAGCCAAAGCCTAAACACAGAGGGCGCTGAGGAAAAGCCAGGGCGGACACAGAGGCATTCGATGCTTTTTGTTTGACCCTCGCCCAAAGGGAATGGGTTGCTGAGGCCCGGTCGAGGGCTTTGCCGGTTTTCATAGACGATACGACGAGGTGAGAGATGCAGAAAAAAGCGGTTATCCTGTACAGCGGCGGGCTGGATTCCACCACCTGCATGGCGATTGCCAGGGAGCAGGGGTACGCCACCTACGCCATGAGCTTCAGTTACGGCCAGCGGCACCAGCAGGAGCTTGAGGTTGCCAGGCGCAACGCGCGGCCGATGGGTGCGCTGGATCACCTGGTGGTGGAGTTCGACCTGAGAAAGATGGGAGGGAGTGCGCTTACCTCCGACCTGGCTGTGCCCAAGGGCGGGGTAGGGGACGCGATCCCGGTCACCTACGTCCCGGCCCGGAACACCATATTCCTCTCCTTCGCGCTCGGCTGGGCCGAGACGCTCGGCTGCTTCGATATCTTCATCGGGGTGAACGCCCTGGACTACTCCGGCTACCCAGACTGCCGCCCGGAGTTCATACAAGCCTTCGAGACCATGGCGAACCTCGCCACCAAGGCAGGGGTGGAGGGGAGCGGCAGGATGAAGATACACGCGCCCCTCATAAACCTCACCAAGGCGGATATCATCAGGAAGGGGATCTCCCTCGGTGTCGACTATTCGCTCACCCACTCCTGCTATGATCCCGCGGAGGACGGCGCCGCCTGCGGGCTCTGCGACTCCTGCCGGCTGCGCCTGAAGGGGTTCGCCGAGGCGGGATTGACGGATCCGGTTCGTTACGTGAAAGGGTAAAGGTAAAGGCGCATGGTGAAAGACAAGGCAAAAGAAAAAGACCCGGCCGTATCCCCGGCCTCCGATCCCAAGACACGCTCTTCCTCCCCCCGCTCTCCGCTCTCCGACGTGCAACTCACCCGGGATACCCGGAACATCCCGATCGGCAAGGTCGGCGTGAAGGACATCTCCTACCCCATCGTGGTGATGGACAAGAATCGGGCCTTCCAGAGCACGGTGGCGCGGATCAACATGTACGTCGATCTCCCGCACCACTTCAAGGGGACCCACATGAGCCGCTTCGTGGAGATCCTGAACAGCTACCGGGAGGAGATCGCCCTCGACAAGATGGAGACCATTCTCGCCACCATGAAGGAGAAGCTGGGAGCCTCCAGTGCCCACCTGGAGATGGAGTTTCCCTACTTCATCGAGAAAGAGGCTCCCGTCTCCCGCGCCAAAAGCCTGATGGAATACACCTGCACCTTTTCCGCCTCGCTTTCGGAGAGTTTCGACTTCGTGCTCGGCATCAAGGTTCCGGTTACCTCGCTCTGCCCCTGCAGTCGGGAGCTTTCCCGCTACGGCGCTCACAACCAGCGCTCCATCATGACAGTGCAGGTCCGCTACAACGAGTTTATCTGGATCGAGGACCTGATTGAGATCATCGAGGAATGCGGCTCCTCCCCGGTCTATTCCCTCTTGAAACGCGAGGACGAAAAGTTCGTCACCGAGCGGGCCTACGAGAACCCGCGTTTCGTCGAGGACATGGTGCGCGAGGCGACCGTGCGGCTGCTAGCCCTGGACAACATCACCTGGTTCTCCGTCGAGGCGGAGAATTTCGAATCGATTCACAAACACTCGGCCTACGCGGCCATCGAAAGAAGCAAGTCGTAGCGCGGAAGTAGCGAGTCAAAGTTTTGGCTGTGGATAACCATGTTGATAAGCGGCAAAACTGTGGACAAGGCTAGCTTTTACTCCATCATGCAACCCTTTTAAGGTCTCATCCTCTAATGAAGAGTGCCCTCGCCGTTTTTGCGAAAACGCCCCTCGCAGGTCAGGTCAAGACGCGTCTCGCCCCCGCGCTGTCACCAGAAGAAAGCGCCGAACTCTACCGCTGCATGCTCCTCGATACCATAGCCCGGGTGCGTCAGCTCCCGGTTGATACGGTCATCTTCTACGAGGGCGACGAACTATTTTTCCGAGAAGCCGCCCCCGGAGTGCTGCTCATTCCCCAATTGGAGGGGGGGCTCGGCGAACGGCTGGAAAATGCCTTCAGTACGCTCGGCTCCCTGGGGTACCGTGGGCGTGCTGTGATCGGTACCGATGCCCCCGACTTGCCGCTGAGCTTTATAGAGGAGGCCTTTCGTCGTCTCGATGGGGGGAGTGACGCGGTGTTCGGGCCGGCGGAGGACGGCGGTTATTACCTGGTAGCGCTGAACGGCGCGCCTGGCACCCTGTTCCGGGATATACCCTGGTCCAGCGCGCAGGTGCTCGCGAGGAGCCTGGAAAAGGCCAGTGAGTGCGGGCTTGCCACGGAGCTTCTTCCCACCTGGTACGACGTGGACCGCTATGAAGATCTGCTTCGTCCAGGGCTCGCGGATCCGCGAAATGCCGCTCCGCTCACACGTGGTTTCCTCGGGAACCGGGGCATCGGTGGCCTGCAAGATGCCGTGCCCGATTACTCCATTGGCAATTTGGCAAAAACTTCGCGCCTGATTTGATGCAGCGGGCCAATTGGGGCACTCGTCAGAGTGCTTCCTCTTTTCCGATGCCCACCGGTAGGTTAGCAATGTTAAGGAACCCAGCAGCCAGTCTGATGCCTCTGATAGGCGCCCATGACGAAGCCAAAGGAACGGTGTAGCGCATGCAAGAATCCCCGATAAAAATACTTAACGAGGTGTTCGGCTTCAAGACCTTCCGCCCTCCGCAGCAGGAGATCGTCGAGCAGGTGATCGCCGGCGGAGACGCCTTCGTGCTCATGCCGACCGGCGGCGGAAAATCCCTCTGCTTCCAGATCCCTGCGCTTTGCCTGCCGGGAACGGCGCTGGTGGTCTCCCCGCTTATCTCGCTCATGAAGGACCAGGTGGATGCCCTACGCGAGAACGGTGTTTCGGCCGCCTGCTACAACTCGTCGGCCACCGAGGCGGAGGCGCGCCGCGTGCTGGCGGAGCTGCACGCGGGGAGCCTGAAGCTCCTCTACGTCGCCCCCGAACGTCTCCTGAGCGACGGCTTCCTGGAGCGGATCAAGTCGCTGCCGATCTCTCTTTTCGCCATCGATGAGGCCCACTGCGTTTCGTCATGGGGGCACGACTTCCGCCCGGAGTACGCCAAGCTCGGGATCCTGCGGGAAATATTCCCAGACGTTCCCATGATCGCCCTGACGGCCACTGCCGACAGCCAGACCCGTGGGGACATCCTCGCACGCCTGGGGCTTTCCGGCGCCACCTGCTATGTCGCGGGTTTCGATCGACCGAACATCCGCTACAGCGTGGTCGAGAAGAAAAAGCCGTTCAACCAGCTGGCCGGGTTTCTTGAGAGCCGCAAGGAGGAGGCCGGCATCGTCTACGCCCTCTCCCGGAAGCGGGTGGAGGAGGTGGCCAATAAACTGGTGGCTTCCGGGGTGAAGGCCGCGGCGTATCACGCGGGGCTCCCCGACAAGGAGCGCCACCGCGTCCAGGATGCCTTCCTGAAGGACGACCTGAAGGTCGTGGTGGCGACGGTCGCCTTCGGGATGGGGATAGACAAGTCGAACGTCCGCTTCGTGGTCCATTACGACATGCCGAAGAGCATCGAGAGCTACTACCAGGAAACCGGTCGAGCCGGGCGTGACGGCCTTCCCGCGGACGCGCTGCTGCTCTTTGGCTACGGTGACATCGCGATCTCGCGGGGACTGATCGAAAGCGGCGGCAACGCCGAGCAGAACCGGATCGAGTTGCACAAGCTGAACTGCATGGCCGGTTTCGCCGAGGCGCAGACCTGCCGCCGCCGCGTGCTGCTCGGCTACTTCGGGGACCGCCTGGAAAAGGACTGCGGCAACTGCGACATCTGCGAGAGCCCGCCCGAGCGCTTCGATGCCACGGAGGATGCGCGCAAGGCGCTCTCGTGCGTCTACCGGGTCGGCCAGCGCTTCGGCATGGGGCATGTCATCGACGTGCTGCGCGGCTCCCAGAACCACCGGATGCTGGAACTCCGGCACGACAAGCTCTCCACCTTCGGCATCGGCAAGGAGCACTCCCAGGACGCCTGGGGCGGCCTGATTCGCCAACTGGTGCACTTGGGCTACCTGGAACAGGATCTGGCGGCCTTCTCCGTGCTGAAGCTGACCGAGCGGGCCCGTCCGCTCCTGAAGGGAGAGGAGCGGCTGGAACTTGCCAGGCCGCGCGACACCCGGGTGATGGAGAAGAAATCAGCCGCGAAAAAACCGTCCTATGACGGCGCGCTGTTCCAGGAACTGCGGGCCCTCAGGAAGGTGATCGCCGACGAACAGCAGGTGCCGCCTTTCGTGGTTTTCGCCGATGCGTCGCTGGCGGAGATGGCGGCACAGATGCCGAAGGACAAGTGGGAACTGCTGAAGATTACCGGTGTGGGGCAGCATAAGCTGGCGCGCTACGGGGACGCTTTCCTGCGGGTCATCAGGGAGCATAAAGGGGAAGGGGTACCGAAGTAGCCCAAAGAACCCCTCGCCCTCCGGGAGAGGGGCAGGGGTGAGGGAGGCGCCTCTGCTACCTGATCGCCTCGAGAGCATAGCCGCTCTGAATGAGGTGCCGGGTGACATCCTGAATATGCTCGGCCCCCCTGGTTTCCAGTTCCACCAGCACCTCGGTCTTCCCGATCGGCAGCGACTTGGAGCGGCGGTCATGGGTGATGATGGAGATGTTGGCCCGGGTCTCGGCGATCTCGGCGGCGAGTCTCGCCAGCGCCCCCGGCACATCGTCAAGTTCCACCTTCAGCTTCAGGTAGCGGCCGGCCGCCAGGAGCCCCCTCTCCACCACGACGGCGATGGTCTTGACGTCGATATTGCCACCGGAAAGAAGCGCCACGGTCTTGCCGGAAAGCCCCTTCACCCTGCCGTTCAAAAGGGCCGCCAGCCCCACCGCGCCTGCCCCCTCCACCATCAGCTTGTTCCGCTCCAGAAGCGACACGATCGCCTGGGCGATCTCTTCCTCCTCCACCAGCACCACCTCGTCGACCAGATCCCGCACCACCGGGAAGGTGAGACTCCCGACCGTCTTTACCGCGATGCCGTCGGCGAGGCTAGCCCGGATCGGAACCGTGAGGATCTCCCCCTTTTTGAGCGAGAGCTGCATGGACGGGGCGGCGGCCGATTCGACGCCAATGATCCTGACCTGCGGGTGGGTTTCCCTGATGGCGCGGGCGATTCCCGCGATGAGCCCTCCTCCGCCGATCGGGACCAGGACGTTGGCCAGGTCGGGAAGGTCCTCCAAGAGCTCCAGGCCGATGGTCCCCTGTCCCGCCATGACCTGCGGGTCGTCGAAGGGGTGCACGAAAAGGGCGCCGCTCACCTGGGACTCGCGGAGCGCCGCCGCGCAGGCCTCGTCGAAATTCTTCCCCTCCAGGACGACCGTGGCGCCGTAGTCCCGGGTGGCGAACACCTTCTGGGGCGGTGTGGTTTCCGGCATGTAGACGGTCGCCTTTACCCCAAGGAGATCCGCAGAGAAGGCGACCCCCTGGGCGTGGTTCCCCGCGGAGGCGGTGATCACGCCGCCGGCGAGCGCCGAGCGGGGCTGGGCGGTCATGAAGTTGAGGGCGCCGCGGATCTTGAAGGCCCCGGTGCGTTGCAGGTTCTCACATTTGAAGTAAAGCGGAAGACCTAGCCGTTCGCTGAAATGCTGGGCGTGGATCAGTTCCGTGCGACGCACCCTTTTTTTGAGCCTAAGGGCCGCGTCCAGGATCAGGTTGTAGTCGAACATGGGTTTACCGTCCGGAAAATTTAGTGTTTGTGGTCATGGTCGTGATCATGATGCTCGCCGGAGCAGCCGCCTTTGGGATGCCGGTGGACATGGGGGTGAGACGCCGCGCGCGGCCGGTGGCGGAACTGCTTGGCAGCGCCGTCGACCTCGTCGCAGCGGATGCTTTCCAGCTGCAGGGTGGTGTGGGAGATGTGGAAGCGTTCGAACAGGCGTTCCTCGATCTTTCTCAGCATGCCGCCGTGCTCGCCCCGGAAGCTCGCAGGGACCACCACGTGCCCGGAGAGGGCGTTGATGTGGGAACAGATGGTCCAGATGTTCAGGTGGTGCACCTCCTCCACCCCTTCCACCTCGCGGATGGCGGCTGCCACCTGGTTGATGTCCATCCCGCGCGGCACCCCCTCGAGGAGGATATGAAGGGATTCCCGTATCACGCGCCAGGAGCCCCAGAAGATCACGAAGCCGATCCCGACCGAGACCAGCGCGTCGAGCAGGAACCAGTTGGTGAAGTACATGATGATGCCGCCGACGATGACCCCGACGGAGGCCGCCGCGTCCCCGACCACGTGGAGAAAGGCGCTGCGTACGTTCAGGTCGTCATGGGAGTGGGAGTGCAGGGCGCGGGCCGCGAGCAGGTTCATGGCGAGACCGACCGCGGCTATCAGCAGCATCGGGAGGCTTTTCACCTCCTGGGGCTGGAAAATTCTGCCGATCGCCTCGTAGCAGATGATCGCCGCGATCAGGAATACGGTGCTGCCGTTTATGAAGGAGGCGAACACCTCCATCCTGTGCCAGCCGAAGGTGCGGGTGTCGCTTACCGGATAGGAGGAGAGCTTGATCGCGGCCAGCGAGAGGAGCAGCGCGAAGAGGTCGAGAAAGACATGGGCCGCGTCAGAAAGCAGGGCCAGGGAGTTGGTCCAGAACCCGCCTGCCAGCTCGGCCACGAGGGTCGCCGCCGTGAGGAAGATGGCGTACTTGAAGCGTCCTGCTATGCTCTGGTCCAGCTGGGTTTCGGCGTGCATGAGGTACCCCGGCGGGAGGGGGCGAAGTCCCCTCCCGCCTCATGGTTATTAGAAACTGAGAGCCGCCTTCAACGAGTAGATGGGACGCACTTCATACTCCACCTCGGCGGTGATGCCGAAAAGCGGAAGAGGCGAAACCTTGATGCCAGCGAAGACGCGCGGCTGCCAGAAATCTTCCGATTTAAGAGTCCCAGTGGTCAATGTGGACTGTGACTGCAGATCGCCTGTGGCCTTGCTGTGGATCCAGAGCGCACCTGCACCGGCATAGGGGGTAAGGAAGAGGAACCCCTTGCTGATGGAAGCGTCGACTCCAGCCGTCTGCAGGTCCAGGTCGTTCACGCCGGCAAGCCGGGTGTAGGTGGCGCGGATGCCGAGCGCTGGTGTCGCCAGGGTCCCGTCCAGGATCGCCTTGCTCACCTCGAAACCGTACAGCTTGATGTTGGAATCAGGCACATAGGAGTACATGGCGCCGACATCGATACCGAAGGGTAACCCTTTCCTGGCGCGCAGTTTCGGGAGCAGAAGGTAGGAAGGCGCGTCGCCTCGGAAAGCCTCGTTCCAGTAGGCGCTCTCTTTCTTGATGTCGACCACGGAGACCTCGATTCCCGCGTCGAAGCCGGTGATCCCAAGCGGTGCCGCTGGGGCGGTATTCTTGAAGGAAATCGCACCGCCCGCTTCCTTGCTCAGGCTCTTGAAGTCACCCTGGGTGAGGCCTTCATTAAACCTGATGTCCTTTGCCATCGCTTGGGTACCCACCAGCAGGGTCAGGGAGAGGGCCACTACTATGCGCTTTTTCAAATTTTCCTCCGTTCTCATTGAATGTCAGATTTTTTCTAATCCTAGCAGAGACGCCTATTCCGGTCAATAACTTAGCGGTTTGGCGCCTTGCAATTCCGCCGTTATGCTGATATCTTTTCGCTTAATTCAAGTTGGAGGTCTTACCAATGAAACCGATTCACCACCGTCTCATTATCCTCGGCTCAGGCCCCGCCGGCTACACCGCCGCGGTCTATGCCGCGCGCGCTAATCTGAACCCCGTCCTAATCACCGGGCTGCAACCGGGGGGGCAGCTGATGACCACGACGGATGTGGACAACTGGCCGGGAGACCCGGACGGTGTGCTGGGACCCGAACTGATGGCGCGCATGCAGAAGCACGCGGAGCGCTTCGGGGCCAAGATTATATCCGACCAGATCCAAAGTGCCCAGGTCAAGAAACCCCCTTTTCTCCTTCAAGGAGACAACGCCAGTTACAGCTGCGACGCCCTCATCATAGCGACCGGCGCCTCGGCCAGATACCTGGGCCTTCCTTCCGAGGAGGCCTTCAAGGGTAAGGGCGTTTCCGCCTGCGCCACCTGCGACGGCTTCTTCTATCGCGGCAAACCGGTCGCCGTTATCGGGGGGGGGAGCACCGCCGTTGAGGAGGCGCTCTACCTGTCCAACATAGCGAGCCATGTGACGGTCGTGCACCGCAGGGACCGCTTCCGCTCCGAGAAGATCCTCGCCGACAGGCTGATAGATAAAACCAAAAAAGGCAACGTCACCATCGAATGGAACCACAATCTTGAGGAGGTGCTGGGGGACGCGTCCGGGGTCACCGGGGTTCGGATTCGTCACACCAGCGGCTCCGACAAGGTGGTGCCGGTACACGGCTGCTTCATCGCCATCGGCCACCAGCCGAACACCGACATCTTCCAGGGGCAGCTGGAGATGGAGGACGGCTACCTGGTGACCAATGGCGGCTGCAACGGTGACGCCAGCGCGACAAGCGTTCCGGGGGTCTTCGCCGCGGGAGACGTGCAGGACAAGATGTACAAGCAGGCGATTACCTCCGCGGGGACCGGCTGCATGGCCGCCCTCGACGCGGAGCGTTATCTGGAAATGATGAAAAAATAGGAACTGGGGGCTGGGGGCAGGGGAAACACCCATGCTTTCAGCCCTTTCATTTTGCCACCCACCCGGCCTTTCATCCTTGCTTCATTATCCCTCAACCGGGGGTTCTCATGCTCGCCAAGGTTCTCTCCAGGGCGCTGCTCGGAATTGACGCCATCCTCATCGACGTGGAGGTGGATATCGCCCAAGGGCTCCCTCAGTTGGCCACGGTCGGGCTCCCCGACGGCGCGGTGAAGGAGAGCAAGGACCGGGTCAAGGCGGCGCTCAAGAACTCCGGTTACGATTTTCCCAACCGGAAGATAACGGTAAACCTCGCCCCCGCCGACGTGAAGAAGGAGGGGGCGTCTTTCGATCTGCCGATCTGCATCGGGATTCTCGCCGCCACCGGCGTGATCAGGAAGGACAAGCTCGCGCGCTATATCCTTTTGGGTGAGCTCTCGCTGGACGGCGGGGTGAAGCCGGTGCGGGGCTGTCTCCCGGTTGCGGTGGCGGCGCGCGGGGCGAACCTGGCCGGCATCATCATCCCCGTGGAGAATGTCTGCGAGGGTGGCGTGGTCGAGGGGATCGAGGTGATCGGCGTCACCGAGCTCTCCCAGGTGGTCGATTTTCTGAACGGCACCCTGCAGATCCCGCCCTACCAGGCGGACATAGAGGGGCTCTTCAGCCAGGGTGGGGAGGTCGGCGACGATTTCTGCGAGGTGAAGGGGCAGGAGCACGCCAAGCGCGCGCTGGAGGTGGCCGCCGCCGGAAGCCATAACCTGCTGATGATCGGTCCCCCCGGCTCAGGTAAGACCATGCTGGCGCGGCGCATCCCCTCCATCCTCCCGCCGATGTTGTTCGAGGAGGCGATCGAGACCACCAAGGTCTACAGCGTCATGGGGCTTCTGGAGCGCGAGCACGCCCTGATCTCCTGCCGCCCCTTCCGCTCCCCGCATCACACCATCTCCGACGTCGGCCTCATCGGAGGCAGCAACACCCCGAAACCGGGCGAGGTCTCCCTTTCCCATAACGGGGTGCTTTTTCTGGACGAGCAGTACGAGTTCAAGAAACATGTCCTGGAGGTGCTGCGCCAGCCGATGGAGGACGGCAGGGTCACCATCTCCCGGGCGCTCTCCTGCGTCACCTATCCCTCCCGCATCATGCTGGTCGCCGCCATGAACCCCTGCCCCTGCGGCTATCTTGGGGACCCCATTCACCTTTGCTCCTGTACCCCAATCATGATCCAGCGTTACCGATCCCGCATTTCCGGCCCGCTGCTGGACCGAATCGACATCCACATCGAGGTCCCCGCTGTGAAGTACCGGGACCTGTCCGACCGCGGCGAGGGGGAGGGGTCGGGCGCTATCGCCGCGCGCGTGGCCGGGTCGCGCGAGGTGCAGAAGGAGCGCTTTGCCGGGACAAAGGTGCGCTGCAACGCCCAGATGACCCCGAGAATGATCCGAAAATTTTGCGAGACCGATCAGGCGGGAAACCGAATGCTGGAGGTGGTGACCGACCGACTCGGGCTCTCCGCTCGAAGCTACCCAAGGATACTGAAGGTGGCCCGCACCATCGCGGACCTGGAGGGGAGTACTGAGATCAGGGAACAGCACATCTCCGAGGCGATCCAGTATCGCAGTTTGGATCGGAAGACGGGGTAAGATTTAGAAGATGTCACGCTGGGCCGTTCGATCTCGACCTTCCGATCTGCATGTTTCCTTTACTATCGTTGATGCGATTCAAGGGTATAAAATTCAACCGTCGTTCTCGGATGGATTACTGCGAGAATTAAGCTAGGCAACAAGAGTCTCCATCTAGGACAGGAAAACCGATTGTCTGGATGTCGCAGTTACACCAACTAATCTCCTCCCGGCTTTCAGAACGCGAAACAGTCGCAGCCGATTCCCCAGAGCCGGGAATTCTTTGGCGACCAGACTCGTTTGTGCGTATGGCAGGCACCCCCCTTGTGAATAAGCGAGTGGGCTGCGGTACCCCGATGGTAGCCGCCGTAGCTTGTTACCGGCGACCAGTCGGGACTGACCGGTAGAGGTGGTGGACCCAATTTGCTGAACTCCTCAGCACTGTAGACAACGCGCCCGCCAACGATGGTGAGAACCGATTCAATTGCTCTGATATCCTCTTCCGGAACGGTCAAGTAGTCGGTGGAGAGGGCCGTCAGGTCGGCAAGCTGGCCAGGCGCCAAGGTACCTTTTTTCTCTTCCTCGCCTGAGAACCAACTACTCCCGACCGTATAAAGGCGAAGTGCCTCCTCGCGCCCAAGGCGGTTACCCTCAGGATAGAGTTGCAACCTGCCAACTGTCTTTCCGGTTACCAACCAGTAGAGGGAAACCCATGGGTTGTAGCTCGCTACTCGGGTCGCATCGGTGCCTGCGCCGACGGGGATCCCCATTTCCAGCATCCGCCTGACCGGCGGAGTATGCTCGGTTGCACCTTTCCCATACAGTTCCCGGAAGTATTCGCCCTGGTAGGCCATTCGGTCCTGGATGGCGATCCCGCCGCCCAGGGACTTGACCCGTTCAAGATTGCGGGGCGTGATGGTCTCCGCATGGTCGAAAAACCAACGTAAACCCTGAAAGGGAACGTCGCGGTTGATCGCTTCGAAGACGCCAAGGAAGCGGGAGATCGATTCGTCGTAGGTGGCGTGGAGCCGAAAAGGCCAGCGATTCTGCGCCAGGAGCCGGACGATCTGGGCGAGCTCGTCCTCCATGACCGGCGCAAGGTCGGGACGCGGCTCGAGGAAATCCTCGAAATCGGCGGCGGAGAAGACCAGCATCTCGCCTGCGCCGTTCAGCCGGTAGAAATCGTCCCCCTGGCCCGGCGAGGTCATGGCGACCCATTGGGAGAAATCCGCCAGTTCTCCCTTCGGGTGCTGGGTGAAAAGGTTGTAGGCGATCCTCAAGTTGAGTTCCCCTTTTCCCGCCAACTCTTCCATAACCTTGTAGTCATCCGGGTAATTCTGGAATCCTCCGCCAGCATCGATGGCGCTTGTGAGCCCCAGCCGGTTCAATTCCCGCAGGAACTGACGGGTCGAATTGAGTTGGTCCGCGTAGGAGAGTTTGGGCCCCTTGGCCAGGCTCGCGTAGAGAATCATGGCGTTCGGCTTAGCGATCAGGAGCCCGGTTGGATTGCCAGCCTTGTCGCGCTGGATCTCCCCGCCCGGCGGGTCGGGGGTCTCCCGGGTATAGCCGAGCGCGCGCACTGCCGCCTGGTTGATGATGGCGTGGTCGTACAGATGCAGGATGAAGACGGGGGTTTCGGGAGCGGCCCGGTTTATCTCCTCCAGGCTCGGCATGCGCTTTTCCGCAAACTGAAACTCGGTCCAACCGCCGATCACTCGAACCCATTGGGGAGGCGGAGTACGCCGGGCCTGCTCCTTGAGCATCGCAAGGGCGTCGGCCAGGGACGGCACACCGTCCCAGCGCAGTTCCATGTTGAAGTTAAGCCCACCCCGGATCACATGGATGTGGGAGTCATTGAGCCCCGGGATGACCCGCCGACCCTTCAGGTCGATCAGTGAGGTGTTCTCTCCGGCATTGGCGAGCAGCTCTTCACCGCCGGTAGCTGTTATCCGTCCGCCAGTTATGGCAACGGACGAGACCTCCGGATGTGCAAGATCCAGAGTGGTAATCGCGCCATTATGTAGAATCATATCGGGTGCGTTCATCTCTGTACCTCCCTTATGATTTCGGTTTCAGCCGGGTGCTGGGAACCCTCGCCAGTACCGGCATAGCCATCCAGGTTCAAGCGGACGGAGAAAGGCTCTCTTGGTTCCTTAATTGGATGGCGATGTATCATAAAAGTTATCCCTGAGTGCCATTTCTGACACTCTTCAAACAAAAGGGGGCGGACTCATCCGCCCCCGGCCCCCTATCGATCGATGAACTTACCCTCCATGACCGCCGAGAAATTCTTTCACGAACCGCACTTCGATGCCGTACGGCGAATGGGCCTTCATGATTTCCATGCACCCTTCGTAGGTCTCGGAGCGTGCCCAGTCCTGCTGAAGCTCGAACAGGAACTGCAGCGAGTTCAGGGGGACCGCCCCTGCCTGGACAAGTCGCTGCACTGCCCGTTCGTGTGCCTCTTCGGTGACGTCTCCGCACGCGTCAGTCGGGATGTAGACCTCGTAACCGGCCTGGAGCATGTCGAGTGTCGGAAACATCACGTATGCCTCGGTCCAGAGCCCGGCCACAATTATCTTGCGTCGGTCGGTCTGTTGCACCGCGCTCTTGAAATTCTGGTCGAGCCAGGAGTTAATGGAGGTCCTGTCAATCGGTTTTTGATCGGGGAAAATGTTGGTTACTTCGGGGATCATTGCGCCGCTGAAACTTTGGACAGCGACTGTCGATAGAATAGTTGGCACCCGGAAAAGCTTGGCGGCTTTTGCTAAGATCTGGACGTTTTGGACGATGGTGGTCCGGTCGTGAGAGTGGACCCCGGCAAACATCGCCGGCTGGTAGTCGATCAGAGCGACTGCGCAATCTTTGGGTGCTAACATGCCATGGATCGTCTGGGTTGCCATAATATGTTCCTCCTTGGGATTTTTGTTTTGGTACGGTCAATTATATCACTCCTGCAGAGTGTCAACTGGAGGCCGAATCGATATGGTGGGTCAAGTCCGATAGTGTAACATGCTGATTTACAGCGTTAAATTAGACAACAACGCAGGAGAATACCGCTGAGAGGCGGACAAGGCGGCTCGGCATATCTGCGCCTTTTTGAAGGACGAGATGATCGGTGCCTCTGTACGGGAAAATCGCATGCGGGTTTTGTATAAATGCGGGGTTAGTGAGTCGTGGAAAATTAGCACTGAAATGCAGGGTGCCAATGCAGGGCAGAGCTAGCTATTGTCTAGACTTTCGGCCAGCTCAGTGGCCGATTTGCATAGAGCTTCGGAGTTTACCAGACCGTTCAGATAACGCTCAGGAATCCGAGAAAGGCCGACCTGTGCACCTACCAGAGCCCCCGTCAGAATGGCGCGGGCCTGATTCTGGCCACCTCCGTTGACGGCATGCAGCAGGGCGGACTCGAAATCATCGGGAAAGCGGGCGGCCAGATAGTAGGCCGCCGGCAACTGATGATAAATAGCGCAGGGCATGCCGTAAACTATCGACACCTTCCAGGCCGGTTCGATGCGGATATCAGGGTCCAGCGCAGCGCAAGCCATATAGGACGGCGTCAGCAGGGCATCGGGGGAAGCGAACTTTCCGGCGCGGGGTGGGTCCGGCTCGCCGGGGTGGGGCGGCTCCAGGTTGTCGCTGGTGACGGCGTGGAAAGGGAGTGCCCCGCTATGCACCAGTTTCATCAGCTTGCCCGAAAGCGTGGCGTCCAATGCGTGCCCCTGCACCAGCAGCCCCAGCACTGCACCGAAGGCAACGGTCATGGAGACCACCGTATCGTCGGTCTGGGTAAGAATGGTATTGCCGGTTATGCTGCTGGCCAGTCGGGCGGGGTCGAGTGCGTAGCGCACCGCAAGGGCCAGAGTGCGTTCGATGGCCTCAGTTGTGTCAGCGTGTCCACCGGTCTGCCCCCATGGCAGCTTCTGCAGCACTCTCTGTCGCCATAGTTCACGAATCGACTGGCTGGTATATCCACCCGGTCCGCTTATGGGGGTGCCATCCAAGAGTGGCAGCAGTTCGTCATCCATACGACTGCAGAAGTCCGCTTCATCATACTTTCCTTTTGCAACCAAAGAGCGCAACAGAAGTTTGAGGATGAACCCGGCCTGGGAGAGTTGGCCCGCTTTGAACCCGGCATGATAGCGGCCGGGCCGGGGATCCGTATAATCGCTGATCCACTCGCCGTAATCGCGATGCAATTGGGCAAGGTCGTAGTACCAGTGGGGTCCAAGTCCCATAGCATCGCCAATAAAGGCGCCCATGATAGCGCCGGCTGCGCGGTCCTGTATGGTTGTTTCAGACATGTTGGCCTCCGTATTTTACCGCGGCAGAAGAAGTAGAGCGCATTCGCGTGGGCTATTTTAAGTTACTCTCACAATATGGAAAGCATAGCAGGGAGGTGGAATCAGTCAATAATAAAGATACTGCTACCAAAGTCTATTCGCTTGGTACCGCAAAGTTGGCTAATTGTTTGCTTTTTTATTTCTATCAAGCCAAATAGCTCAAATGTGCAAATTGAACTGACTATTCCAGTGGGAAGAATTCGCTATGAGTTGTCTGCTTTTCTGTTTGTCGTACAATTCAGTAAAGCGGGTGATGAAGGGGCAAGGAGAGTAGGAGGCAGCAGATCTTCGAGGCAATCCAGTACCGCAGCCTAGATCGGAGATAGGATAGAGCGTAAGTGAAAAGCTGATTACAAAAAACCAGGTTCGCACCCGGATGGTACCGAGGAGGCGGATGACATCAGATAGGGCCGGATATTGGTGCGCTTTCTGGCCTGGCGGGAAGTTAATGCCAAGCCGTGAGCTAATTTGGAGTCTTGGTTTCGGTTCAGCCGCAAGCTGAAATGGTGCGCTGAAAGGAAGGAGGATTTGACCGATGCACTCACTAGGAAATCTCGAACTGATCAAACTCCACAAGGTCGCTTTCCTCTGCTCGCGCAAATGTCCCGAGGCAGCTGCGCTCAAATCCTGTTGGTGGGCCGACCAGCAGCGAGACCAGGGCGCCTGCGTGATATCCGGGTACCACTCCCCTATCGAGAAGAAGGTTCTCGGCAGGCTTTTGAAAGGATCACAGCCCATCATCATCGCCCTTGCCAAGGGGCTGCAGAAGCTGGACCCGGAACTGAGCGCTCACATTGAGGCGGGCCGCCTGCTGATCATCACCCGTTATGCCGACAGCGTCAGCCACGCCTGCGAGGCAAAGTGCTTCCAGCGCAACCGTCTGATGATGGATCTGGCCGACGAGATTGTCATTGCCCATGCCTCAGCGGGCGGAAATCTGGAGAGGCTCAGCGGGGAGTACAATGGAAAGAAGATAATAAGACTGTAATAAACTGCCCATTGCCGAACTGCCATGTTGCACGACCTAAATTGCCTGGACCCCTGGTGCTTTGCAAAACCAAGCGGGCTTCGAGTAGGATCAGGAAGTTCCGCGAGCCGAATTTGGCCGGAGCCGGGATTGACGGTGTTCAGGCCCATGAAGTTTGGAAGGCATAGAAAGCTGGACGAAAATTTCCACCTGGGGTAGGGTATAAGTCAAAAAAGAAGAGAAGAGTATCCACATGATCCCTATGGCATTTTCCGCACTACACCTGAAGACCCCTATGCTGAAGAACCTCGCATCCCTAGGCTACGCCGAAATGACGCCGATCCAGGCCCACAGCCTGCCGCTGATCCTTGCCGGCAAGGATGTGGTCGCCAAGGCGAAGACCGGCAGCGGCAAGACCGCCGCCTTCGGCATCGGCCTGCTCTCCCGGGTGGAGGTGACCTCCCCGCGTGTGCAGGCGCTGGTGATTTGCCCCACCCGCGAACTGGCGGACCAGGTCGGCAAGGAGCTGCGGCGCCTGGCCCGTTTCACCGACAACCTGAGGGTCTTGATCCTTTGCGGCGGCGTTCCTTTCGGCCCGCAACAGGGCTCGCTGGAGCATGGCGCCCACGTCGTGGTCGGTACTCCCGGCCGACTCCTCGATCATCTGCGCCGCGGGGGGCTCGACCTCGCATCCTTGCAGACGCTGGTCCTCGACGAGGCCGACCGCATGCTCGACATGGGGTTTCAGGAAGAAATCAGCGCGCTGATCTCCGCCACCCCTGAAAAGAAACAGACCCTGCTCTTCTCCGCCACCTACCCGGAGGCGATCGCCGCCATGAGCGCGCGAGTCCAGCACGAACCGGTGGAGGTCACCGTCGATGAGGCCCATGACGAGGGCGCCATCGAGCAGGTGCTCTACGAGGTGGATAGGGCCGAGCGGACCGCCGCTGTCGCCCGGATCCTCGGCCACTATCGCCCGGAATCGACGCTGGTCTTCTGCAACACCAGAAAGGAGTGCCAGGAGGTGGTCGAGGCCCTGGTGAAGCTCGGCTTGTCGGCGCTCGCCATCCACGGCGATCTGGAACAGCGGGAGCGCGATCAGGTGCTGATCCGTTTTGCCAACAAGAGCGCCTCGGTACTGGTGGCCACCGATGTGGCCGCCCGCGGGCTCGATATCAAGGAACTCTCGGCAGTGGTTAACTTTGAGCTATCCCGCGACCCGGAAATCCATATCCACCGCATCGGCCGCACCGGACGGGCCGGCGAGCAGGGGCTGGCGCTCAGCCTGGTGACGGCGCAGGAAAACCGGCGGGTGCAGGCTATCGAAACCGCCCTGGGCAGCACCATTGCCCGGGGTGAGATCGGTTCCTTGGTGGTTGCCCCGGGTGGGCCCCTCGCGCCCCCCATGGTGACGCTCTGCATCGACGGCGGGCGCAAAAACAAGATGCGCCCCGGCGATATCCTGGGTGCCTTGACCGGCGAGTCGGGGATAGCGGGGAGCGAGGTCGGCAAGATCGACGTCCTCGATTCCCACGCCTACGTGGCAATCAGCCGGGCAAGTGTAGCCCAAGCCCTCTCCTGCCTGGGCGGGAATAAGATCAAAGGGCGATTCTTCAAGGTGCGAAGGATCAGCTGATGGAATGAAGGGCCGCCCGCACAGTAATTAAACCGTCCCCTGCGCCAATAAGTGCTATAATGCAGGCCGTGTGACGCATGTTCGTAACCTCTGTGATAAGGAGAACTAATCATGAGCAAAGGCCAAGACAGTAAGAAAACCTCCAAGAAGGAACCGGCAAAAACCCCGAAGGAAAAAAAGGCCGAAAAAAAGATCAAAAAGGAAGAAAAGAAGTAACTAGGCAAACGGGGTAGGCGGTAAACAGTATTGCTGCAGAATTTTAGCGAGGTTGTTGATTCGGTCTGAGATTTTGACCCACCGTCGGCTTCCAATTTGGTCCGCCATAAACATCGCCAGACACGGTAAGCCTGGCAGGCGGATTAAAGACCGGCGCCGGCGTGGGCCAGGTTTCCGGGCCCTGCAGGCCAATTTCCGCTCGCACTTGGGAACAATCAAAATCTGAAAAACCACACAATTGAGATAATATCTCGGCTGAAAAGTCCTTAGATCTCAGTTCTTGGCAAAGAGTAGCCTACTATCCTCTTGGATAAAATCGGCCGCTGGAAAGAGCTGAATAACCGCAAACGGTCAAGAGATTGAGGAAGCCCATGTCCCTGAGAACAGTAACTGCCGGAATCGCCCTGTTGCTTTGTCTCGATGTACCTGTAACGGCAACAATGTATACGATAGAAAATCCAGCCGATAAGATCAACAACCCTGCCGGCAAGATGTATAACCCTGCAACAAAGGAAAATAATCCCGCGTCAAACATTTACAATCCAGCCGCTAGAATGGATAATCCGAATCCGCTTTCACCACCGACCCAGACTGTTACTAAACCGAGTGTGACAGAAGCAACAACCGCAACAAAACCTGCCAAACTAATCAATGAACATTCACAGCCAAAGCACGCAGTTCCTCAGAAAAGCTATCACTACAAGACGGTTAGGTCCTATGTGAATGCGGCAAAAATAGCCTTCGCCAAGGACGACTACCTGGAATTTATTTCCATTACTGAGGATGCCTTGCGACGGATAGGCGCGGGAACGCTTAAAGCCTCCAAGAAAACTAGACAAAAGCTGATTAAATACCAGGCTTTCGGATATGGACTCTTGGAAAAGAACCTGGATTGAAGGGATTGATATGCCATGGGGAAACAGCGTTGTCGTTTATAAAGACAGCAACCGAGGGTCAGCTAAAACAAAAAAACCCCCGTATTTCTACGGGGGTTTCGTTGGTTTGCGCCCGTCAATAATCTCGACGGGCTAAATACTGCAACCTTCCTTGCAGTGCGATACAGGGCGAATACGGAATCTAGATGTCCACATTGGCGTATCTCCTTTCTGTTAGATATTTAGTAGTACTAAATTTACTCCACTACGAAGGCCGCGTCAACTTAAAAGAGATAAAAAGCGTCTTGTTGAAAAATATTTAAATTGCCTGGCACCCTGCCTTTGCGCCCTGCCACCAGACATTCACAGGTACTCTCGAGTTAGGAAGTGGATTGCAGGGGCCGCCAGTGGGATCGGAATTGGTAGGTAACGGCAGGAAAAATGAGCCGCTTTATGATAAGGATGATTGTCTTCTCTGAGCAGTTATCTGAGCCTAAAAAGGAGCTTCCGGCATGAAGACAATCATCACCCTCACCATGAACCCCGCGATCGACAAGAACTCCAGCGTCGACCATGTGGTGCCCGAGCGCAAGCTCTACTGCAGCGCCCCCCGTTTCGAGCCGGGTGGAGGGGGGATCAACGTCTCCCGGGCCATAAAAAAGCTGGGAGGGGAATCCCTTGCCCTGTACCCTTGCGGCGGTTCGGCCGGTGCCATGCTCCGATCGCTGTTCGACCAGGAGGGGCTCACCCATCGCCCGGTCCCCGTTGCCGGGTGCTCCAGGGAGAACCTGATCGTCCTGGAGGAAGCGACGGGCCAGCAGTACCGGTTCGGCATGCCGGGACCCACCCTGGCTGATGAGGAATGGCAGCGCTGTCTGGAGGAGATTTTTTCCAACCAGGAGGGCCCCGACTATATCGTCGCCAGCGGGAGCCTCCCCCCGGGAGTCCCGGTCGATTTCTATGCCCGTATTGCGCGCCTGGGGAAACAGCGTGGCGCCCGTGTCGTGATCGACACCTCGGGCGAGGCGCTTCGTCTCGCCATGGCTGAAGGTGTCTACCTGATCAAGCCCAATATTCGCGAGTTTCGCGATCTTATGGGGGCCGGCATGGGGGAGGAGGAGGAAATAAGGAAAATGGCGCAAAAGGTGATTTCTGACGGGCGATGCGAGGTGGTGGTGATCTCCCTTGGCGCGGCCGGCGTCCTTATGGTCTCCGGTGCGGGCCAGGAGCGGCTGCATCCGCCCGCCGTCCCGATCATCAGCAAGGTCGGCGCGGGCGACAGCATGGTGGCGGGCATGGTGCTCAGCCTGGCTCGGGGCGATGCCTTGCGCGATGCCGTCCGCTTCGGCGTGGCAGCAGGCACCGCCGCGGTGATGACGCCGGGCAGCGAGTTATGCCGCCGGGCGGACGCGGAACGGATCTATCGGCAGATGGCTCCCGTAAAATATACTGGGTCCGATTCCAACACCAGTGTCCCCCAGGATTAAACCTGATAGAACTGCAAAAAAACGTGGCGGTTTGAATTGATCCCGCGGATTGCTGGACGCCCGGGAAGGGCGTCCAGCCTGGCCATCTCATTATGATCCAGCGGACCCGCTATTTCTGGTTGATCGCCGACAGGCGCCAGGGATTGTTTCCCACGGGTCTGGTAAAGGTCCAGTACTCCTCGAATTTAACCGGCTCCGTCTTGCTGCCGGACAGCAGCGCGCCGGTGCTGTCATCGGTCGTGTAATCGAGCAGATTGGCGTAAATCAGCGCGCTGATATAGTCCTGCCCCGACTCCTGCCACACTTCGGATATCTCCACATTCCGTACGGCAATATTCTCCAGCCTGTTGATCTGCTTATCCCGCAGCAACCGGTCCAGGTCTTCCTGGAAGGTTCGCCTCATCTCTTCGGTCAGGATGCCGGAAGCTGAGGAGAGGTCCCGGTTCATCCACCCACCCTGGATCTTGAAGAAAAGGTCCATGACCGTGTCGTTGAAGCGGCTCTCATCAAAGGAGGGATCCATCTGGCGGATATGCGCCAGACCCTCGTCCAGCTCGTCCGCTGCCGGCTCCTCGATCTGGTTCTGGTAGGGAGCAGGGATCGCCGTTGCTCCCTGATACCCACCCTGGCCGAAGGTGGTGGCTGAGCCCCCCTCCCTTCTTTTCTTGATAAAGCGGTAGATGAGGTAGCCAATCCCTGCCAGGAGAACGATCTCAAAGATGCCGATGCCTCCGCCACCCATGCCTCCGGCGCCGCCCGCCATGCCGAGGCTCCTGAACAGCATCCCGCCCAGCATGCCTCCCACCAGTCCGCCGGCCATGCTTCTCATGAAACCGCCGCCTGCCTGCTGCTGGAACGGGGTGCGGGCGGGCGCTGCCTGAGTACGCGACGGGCTGGACTGGGAATAGGGGGTGGCCGGCCTGGCATAGCTGCGCGACGCGCTCG
>Ga0209430_1001011_pt1 | contig 22843 bp, 24 predicted proteins | sample BarGraIncub1133A_FD_184504 | JGI IMG/M metagenome (GOLD analysis project Ga0209430, IMG submission 184504) | Arctic peat soil microbial communities from Barrow, Alaska - Barrow Graham LP Incubations 11-33A (SPAdes) (version 2) | ecosystem: Environmental > Terrestrial > Soil > Wetlands > Peat... | reverse complement strand
CGGAGTGAAGAGCCGGATGCCTTAATTGGGCACGTCCGGATCTGTGAGGGGTAAGTACCGCGAGGTGCACCTACTCGACAATAGTTATGGTAGTCGACTTCGTCGACAGAATTTAGAATGTCAAAGTCAAATGAAAAGTTAATTGTGCTGGAATGTTTAATATCATCACTATTATGGTAAAACTAATGACAGTGTTGAGAAAAAATGGTATTATATAAAAGAGATTTGATTCTTTCGGAGGTGGTCATTATGAAAATTTCCTTTTCTACACTTGGTTGTCCGGACTGGAGTTGGGAGGATATGCTTTCAACAGCAAAGGATATCGGTTTTGATGGTATTGAGATAAGAGGTATAGGAAATGAGCTTTATGCACCAAAAGCAAAGCAATTTGCTACTGATAATATTGAATTAACAAAGAAAAAACTTGATAAAATAGGTCTTGAAATCCCTTGCTTGACGTCGGCTTGTCAGTTGTTTGATAAAGCTAATATAGAAAAGCATTTGCAAGAGGGTATAGACTACATTGAGCTTGCTGCAAAGCTTGGTGTTCCTTTCGTTAGAGTTTTGGGTGATGCTCAGCCACATCCAAGTGACATAGACGTGAAATTTGTTATTGAAAATTTGAAATTGTTATCAGAGAAAGCGAAATCCAAAGGGGTAAAGATTTTAATTGAAACAAATGGTGCTTTTGCTGACTCTGAAGTGTTGAAAGCTACCCTTGAAGAAGTTGACTCATATAGTGTAGGCGTGCTTTGGGATGTTCACCACCCATATAGATTTTTTAATGAGTCAGTAGAGCATACCTTTGAAAATTTGAAGGATTATATATGTTTTATTCATGTAAAGGATTCAGTGATTGTTGACGGAACTGTGAAATATAAAATGATGGGATATGGAGATGTTCCTATTAAGAATGTCATTAAGCTATTGAAAGAAAATGACTACAAGGGGTATATTTCACTTGAATGGGTTAAGAGATGGTGCCTTGATCTTGAAGAGCCTGGAATTGTTTTTTCGCATTATGCCGGCTATATGAAAAGCTTGATTTAAAATTAATTTGTAAAGAATTTGGCACAAGTGCCTTTTCCGACTTATAGGGAAAAGGCACTTGTTTTAGTTTGACAGCATTGACACAGCAAAAAAGTCAAAAATGACTTTGAGTAATAATAGAGATGCAAGTTAAGCTCCTGTTTAGGGAAATAAATTGAGAGTATATGGAATATTGTGGTATCATTCTTTCAAATATAAGTTTTGAAGGAGCAAATGATGAAACACATTAGTTTGTACATATTAATTATCCTTATGGTCATAATTACTGGATGTGGCGACAAAGCAACAGCCACTCTCAAACAAGGAGCTTATTTGTATAAAAACTCTTCAATAGAGATAACTAAAGGTATTAATGCGATAGACATAAATATGGATTCGGGAAATCTTCAAATTTATTGTTGGGATAAAATGGAGATAAAATTTGAAGCGAAACATACTGTCAGAGATAACAAAACAAATGAAGAGTTGCAAAAGCTGTTAAAAAAGTACTCAATAACTTCTAAAGAGTTAGAAAATACATTTTTTTTCGATGTTGATTATAAAGATAAAATTAAAAGCTCACAGGATATTTTTACTGATATAAAGCTAACAATTCCTAGACGTATTAAAAAAATAAATATCTCTCAGCAGATGGGTAGTCTAATAATTGAAGACAAATATGAAGGGGATATAGCTGCCAAATTTGATTCTGTGAACTCAGAAATTAAGTCTATGAATGGGCAACTAGTCTACGAATGTGAAACAGGTAACCTAAGACTAAATTCAGGTAAGCTTTCAAATGGTTCATACGCTCAAATAAATTCGGGAAACATATTTGTAAAAGCAGAATGCCAAGAACAGTCGAAATATTCCTTTAAAACACAAGCGGGCAATGTCGAATTAAGTTTTCCAGTAGGTTCAAATATCTTATTAGAAAGTTTCGGGACAGTTCAAAATAATCAGTTTACTGGTATCAAGGGGAATATAAAAATAGAAACGTCCACTAAAATGGGAAAAATATCTGTGAATGGATATTAAAAAAAGCAATATTTAGAAGAAAATTGTCAAGAGTTATAGAAAAATTACAAAAAACTCCTTAAAATCTTATAAATATAGAAAAATATTGAAAAACATTGAAAAAGTTGTTGACAAACTATAAAGATGTTATATAATGGAAATAGTTATATAATCTTACTTTTTCTCTGTGAATTCCGTTAACTGTTTAAGTAATCTGTTTTTACTTGATTTTAATATACAAAAGAACTGGAGAAAATCAATGGCCCTCATAAAATTGCTGATTCTTGATGATGACGACGAGTATTCTTTTAATTTATGTAATTATTTAACCCACAATTATTCAGATACTTTATTAGTTAATTATTGCAGTAATGCGTATAAAATCGAGGAATGGATCAAAAAAGTAGATCCAGATATAGTTCTCATATGTGAGAAGTATTACAATCAAGTCTATAATTATTTCAATAAAAACTTAATTGTCCTAACGTCAGGAACTAATAATGTTGGGTTGAGTAATGTTTCCTCAATCTACAAGTATAAGGATGCTAATCAGATAGCAGGAGATATTATTAATAGCTTCACTAAAGTTGGAAACATTATTACACAAACAAAAGAGAAAACCACAAAAACGGTAGCTGTTTATTCTGCTTCTGGTAATGTGGGAAAAACTTCAGTAGCATTGGGAATTAGCACTATTTGTTCATATTCAGGTCTTTCTGTATTTTATTTAAACCTAGAACAGTTCCAATCAACAAGTATATTTTTTTCTAGCAATATTGAATATTCCATCTCAGACATTATCTATTATGCAAAAGAGAGGGATAAAAACCTAATATCAAAGATTTCAACAATGAGTTGCAAAGACACTACTTCAAACATTCATTATTTTAAAGAAGCAAATAATGCATTTGAAATAAATGAGCTACTCCCACAGGACATAAAAATTATCATTGATACTATCAAAGAATGCGGACAATATGATCTTATCGTAATCGACATGGATTCACAGCTAAACGAAAATACAATTAGGATATTTGAAATGGCTGATGAAATACTATATATTTTTACTGATGAGGAAATATGTTTACATAAAACTAAGATATTTATGGATAGCATAAATATACTTTCTGATCTTTCTGATCAAAATACTTTTTTTGCTCATAAAATTCAATATGTAGCAAACAAAGTATCAAAACAGGCCCTCCTAACTCAAACGTATTATAATAAAGTAAGCCTATGTAACATCCCGTACGACACTAACTTCCTTTCTTCACGTAGTATAATTAAATCAATTGGAGGGCCTGAATTAATTAATAATGCTTTAAAAGAAATTGCAAAGAGATATCTAACTTAAAATACTTTACAATCTCGTCTTTATTACTTTTTGCTGCTGTTATTGCGGCTTATGGAGGTTGAAATTGAAGCAGGAACTTATTAGTGAGATAAAGGCCTCAATCAGCGAGAAAATCGACTTAAAACGGAATTTTTCTGATGAGGAAATAAATGAAATAATAGCTAAATCAGTATTTGAAAAATCTAAGCAATTGCTATTAAATTCATATGAGAAAAAAGAAATAATAGAGACTGTTTTTAATTCATTACGTCGGTTAGACATATTGCAACCAATTCTAGATGATCCAAATGTAACCGAAATAATGATAAATGGACCCAACAATATTTTTATTGAGAAGAACGGTAAAAGCAATAAATTTGAACTGCAATTTGAATCCTCTCAAAAATTGGAGGATATTATTCAAGTAATGGTCACTGCTGTAAACAGAACAGTGAATGAGTCCACCCCCATTGTTGATGCAAGGCTCAAAGATGGTTCGAGAATTAATGTTGTGTTGCCGCCAATTGCTTTAAATGGCCCCATTGTTACAATCAGAAAGTTTCCAGAAAAGCCAATAGATATTGAAAAACTTATTGAGCTTGGATCTTTATCATCAGAGGCTGCAAATGCTTTAAAAAAGCTTGTAATAGCAAAATACAATATATTTATAGCAGGTGGAACTGGATCTGGAAAGACGACATTCTTAAATGCATTGTCAAACTTTATTCCTAATGACGAAAGAATTATTACAATAGAAGACTCCGCAGAGCTCCAAATTTTAAATATTCCCAACTTGGTTAGGCTAGAAACTAGAAATGCAAACCTAGAGGGTAGGGGTGAAATTACTATAAGGGAACTTATAAAAACTTCGCTGAGAATGAGACCTGAAAGAATAATTGTGGGAGAGGTAAGAGGTGCTGAAGCTATCGATATGCTTCAAGCCATGAATACAGGGCATGATGGATCACTTTCAACAGGTCATGCTAATTCGACACAGGATATGCTATCAAGAATCGAGACAATGATTCTCAGTACATCAAATCTTCCGCTTGAAGCGGTAAGAAAGCAAATCGTATCAGCTATAGACATCATAATTTTTCTTTCTAGGCTCAGAGATAAATCCAGAAGAACAATGGAAATATCAGAAGTCCTTGGTATGGAAAATGATCAAATTAAGCTCAATACTCTTTTTGCTTTTGAGGAAATCTTCCAAAAAGATGCAAAGCCTTCTGATCCAGTAATAGGGTGTCTCAAGAGAAGTAAAAATCCAATATATAACAAACATAAATTAATAATTTCAGGGATATATGATGAAATATAAGGAGAGATGTGCTTGATAGATTATGACTCATATGTAATGCCCATTAAAATGAAGATTATTTATGCGGCAATAGCAGCCACAGTTGTTTTTTTAGTTTCATATTTATTTTACAGAAGTATTTTATTGGCAGCGATACTTTGTCCACTTGGAACTTTTTATTTAAAATACAAACGTGAACAAATAATCATAAAGAGAAGGAATGAACTGAATTTACAGTTCAGAGACCTCTTAATATCGCTAGCGTCATCCCTGTCAGCAGGAAAGGCTTTAGAAAATGCTTTTAAAAGTGCACTTGAAGATCTGCTTGTGCTGTATCCAAGTGATGAAGCTTACATTATTAGAGAAACAAAAATAATAATTCATAAACTAGCGCTAAATATTACAATTGAAGAGGCAATCAGCGATTTTGCAAAGCGATCTAAGATTGATGATATAAGGAATTTTTCTGATGTAATAATGATATGCAAAAGAACTGGTGGAAATCTAATAGAAGCAATTAAAAATTCATCAGGCATAATAGGTGATAAAATTGAAATGAAACAAGAGATTGAAACTTTGCTATCTGCTAGGAAATTCGAACAGAAGATATTAAATATAATGCCGGTTGGTATGATATTTATTCTATCTATAACAGCGCAGGATTATATACAACCTATTTTCAATACCTCTCAAGGAAGAGGAGCAATGACGATGTGCTTACTTTTGCTAATAGCTGCATTTCTAATAACTAATAAAATTATGAATATAAAAATGTGAGGAATTATGTTTATTATTAATATGTTTACTATAATTGCAATGTTTACTTTAATGATTATTTTTTGTGGAATTCTTATCAAAAATTATGCTGCATATTCAAATTATATTCAAGCAATATCGCAGAAGGATTTTTTATTAAAAGGACTCCTGCCGTTCGGACTATATATGTTGGATAAGTATAGCTATTCATTCAATTCAAGTTATGACAGAAGGATGCTTAATAGTATTTGTGAAGTATATGGGCAAGAATACTCTGCATTTTATGCCAGGGTATTTTGTGCAAATAAAATTGTATTGATAGATCTAGGTATAATTTGTCAGCTGCTGGTAGGGGTATTATCTCAATTCCAAGGTGTATTTCATGCATATGTACTTCTTCTATTTGGAGTGCTAATTATATATGATGATACAAAACTTAAAAGTAAGGTAAAAAAACGAAGACTAGAAATACAATTGGAGTTTCCTGATTTTATAAATAAGCTGACTTTATTATTAAATGCGGGGCTAACAATGTCTAAAGCTTGGGAAAAAATATCCGTAGATTGTGATAAAGAAGGGGATTTTTATGCTGAGGTAGACAAGACTATTTATGAAATAAAATCAGGAAAGAATGAAGCAGAAGCATTTAGCCAATTCGCAAAGAGGGTTAAAACACCTGAGATATCAAGACTTATGTCGACCATTGTCCAAAATACAAAAAGAGGTGGAAACTATCTTGTTTTAACGCTGAGATTACAGTCAAACGAATGCTGGGAAATGCGAAAAAATGTAATTAAAAGGCTTGGAGAGGAAGCTTCAACTAAGCTGCTTTTCCCAATGATGATTATGTTTTTAGCAATAATTATAATAGTTGTAACCCCTGCAATTATTTCAATGCAGGGCATTTCTTCAAATTTTTGAATAGGAGGTATACTATGTTTTCTACACTAAAAAGGTTTGTTACGGAGGAGGATGGAATGGGGACAGTAGAAGTAATTATTATTATTGCTGTTCTTGTTGGAGTGGCTTTGCTATTTAGAAGGCAGTTAATAAACTTTGTAAACAGTATAATCAATAATCTTTTTCCAGATGCAAGCCAGCTTGAAAATAATGCTGGTACTCAAACTAGATTAAATGGCTAGGAACAAAGAACTTTGTATGTGTCTTCGATGCACAGAACGATTACTGTTTTAGAAATTTCTATGTTCATCGGAGACACGCATCGTTATCAGAGGGAGGTTATATGGCAGCAATTACTAAAAAACCGTGCATGGCTTCAAAAGGAAGCTTTACTGTAGAAGCTTCAATTGTTTTTTCCATAGTATTTCTTCTTGTCGCAGCATTGGTATATGTTTTCATAATTATGTACCAATATGCTGTCCTTCAAAGCATTGCAAGTGAGGCTGCAAATGCTGGAGCATACTATTATGTTAACCAATATGGTGCCGACTACACATCGGAATCCAATTCCAATTTATATTGGAGAATAGTCGATAATGATTCAGCAAATAAAAAAAGCGAGTTAAACAGCTATATTGGCAGAAAGCTTGAGAAGTCAATTCTAAACTCGACTAGATATGTTGATAATAATATTTCTTATAAATTATTATTAAAGCAGCTTGATATTAGTATTGAAGAACAATATCCCCTTCCAATAGGAAATTTATTTATGGTGTTTGGTATTTCTCCAACATTAAACTTTAAAGCAGAGACCATTTCTCCCTTGGATGACAATGCTGAGTTTATTAGGAATTTGGATATTGTGATTGATATTAAAAATTGTCTTCTAAATAGCGACAATAAATGGATTGGTAAGGATTCAAGGGTAAACGATGTTATAGATAAGCTATTAAAAAAGAATTGAAGTAACAAATAAATAAAAAGATAATCCTCAAAATGGGAAGTTATTATCTAGTTATTCTTAAATGGTGGTGTAATTTGAAAGCAAAAAATAACAAAGGTGCAATAACTGTTTTTATAAGTATTGTTCTTTCATCAGTTTTCTTAGTTGTGGGCACTTTTACAGATGCAGCGAGAGTTAGCTTTGCACATTCTCAGGTGCAGAGAGCAAACAAAACCGCTCTTTCCTCTTTGCTGGCTTGTTATAACAACGAGTTAAAGGACGAATATGGTCTTTTTGGCTCGTATCTGGACAATGATACATTGCTGGAAAGCTATGAGGAATACTTTTTAAAAAACTTAAACATTTATGATAATCAGAACTTTTTATATGATTATAGCATTGAAAGCATTAAGCTTGAACAGCCGTATAACTTGGAAAATAGAAATGTATTTGAAAGACAAATAATGGAGTTTATGAAATATCGTGCTCCATATGAGATAGCTTCTGACTTGTTAAATAAAATCGAAGGAATAAAAAACATCTCAAGTGGAGCAAAAGTATATAAAAGAAAAATGGAAACAGATAAGCAAGCAAGTACAATAGGGGATTTACAGCTGTCGCTTCAGGATAAAACAAAAAAGATAAATGAAGCAGGTATTGCATCAGAGGTTACAGAGCTAAAGAGCGAATATATGAGTCAAAATGCAAAATATGATGATAGTACCCAAAAATTATTAGCTTTACAAAATCTATATTCAAATGTGAAGGACGATGATAAAAAGATACAGTTAATCAAAGATATAAGAACTGTACAAGGTGAAATAAGTGGCATCAACCGCACAAAAGAAAATATAAAGAGTACTATTATCAATAGTGTAAATCAATACAAAAGCTTAAATTCTCAAGCTGCTGAGAATGCCAAAACAATCACTGCACAAAAGGGAAATTTGTTGGACAGGATTGAAGGAGAGCTACAATACATCAAAGATAACCAAGATGGAATAAAGGAACTGCAAGAATCCTACAAAGACGGCTTATCAAACATGAAAAAGATAATAGATGAGGATAATTCGGCCGTCATCATTGAAAGTCTAGAAAGCAATGTAGCAAAATGTGATAGCCTCGCAACTAAAGCTAGCAGTAATGAAATTGAATTTTTATCAGCAATAGATAAGTTGGCAGAAGCAAATAGCGTAAATTATACCTTTAACAAAGCAAGACCAGCAGAGTCAGAGGATGAGGACAATAGGGACAAGGCTGAGCAGGCATTAAAGGAGGCCTTTAGTGAAAAAGGTGATTTAAAAACTATTGACAATAGCCTGTTACAACAGCTGCCTTCTAGGAAAGCATATGCGCAGGAAGATATTGATACCCAAAACTTGGATAACATGAATTTTGATGATGAGAGTTATGCAAATAATAATCTGGATTATTTATCATCAAAGGAGAGTGGGATTGAGCAAATGATATCAAAAGTTGCTGAAGAATTATATGTTAATGAATATATAATGGGAACTTTTAAACATGATGTACCGAATATAGAAGGGGAAGACGACAGCAAGGCATACAACTTGAGATCGAAGGACAAAACAAAAAGAGCTGGTTATTTTTCAAGCTTTGAAGTTGAGTATATAATAAACGGAAACAAAGCCGAAGCCACAAATACTGTTCTTATAAAGTCGGAAATTTTAGCATTCAGGCTAATATCTAATGTTATTCATATATATACAGACTCGTCAAAAATGGCCAGAATTACTAGTCTCGCTGCTGCTCTGAGCACATGGAGCGCAGGATTGTCAACGCCACTTATACAGACTATGCTAGTATTTTCTTGGGCTATGATGGAATCCTTGTATGACATGGATCAGTTAGCTAAAGGAGAACGAATTCTATTATTTAAGACAAAAGATCAATGGAAAACTGACATTTCCGGTGTGGTTGATAAAAAGAAAGTCATAAATGTGGAGAATAACCCACTAAACCTAAGCTATCAGGATTATCTAAAAATATTTCTTCTAATGATGGATAAGGACAAAAAGCTTGCAAGGATACAGGATTTAGTGCAGCTTAATATAGGAATTTCAAATTCTGGGTTTTTACTGGAAGACTGTAAGGTCTTTTTTAAATCGGAAACATCGGTATCAATGAAAAATATGTTTATATCATTTCCTTCATTTACTACTCAAGCAAGAAAAAACATTTCACGGTCATATATAAAAGAGAGCATGTATATTGGCTATTAACTTTAAAATACGGGGGTTTAGGACTATTGAAAAATGAAAAATCAAACAAAGGCTCTATCACAGTAGAAGCTGCCATTTTACTTCCGTTTTTTATAATTGCTATCATGTCATTTGTGTTTATAATTAAGGTTTATTACACCAATGAGATAGTACAGCAAGCTATAACAGGGGCCTGTAATGAAATGAGTGTATACAGCCTGCTTTACTATGAGACAAATGCAGAAGAAATAATTGGTGGTATCGAGAAATTCGCCAGTTCAAAAGAGGTAAGCGATGCTACTGGGAATTCTTCAATTGCTTCATTTGTTCAACAGCTGGGGAAAGATGCGACAGACTATGTTCGAGCTCAGGTTGCTTTAGTGCCAATAACAAAGGTTTTGGTTAAAAAAAATCTAGCTGTTAGCTATTATAATGACGTTGATGATAGGCTAAAAGGTTTAAATTTGAAGGATGGTTTTAAGGGCATAGATTTTTCAAGTAGCAGAATGCTTGCAGATGGCAAGAGCATAGATATAGTAGTTAGCTATGAAATGAGTTTTCCCTTTCTTTCACAGCTATTTTCAGGAATTAAAATTAAGCAGATGGCCTCAACTTGTGTTTGGGCAGGTGAAGATGGTGTAAGCATGTCTGAGGATGAAGATTTAGATGAGGAAACAAGTGTTTGGAATATGACTAATATCAAGCGAGGCCGCGAAATTCGCAAACTGCAAGGTGCAAATCTCCCATATAATTTCCCAACCATAGCCAAATTTCAAAATGGTACAGCTACCAGTATCAAAAGTCTTAACATTGATAAATTATATTATCAAAACTCGAAAAATTTGAAGTTGAAATTAATGACCAATATTAATAAGCTAGAAGAGTTTAATGGGGGCAAGAGCAGCTCTAGAACCATTGATAGTTATGAGATATTTAGAAAAGAGCTTATATTAATTTTACCTGAAACACAGGTGCTTCCGAATCAGCAACAAACTATAGACGAGTGCATACAAATAGCTAGAAGCAAGGGTATAGATTTGAAGATTATAAATGCTTATGGAAAGGAAGATACTACGCAAAGCGAGGTGGAAAATGATAAAACTGATTGAGTGCGTTGATATTTTATCGATTAGAAAGAATAGTATGAGCATGGCATTTTGTTTTGTAACATGGGTAGTAGCTATTTTGTATTTATTTAGCCATATAGAGATGGGAATAGCTGCTACTTCAACATTTATATTAGTAACAATTCAATTAATCTCTTCTATAAACGACATATACAGTAGGACTATCCCCATAAAATTTATGATTTTTTCAATGATTTTATGCTTTTTGATTTTTGGAATATTTTATAAAACAAACGCTCTAATAAATTGTATATTAGGAGGTGTTGCTGCGTTTGTAGTTATGAATTTGTTGATACTAATTTCTAAAAGGCAGGTGGGAGGTGGAGATTTGGCTCTAATGACTGTAACTGGATTTTTTGCTGGAATTAATACTTTTTTCAGCATATTATTTATTTCAATAGTATTAACAGGAATGTATTCCTTGTTTTTAGTGTTTGCAAAAAAAGGCAATAAAAATACAGAGATCCCATTTGCACCATTTATATTGCTAGGAACAGTGATTTTGGTGTTAAGCAACAACTAAATAATAACTTCCCATTTTTGAAGGTACAAAATAACCTAGATAGAGAGGTGATATAAGTTGGAACGAAACTTTGAAAATGATTTTAATGTTTTATATGAGAATAATTCAACTTCAAACTACTTGGTTCTGAGAACTGGTATTGATATAATAAATTATCAGGCTCAAATGCTTTTAAATAATAAAATAAATGGACTATTAGCTTTTAATATAAATCATATAGGAGACAGCTTGAACTGCTTTTATAATGTCACATCCAAATACACATTAGCAGGTTTTATGTCAAGAAAACGTTTCTCACGGGATGAATTCTTAATTACTATTCTCAATATTATCAACAATATATATCAACTGAAGAATTATTTACTTTATGATAATAATATTCTTTTGGATGAAAATTTTATTTATGTTGAACCTGAAAGTATAGATATATATTTTGTTTATCTGCCTTTTCTGGAATGCAAAAATGATATAAAATCTTTCTTTATAAAGCTTATTGTCAAATTGGTAAATTTTCATGATGAAGACAGTGACAATTATATTCAAAAGATTCTAGAAGTTATTAGAAATGATCTTTTTAGCCTGGGTAGTTTGAAAGCGCTTATAGAAAAGCTTTTAGGAGAAGAGATCAAGAATCAAAATTCAGATTATGGGAAAATTGAGTATAGTAATACTGATAATAAGAAAGTTGCGCTTAAAAGAAATATAATAGAAAACAGATTAGATATGCAAGTAAATGCAAGCGCTGGGAAAATTGACAAAGCTAACATAGATAAAACAAATACAGATAAAGCAAACACAGATAAAACGAAAACTAGTATATTCAAAGCAGATAAAACCAAAGCAGATAAAGCTGCAATAACCAGAGGAAATGTTAGAATCCCCAATTCTCCAAATAACAAAAATCAAGAGCAGAGACCATCCGAATTATTCATAAAAACTAATGACTCTGTGTTAGGGCAGGATAAAGAGAACGTAGATACAAATAAGAAATTTAATATGCTTTCAGTTGCTTTGTTTTTGCTTCAACCCTTTCTTTTAATAACTTTTATCTTTACAGTAAAAAGTAACTTTGTTGAAATGGCAGATAACCCTAAGAATACAGTAGCTATACTCATTCTAATATTTTTGTCTGTTGACGTTCTTGTAGCTAGAATGGTTAATGAGAAGAGAAGGAAAACTAATCTAACAAGCATCTGCAAGCCTTTACAGTTTATAACAAATAAAATGAAAAGTAGTTTAAATATCAAAGACTATGCGATACCTAGTATTGAAAAGGACAAACAAGAAGATCAACTACCTATTGTCAATGAAAAATATAATGGGGAAACTGTAATACTTAAAAAGAATAGACAAATAGAAAAACCATATTTAAAAGAAAAAGATGGAGAAGAAGTTATTGAAATCGACAAGAAAAGTTTACTTATTGGCAGAATGGAGAACTTTGTTGATTACGTAGTTAATAGCAGTGCAGTAGGAAAAATCCATGCTGAGATTTTAGATGAGGGAGGGGAGTTTTACCTTATGGATTGCAACTCAAGAAATGGGACTTTTCTTAATGAAAGTAGAATAGTACCCAATACAAAAAACAAAGTTAATAATAATGATGTATTGAGATTTGCTAATAAAGAATTTATATTTTTCTGTCCAGTTAATCCTCAAAGTAACGTAATATGATTATTTATATAGTGCTCCTTTTCTTGCTTTCTTTCTCAGTAATTAGTGACTTAAAAGCTTCTAAAATACGTAATGTATATGTACTCCCAGCTGCTGTGATAGGTCTAGTGTCAAATGCCTTATTTTATGGATTTACAGGTTTAAAATTTAGTGTAATGGGAATGACTTTGCCAATATTGTCTTTAGGTATTTTCTTTTATGCAGGACTGATAGGAGCGGGGGACATAAAACTTTTTGGTGCAATTGGGGCTCTTTTGGGATTAAGATTTTTAATTTATGCTATGGCCTACTCTTTTTTATTTGCAGGTTTATCTGCTTTTATAAGTTTGGCAAGAAGGGGTGAAATAAAAAGTACATTCTTTGGTTTTTATCAAGAAATGAAAATGTGTTATCTTACTTGCGATATATTGCATTTTCAAAACAAGAGTACAAGGCATGTTATTAAATTATCACCTGCTATAGCTATTGGAGTAGGATTTCATATACTACTGAGCACTACCCTCTATTACTAAACCAATCTTATCCATACTTAGCATCTTTTATCGCTATTTATATCTATTCAATATTTTCTCACTGAATTATATCTCTTTTTTTATCTATATTCAACAATGCTTTATTCAGAGATTGCGAGGATAATAGGAGTATAAGGATAATTTATTTATTATCATCCAATCATTGGAAGGATAATGTAAACACATTGTGAACTCTGCATGTTAGTAGCCTTTTAGAGTTTATAAGGGTATATACTAATAGAGTAAGTACATAAATTGTTCTACTATAACCATTTGTCTAGAGGAGTTTTATAATGCAAAGAATTGTTGAGTATTCCTATGGAAAACTGTTTAAATATACTATGAAAGCAATAAATCCTTTTAAAAAAGCAATTATGACAACTGAATGCTTTGTACACAAAGTTATCAATAATCAAGCATTAATAATTTTAAAGAATGATAAGAATATCGATCAATACAATTTGTTTTCCAATTATATTGCAGAGCTAAACTTAGGAGTTGTGTGGGCAGACCAAGATTTTAAAAGTTCCGGTCATTTTTACAATCCAATCAAGGATCGCGGACTATATGGAAATACAAATGCACTTACATTAGCAAAAAATTATTACACATTTGCCATTAGCTATTGGAATTCCGGTGATATTAAGAAGGCTATGTTTTTCTTGGGAGCTACTGCTCATTTAGTACAGGATATGACTGTACCACAACATGCAAATATAAAGCTTCTTAAAGAACATTATAAGTATGAGAAGTTTGTTAGGGATACGTTTTATGATATGCCTGAGTACTTAGTAATTAAAGACGGGTGCTATTTAGATGGTGTTGAAGAGTTTGTAAGACATAATGCGCTCAGTTCTATCAAGGCGAATAAAAGATTGAGTAATATTAACGATGAAGAGCAAAGGTACTATGCTTTAAGTAAATATATTATTCCTCTAGCTCAGAGAAGTACAGCTGGACTGTTTATGACATTTTATAAGGATGTACAAGAAAATGAAAATAAAATTTACAGCCAGATGTAGTTAAATACGTTGCGGTTAACCAATGAGAGGTTGCTCGAGAATAGGATTTAAATTTCTATTTTGAGGCAGCTTCTTTTTTAATGGCTATAAAATCATAATAAAGGTTCCAATTGTAATGAATATGCCACCAATTATTGTTTTAACGGTTATGACTTCCTTTAGAATAATGAAAGCTAGAACCATGCTGATTACGACGCTAAATTTATCAACAGGAACCACCTTTGAGGCTTCTCCAATTTGCAGAGCACGATAGTAAAACAGCCAGGATAAACCTGTTGCAATTCCTGATAGGATAAGAAAAATCCAGCTTTTTGTGCTGATATCAGAAATACCATGCTGTGTACCTGTTATAAATACCATGCCCCAGGCCATAACTAAAACAACAACTGTTCTGATAGCTGTCGCCAAATTTGAGTTGATACCGCTAATTCCTATCTTTGCTAATATAGACGTTAATGCCGCAAATAGCGCAGATAACAATGCAAAAATAAACCACATACTTACAACCCCCTTTACCTTTGAAGACAAATATAGCACCTCCTGTTTTAAACACTTTATATTATAAGTATAGCAATTATACAACTTCAAGTCTAGCCAATTAAACTATGTATAAAAACACCTCGCTCCAAATGAATGTTGGTCACAGTTCATGTCGGAACGAGATATTTTTATGAGATGTATATCTACGATAATGCTACAGTTTACCTTATCGGAATAACAACCCTAGATAATTATCAATGAACTAATTGTTCATTATTTTTTTGGCCCTATCTTTTCCATTCCATTCATATAAGGACGAAGAACTTCTGGAATAGTAACGCTACCGTCTTTATTTTGGTAAGTTTCAAGAATAGGGATTAATATTCTTGGCGAAGCAATGGCAGTATTATTTAGAGTATAGCAAAACTTCATAGTTCCATCGGTATCACGATATCTAAGGTTTGAACGTCTAGCTTGAAAATCGTTTAGAGTAGAGCAGGAATGTGTTTCACAGTATGCATTACGGCTAGGCATCCAGGATTCAACCTCATGCTTTCTAACCTGTCCGATTCCTATTTCACCGGTACAAGCAAGAGCAACTCTATGAGGTAGACCAAGTTCCTTTAATATCTCTTCAACATTATTTAAAATAAAGTAGTGCAATTTTTCTGCTTCAGCATCATCATTTCTGCAAATGATAACCTGTTCAACTTTCTGGAACTGATGTACTCTGTAAAGACCTCTAGTGTCTTTTCCATAAGTTCCAGCTTCACGTCTAAAACAAGTGGAATAGCCAGCATACATCTTTGGCATTTCATCAAGATTAAGGACTTCATTCTGATGGTAGGATACTAATGAAACCTCAGAAGTACCTATCAAATATAGTTCATCCTCAGTAATTTTATATGCTTGATCAAATCCTAGAGGAAAATAACCTGTCCCATACATTGCAGTATCTTTTACCATAAGGGGTACAGTCATTAAAGAAAATCCCTTAGATACCAGCTTGTCTATAACATATCTGCAAAGGGACATTTCCAAAAGTGCACCTTCGTTTTTAAGAAAATATGATCTTGAGCCAGCTACCTTAACTCCACGCGGTATATCAATTAAATCCAAGCTCTCTGCAAGCTCAAGGTGATCTTTTGGTGTAAAATCAAACTTACGTATTTCTCCCCAACGTCTGATTTCTACATTGTCTTCTTCGCCTTTTCCAATTGGAACTTCAGGACGAGGAATACTTGGCACAGTGAGCATTATTTTATCGAACTCAACTTTAATTGCTTCGAATTCAGGTTCAATTACAGCACACTCATCTTTGAGAGTCTTTACCTTTGCAATATTTTCATTTTTCTCGGCGCCCTCCATTTGGGGAATAAGCCTTGAAAGATTGTTCCTTTCAGCTCTTAATACTTCTATCGCTGTCGTTTTTTCTCTCATTTGACCATCAAGCTCAAGAAGCCTATCAATGTCGGCTTTCATCAGTTTATCTTTAACGGCCTTTTTTACTATGTCTGGATTTTGTCTAATAAAATTAATATCTAGCATTTCGTTTCCCTCCAATAATATGTTTTATAAAAAAATGCAATAAAAAAACCTCTATCCCAAATAAATAAGGGACGAGAGGTAAAATGTTTCCCGCGGTACCACCCAGATTAATCTGTAGAAATACAGATTCAGCTTGGAGCACGTAACCTGTGCAAAGGGTTTGATTCATCACCAAAAGGCTCTTAGGCGGAATTCTTGAGCTTCATTGACCGATTTTCATCAACCATCGGCTTTCTAAACAATGCAAAACAATACTTTTCCTAGTCATCACCAAATATTTAACTAATTTTAGTTTATACTAAAAAAAAATTAAAATCAAGGGCTAAGTTCAAGATATATTTCGATGCAATATTAATTGCAAAAAGCATTGACTATGTGGTCAATGAGATTTATAATAAAATCAAACAAATTGACTACGTGGTCAAAAAGGAGTAGAAACTATGAATGCTATAGAGATAAAGAGTCTTACAAAACAGTATGGTACATCTCGTGGAATCATTGATGTAGATCTTCAAGTGCAAGAGGGAGAGGTCTTTGGGTTTATTGGACCCAATGGAGCAGGGAAGTCTACCACTATAAGGACGGTACTAAATTTTATAAAGCCAACTAAAGGCGAAGCCCAAATACTTGGGTTAGACTGCTTCACGCAGAGTGAAAAAATAAAAAGACAAATAGGATATTTACCATCTGAAGTACACTATTACGATGATATGAAGGTAAAAGAGCTGCTCAATTATTCTGCAAGTTTTTATAAAAAGGAATGCTCACAAAAAATAGCAGAGCTATGTGATGCACTTGAACTAAGTACTGATAAAAAACTGGAGGAGCTTTCTTTTGGCAACAAAAAGAAGGTTGGTATTGTGCAGGCATTATTACATGAGCCAAAGCTACTTATCTTAGATGAGCCGACTAGCGGTCTCGATCCATTGATGCAGAACAAGTTCTTTGAAATATTAAAGGAAGAAAATAAAAAAGGTGTTACTATATTTTTCTCATCTCATGTTTTGACAGAGGTTCAGAAAATGTGTCACAGAGTTGCAATAATAAAAGATGGTAAAATACTGAATATTGAGTCTATTGATAACCTGCGAGCAAACACATACAAAAAGATTAAAATAGAGCTTAAAAATCCAGTCGATAATGTGTTTGAAAATTTTCCGGGGGTTGTTAATAGGTCAGTTCATGATAATTGTGTTGAATTTCTTTTCAATGGGCAGGTAGATAAGATCATTAAAAAGCTTTACGAATATAGCATCATTAATATCTGGATAGAAGAACCTCAGCTTGAGGAGATTTTTATGCATTATTATGAATAATGATTTTAATAATATTATGAAATTTTGGAGGGGTTAAAAAATGGTTATATATAAAAGAGAGATATTTCGGAATAGAAAATCTACAATGCTATGGACTTCTATATTACTGAGTTATAATGTATGTATGTTATTGCTGTATCCGTCAATGGTTGGACCTTTAAAGGATAGTATGAATGTAATGATACAATCATTTCCAAAAGAGATGATTGCAGCCTTTGGACTAGACAAGGTGAGTATGACTGAAATGCTGGGATTCTATAATACATATTGCTATTTGTTGGTTACTATTTTAGGCGGAATATTTGCAGTAATTCAGGGCAGCTCAATACTGTCTAAGGAAGAGGATGAGAAGACAATAGAGTTCTTATTATCAAAACCGGTATCTAGAAACAATATAATTACATCGAAAATATTTGCAGTATTAACGAATTTAGTCATTCTAAATACAATAATAAGCGTGATATCATTTGTCACTATTGAACTGGTAAATAAAGAGAGTTACAATAGAAGAGTGTTACTTTTGCTGTTTATAGCACCGATATTTATGCAGATAACCTTTGCAGCAATTGGATTGATAATCTCTATATTCATAGTGAAAGCAAGAATTAATTTTCCTACAGGAGTGGGAATAGTACTTGGATGCTATTTTATAAGCATAATTGCAACAATATCAAGTAAGGCAGATTTTCTTAAGTATTTTACACCGTTTAAGTATGTTGATGGCGCAGATATTATCACAAAACAGGCAATTGAGCCAATATATTTAATCATAATGGCTATAGTAACTTTGACTTGCGTTATTGCCACTTATATTATATATAATAAAAAAGATATTGTTGCTTGATTAGAAATCTGTACAGAAGAAGTTTTTATTAAATAGTAAAGACTTAAGATGGAGGGGGAAATTTGAACTCGGCTTTCGAAAATATAAGTGAAGAAAAGAGACAAAAAATAATAGCTGCCTGCTTGGAAGAATTTGCAGATAAAGGCTATAAAAATGCTTCTACAAACAGTATGGTAAAAAGAGCAGAAATATCAAAGGGATTGCTTTTTCATTATTTTGGAAGTAAAAAAAATTTATATCTATATCTGTTAGACGTAGCAATAGACAGCTTTATAAGTAAATTTTACAGCTATGATGAGAAGCTCAGCAGCGATATTTTCGAAAGGATAATGCAAAGAGGTGTCATTAAAATGAAAATTTCGAGTGAGAAACCTCTTATGTCTAAGCTTGTAATGGAAGCATTTATAGATACACCGCCAGATATGCAAGAGGAGATTGCTATTAGGTATAAAAAAATCTATTCTGAAAATATGCCAATAGTATCAGAAGCTGTTGATTACTCGTTATTTAGAGAGGATATAGATGCTAACAAGGCAATGGAATTCATAATGCTGTGTTTTGATGCGTTATACAATAAATATACTAATATGTTTAAAGGCAAAGCTTTAGCAATAACGGATGAGGAAATTGACAAGATGGTGAAAGAGTATTATGAATTTTTTGATATGATAAAATTCGGAGTGTACAAGAAATAATTAGTTAGCAGCACAGGGGGAGGATAAATCATGAAGATTTGTATAATTCATGGAAGCCCTAGGAAGGGCAATACATATAAAGCAACTCAAATATTTAAAGATCAAATGATGAAGAAGGGTAAAGTAGAATTTACAGAATTCTTTCTGCCAAAGGATATGCCCAACTTTTGCTGCGGGTGCTATTCTTGCTTTGAAAAGGGAGAGGATAAATGCCCACATGCACAATATACGCAGCCTATCACAAAGGCAATAAGAGAGGCCGATGGGATAATACTAACATCTCCTGTTTATGTGCTTGCCGAGAGTGGTGCAATGAAAGCATTTCTAGATCATTATGGATATATGTATATACCACATAGACCTATGGAAGAAATGTTTTCTAAAGTTGCAATGATTATATCAACTACAGCAGGGGCTGGCACTGGTCATGCAATTAAAACAATATCCCGAAGCCTTAATTATTGGGGAGTTAAGAGAATACAAAAGTGCGGGCTTTCAATATTTGCTTTAAGTTGGGATGAAATGAAGTTAAAGAAGCAACAGAAATTCGAAAAAATATTATTCCAAAAGGCAGATAAATTCTATAAAACTGTTGAGAAGAGAAAGCAATTGCACTCTAGGTTATTTACAAAATTTATATTTTTAGTTATCAAAAAGATGATGTCAGGATATCAAGACGATCACACTGATAAGGTTTACTGGACACAAAAAGATTGGATTAAAGGGCAGAGTAGACCGTTTTGAATAAACGCATATTTGAAAAGTAAAACCGTACAACTGTAAACTATGAGAGGAGAATTTGTCCATGAAAATGAAAATCTGTCTAAAGTATCTAGTTTATATTATGCTTATATCATTTATGGTTTTTGGAGGTCGATATGTTTTAGTTCTTTATCAAAATAATATGCAAAATTTTGCATGGGGCTCTTTAAGTGTTTATATATTTAATATATTAATGCTTGTTATATTTGGGGCTATTGGAGCGGCATTAGGCTTTGAGAATCTGTTAATAGAAGCTAAAAAAGAAGGCACTTGGAAAATCAATTTTTATAAAATAGTAATCTTGGGAGTACCGTCATTGTATTTTTCACTTACATATTGTATTTATTATTGTAATATTGACTTTATTAGAAATATACTATCATATCCAGCTGCTTATTTATTTGCTAAGAACACGAATATATTTATTGGCATGTTTCAAGTTATACTAGGGTATTCAATAATTACTAGTTTTTACAAGAGAAACTAGGCTTGATAGTATATATTTTATAATCGTATCGGAAAGTGGGAGAAGTCACGTTTAGTTATAAGCCAGAAGGACATCAGAAATATTATTGTTATGATAAGATACTTCAAAGACAGTAAGATATCAGACTGATAGGTGCAAATATTCTAGGCTGAATTTATGGTTAATGGTTATTTCTGCAAAATCATTCATATAACAAGATGTTTCAGACATTCATCAGCATAAAGGGTTGTTAAATTTGTAAGTGAGAGAGCTGATGAAAATCGGAAGCATACAATCGTTAGCTGCAATCCCATGCGGTGCAAAGGTTATATTACCCTACAGAGAGGAAAAGGAAATGATTATCAGAAAAATAGAACTGGGAGATGCTGAAAACTTTTTAGAAATGCAATTAGCGTTAGATAAAGAAACAAAGTTTATGATGTTCGAACCAGGTGAAAGACCAAATGATGTTAATAGAGTAAGAGGAATGATTCAGCGAGAAGAAGCAGCAAATAATCTAATGTTGGTAGCAGAGATTGATAGTAAAATTGTTGGATTTCTTTCAGTTCAAAGAGGTATTCCAAACCGTATCAAGCATTCAGCATATATTGTCGTTGGTGTTTGCGAAACTTATCAAAGGCAAGGAATTGGCACTCGATTTTTTGAGGAATTAGAGTTTTGGGCAAAGAATAATGAAGTAGCAAGACTTGAATTAACTGTCATGTGTCATAATTCAGGAGCAAAACACTTATATGAAAAAAATGGTTTTGTTATTGAAGGGACTAAGAAAAATTCATTGCTTGTTGATGACAAGTATGTAGATGAATACTATATGGCAAAATTCTTCAAGTAGTACTCTGGAGTAGCATAATGAATTTTAAATTAAGAACCAAATGGAGGAAAAGTGAAATGTTTAAATTCAATGCTTTAATTCCAGAACTAACAGTTTTAGATATAAATACAAGTCTTGATTTCTACATAAATATTCTTCTGTTTAAATTAGAGTATGAGCGAAAAGAGGATAAGTTTGTTTTTTTATCATTAAAACAATCTCAAATTATGATTGAAGAGAGAAATGGTAATTGGGAAACTGGAGATTTAATATATCCTTATGGTAGTGGGATTAATCTACAAATTACAATAGAGGATATTGATGTACTGCACAAAAATATCAAAAGAAACAACTATCCAATTAAAATGGAAATTAAAGAGAATTGGTATAGAGTTGATAATAAATTAACTGGAAATAAAGAATTCCTTATTATGGATCCAGATGGTTACTTATTAAGATTTTCTCAAGATCTCGGTGAAAGAGAACATTCGATAGATATAAATTTTTAGTCCGTGTGACTCATGCTTTGTGGGGCTTGGCTCTCTGTAGAACAGTTGCTTTCACACAAAGGGCTTTCACAAGGATGGATTGCAGTATAAGTAGGTAATATTAAAGAAAATAGTAAAGACATTCCTAGCATATGCTTCGTTTAGCGGGTAGTGCTATGGTGTTGTAATTAACACTACTTTTGTTATATACTGTGAATTAATACAGGAGGGATATTATGTTATTTGATAAAAAAAATCTAATAAGAACATTACAAGAGTTACCGAAAATTATTGAGACTTATATTAAAAACATTCCGGAAGATTTACTCGACAAAAAGCGAAACGAAACTTCATGGACAATCAGGGAACATCTGTACCACATTGTCAATGTTCAAGAAATGCTCTATTCAAGAATACTTAAAATTAGAGATGAAGAAATCCCCATTATTACTCCATACTTCCCTGAGGATGAATCAGAACAAGTAGTATCTTATGAATCTCTAAATAAAGCTTTTTTAAATTACAAAGCTATTCGTCAAAAGCAAATAATACTTATAAATCAACTAATAGAATCTGACTTTAAAAAAGAAGCAAAACATGATGAGTATACAAGATATAATATCCCAATTATTATTAATCACATGATTTTTCATGAATATTGGCATATGTATAGAGTTGATGAACATTGGCTTACTAGAGATGAATATTTTTCATGAACAACAAATAAATAGGTTGTAAACTCTTTCAATCTGCACAAGGTGCAATGTATGAAGTGGGACTCTGGAAAGCAAGTATAAAATATAGGTGCCCACATACGTTGCATTTCAAATAGTTCTTTGCAAAGCAAGATTAACAATAGCCAAAACAAGATATTTGAATTGGGGTTGAGAATATGAAAAGGAAAAAGATATTTTTTATTACAATTGTTCTTCTGTTTATAGGTATTAGTTTATACTGGGTATCCGCTTAACTCAAGTACCTACTACATGTTGTGTTTTGGCTTTTTCCCAGTAATTTCGTCCATTGTTATCGCTTCCTGCGTCACGGCTTGCTG
>Ga0209430_1001006_pt1 | contig 22981 bp, 25 predicted proteins | sample BarGraIncub1133A_FD_184504 | JGI IMG/M metagenome (GOLD analysis project Ga0209430, IMG submission 184504) | Arctic peat soil microbial communities from Barrow, Alaska - Barrow Graham LP Incubations 11-33A (SPAdes) (version 2) | ecosystem: Environmental > Terrestrial > Soil > Wetlands > Peat... | reverse complement strand
CGAGCATATCATGGCAAAAAAAAGGGCGCTGGAGGTGGCTGCTGCTATCCACGGAGTCACCGGGATCGCCGACCGGATCCGCCTTGTCCCCGCGACAAAGATGGAGGATGGGGAGATTCGCGACCACGTCTGCACTGCCCTGCTTACCGAAACCCCGCTTGCCTCCTGCGCCCTGTGGGCTACCGTCAAGGGAAAGCCGGAAATGGTGCGTGAAACGTATCGACGTAGAGGTGACTGATGGGGTCGTGGTCCTGAATGGAGCCGTGACCAGCCTTTCCGCCAAACGGCTTGCCGGGGTGCTCGCCTGGTGGGTCCCCGGAAGCCGGGATGTAGTCAACGGACTGGAGGTCTCTCCCCCCCAGGAGGATAACGATGACGAGGTGGTGGATGCCATCCGCCTCGTCCTGGAGAAGGATCCGTTTGTCAACGCTGCACAGATCAGGGTCAGTTGCAGAAACTACATCGTCACCCTGGAAGGGCTCGTGAAGAGCGAAGCGCAGCGGCAGATGGCGGAGGCTGACGCATGGTACGTCTTTCGGGTCGACTGGGTGGTGAATCTGCTGCAGACAGAGAAATAGGGGAAGAACAACCGTCCATCCACAAGGAGCGACCATGAAGCAGTTACAACTGGCTGTTATCGGTTTCGGCACACTGGGAAGGGCCTGCGCGGCAGCCATTACAGACGATGAACAGCTCGCACTGGCCGGCATCGTGCGCCGCACCGAGAGTCTCACCGGGCAGATCCCCGCCCATTTTTCCCGGGTACCTGTTGTTTCCCACGCCAGAGAGCTCGGTCCGGTGGATGCCGCGCTCATCTGCGTTCCCACCGGGCAGGCACTGGCTACAGCCCACGATCTCCTCCAGCACCGCACCCCCATCGTCGAATGTGCCACGCTGCACGACAAGGCGTTCCGGGAGCACCACGACGAACTCAACCGGATAGCATCTCAGCATGGGGTGCCGGCTATTGTCGGAGCAGGGTGGAATCCGGGGGTCCTGTCGCTGTTTCGCGCCCTGTTTGCACTGCTCACCCCCAAGGGGCACACAAGCACATCATGGCACACCGCGGCGAGCCTTCATCACACCAGCGCCGCCAGTGCCATTCACGGGGTAAGGGAGGCACTTTCTACCGAGTTGCGCACCGTTGATGGAAAACTGCAACGCTACGTGTACGTAGAGCTCGAAAAAGGGGGAGATCTTGCCGGTATTGAGGCGGCAATCCGGAGTGACCCCCTCTTCCTCGGAGAGGAAACCCTGGTCTTTCCTGTGGAGGATATCCGGATAATGGTAGAGGAAGGGCACGGGGTGCTCCTGGAGCGGCGCGGGTCCGCTGCTGCGACCGATCACCAGATATTTACCCTTGAAGCACGCTATTCGGAGCAGGCGCTGACCGCTGCGGTCATGACGGCCGCCGCGCGGGCCATACCAACCTGTAGTCGCGGGGCATTCAGCCTGCTTGATCTGCCGCTGGGATCTCTGTGGGGCAATCTGAACAAAAAGGCACAGCAGGAGTGGTTGTGAAAGCCGGATAGGGAACAGCCAGAGGGTTACCCGAAGCTTTTCGCCGAGCAGAAGAAATTCTTCAAAGAAGCGCGCCAGTGCGGGTAGCTGAAACCGCCGCAGCCGATGAACAGTTCGGGCATTTCGGCCCTCCCCTTTCTGCCTGGGTCACGATGTTCCGTCTGCACCATTCAGCTTTTCTTGCTCGTCTTCGCAAAAAACGCTGCATATCTCGGCACAACGCGGCTTTCCTTACAATCTGGGCAGGAGATACTTTCCTTCTCGTGCACCACCATGCTCATCTTGACGGTGAATATTTTACCGCATTTTTCGCACTGATATTCATAGGTCGGCATATTTATTCTCCTCGTTGAGCTTGATTTACCCCTGCAAACGTCCGCTTGTCGCGATTCATGCAGCAACGCACCCTACCCGGTCCGACAAAGAGTTGTCGTTCTTTACCCACCGGAAAACCCGCATCGGCGGTATGTTAAAAAGTTCCATCTCCATCTGTTCCTGTCCGAGAAAGGGGCGGCACAGGACGGCAACCCGTTTGCTCACCTGATACGCCACAAAGCATCCCCCCGGAGCAAGCACCGAAAAGATTCCCGCAACTATTTGAAATCCTGAAGTGTTGCTCATGGTAGAAAAAGGAATACCGGAAACAACGACATCCGGGTTGCCCAACCGGTACAATGAAAGAAGCTCCTGCAACCTGCGACCGTCACCAAGATGTACAATGAGCCGCTCATCTTTGATGCCGTGAACTAGGTCGTGCAAGAGAGGGTTGACCTCGATGCACAAAAGCCGGGCGTCTGACGGGGCGGCGTTCAGTATGGCCCTGGTTGTGCCGCCGGTCCCGGGGCCGAGTTCTATGATGGTTTTGGCTGAATAAATCCCGGCGGCATCAATAATACGGCGCTCCAGAAAGTGAGAGCTGGGTAAAAGCGCCCCGATTTGTCGCGGGTGCTTCAGGAATTCTTTACAGAAGAGTAATCGGCTGTTCATTCGACCTCCAAGAGTAGCAATTGTCCTGTTCATCCGTATCGTCATCTTACAAACCGCTGCGCTGTTCAGGAATGATCAGCACTGACAATCAGCTACATATCACATGCCAAACAGTACTTTTAAATTATCGTGTTATATCGGCATGTTGAATATTACTGCGTTTCATGGTGGCAGTGCGGTCGTGTGGTGCAGATGGATGTGAAACTGGGGGAGTATGCCGGTAACTCCCTAAAGAGCTTCACAGAGCAAGTATGTTAAAACTTTTACCGTATGTGCGGTTTTGTTACATGATTTGAATACGGCTTATGTACTCCTCGAAAAAACAGTCATACGCAAAATTATTAACAATCCTGAGAGCACCCTTACCACACCAGTCTCCCTCCAACGTAACCTGGCGGCATCTGCGCTGATCTTAACATCCATTATTTTTGCGTACCACATAACATACCGTTATTAAATTGCTTATTTTCGGAACTATTTGGCACGCCTTGTGAAAACTTTTTTGTAATTACAGTAACAACGGTTTTCCAACCTTATCGGAGCTCGACTGCTCACCATATAACGCGAAGGAGGAAATTTATTATGAGAAGAGTAGCAGTATGTATTCTCTCGGTACTGCAGGCAGCGATACTGGCAACAATTGTGATTCCCGGTACGACTTGGGCAATGGAATCATTGCCTGACTTTGTGGAGTTGGCCAAAAGGCTGAAACCATCGGTTGTCAATATCAGCACCGCCAAGACGGTGAAACCACAGCGGCAATTCCAGCGCCATTTTGGCAACCACTCCACGAACGACCCGTTCCAGGATTTTTTCGAACGTTATCTTGATGAGATGCATCCGCGAGGCTATAAGCAGCGAAGCCTCGGTTCCGGCTTCATCATTGACGGTGGATATATCCTCACCAATAATCATGTTGTGGACGGTGCTGACGAAATAATGGTCAAGATGGCAGACAACCGTGAATTCAAGGCAGAAATCAAGGGACGTGATGAACGGCTGGATCTGGCACTATTGAAGATTAACGCCAAGGAAACCCTGCCGACGGCACAATTGGGCGACAGCGATGCGATTCAGGTGGGTGAGTGGGTCATGGCCATCGGCAACCCGTTTGGTTTGGCTGAGACGGTGACTGCCGGCATTATCAGTGCCAAGGGAAGGGTGATCGGCAGTGGGCCGTACGACGATTACATTCAGACTGATGCATCCATCAACCCCGGCAATTCAGGCGGCCCTCTGTTCAATTCCCATGGCGAGGTGGTGGGTATTAATACGGTGATAGTCGCCGGTGGCCAGGGTATCGGTTTCGCAATTCCGATCAACTTGGCCAAATCCATCATTCCCCAACTCAAGGAAAGTGGGAAAGTGACCCGCGGTTGGCTGGGGGTCAGCATCCAGCAGGTAACCGCTGAGCTGGCAAAGTCATTTGGTTTGGGAAGCGAAAAGGGGGCTCTGGTCAGCGGAGTATTACCGGGTAGTCCGGCCGAGAAGGGGGGACTGAAGACGGGTGACATTATTCTGGAGTTCGACGGCAAGAAAATCCAGGAGACGAGCGAACTCTCCAGAATGGTGGCAGCGACGTCCGTTAACAAAAAGGTTACGGTAACAATACTGCGTGACGGCAGGGAGCAGAAGGTCACGGTTGTCATCGACCGCTTGAAAGACGGTGTCAAAGAGGAACAGGGAGAAGCGGTCCAGGACAAACTGGGGCTGACCGTCAGTGAGTTAACCAAGGAACTGGTCGAACGCTTCCAGCTTAAAGAGTCGACCGGGGTGGTCGTAACCGATCTGAAATCCGACGGGCTGGCTCAAGAATCCAGCATCGTCGAAGGGGATATCATCAAGGAGATCGACGGCAGACCAATAGCAACTCTGAAGGATTATGAGAAAGCTGTCGCTGATCATAAAAAAGGGCAGATTATCCGCTTTTTTCTGAAGCGCGGCGGCAATTCGCTCTATGTGGCGGCCACGCTCGATTAAGTCGCGACAACCCTGGTTGAAAAGCTGCTTCAGACAGATGAATAGGGCAGTGTAACGGCAAAGGGTTACCCATGACATACTACATTGAGTTGTTAACCGTCTTCGTTATCCAGCTCTTCATCATTGTCGATCCACTCACCGGCATCCCGACCTTCCTCGCCATTACACCGGGCAAGACGAAGCGTGAACGGCGGGTCTTGGCGCGGCGAAGCTGCATCATTGCGTTTTTAGTGGTTGTCTTCTTTCTCGTGGCTGGTTCCGCAATCCTTGAATATTTTGGTATTTCAACTTCGGCCGTTCGGATCTGCGGGGGCATTCTCCTTTTCGTCATCTCCCTTGAGTTGCTCTATGGCAGAACCACCGGGACGCAGACGAGTAGCAGGGAGAAGCAACTTGCCGAAGAGAAGGAGGATATTTCTGTAACGCCGCTTGCGATACCGTTACTGGCTGGCCCGGGTGCCATTGCCACGACCCTTGTGTTTGCCGGCAAGGCGAACAGCACGCTTGCCTTTGCCGCGCTGGTAACCGGAGCCGCCATCGTTTTTGCCCTTGTCTATGTGGTTCTCCACTGGGCCGAAGAATTCGGCAGCGTTATCGGTGCCCTCGGCATGAAAATTGTTACGAGGATGATTGGGCTTCTCCTCGCCTTTATTGCCGTCCAGTACGTCATTGATGGCATTCGAGCCATAAACAGGTAAAATCTCCGTCAATATGCTCCGCTCCCATAAAAGGCCGGGTCAGACATTTAAAGCGGCAACACTTCTCGCGGCGCAGGGTTGGACAGACAGGTACAGTATGTTGCGTACCGTTCGGGAGTAAACTGGTGCAGTCGAAGGATTACGTATGGGCGGAAAAAGGTTGTCATTATATTTCTCGTGAACGCAGCCCCAAGTCTTGCCGCACAATCGTCTCCAGCGAAGCATCGAGCATGGCGCGGCGGCAATCGACGCCGTCGATGCTGCCGGTTTTCAGCTTATTGAAGAAGCGGCAACCGCCGAAGCAGAGCGGCAGGTAGGCGCACTCCAGGCATTCGTCGTTTTTCCAGACGTCCAGGTTATGCGATTGGCGGTAATCGTTGATGCCGTCGGCCAGGGTGCCGATGGCAAATTCGGGCCACCCCATCAAGGGGGGACATTTATAGAGTGAGCCGTCGTACCCGACCACCAGGTTGTTGGTCAGTTCGATCATGCACACCCCCATGTGCGGTTTTTCCACAGAAAAGCCGCGGCGCAGGGTTTCCTGACGCAGAAAGAGGTTTGCCTCGATAAGCCACGGCTCACTGCCGAATACACAGGCGGAGCCATGCAGGGCGTGGCCGCCCGATTTGGGATGAACGGGGGCGAATTGCACCGGCCCGAGCTGCGCCGGGTCGATACCGGCTTCAAGCAGCGCATCGAGCATGGTCGGAAACTCATGATAGTTGTCACGGGTGAAGTTGCCACCCGGTTTGATGGTAATCAGATCATAGACAGAGCCCAGATTGTCCACAATAGTGCGAAAACTCCCCAGACCGGAAACGAAGGGGCGCTGTCTGTTGTGAGTCTCCGCCGGGCCGTCCAGGGTGATCTGGACAGAGTTCAGTCCAAAGGGGAGCAGATCTTCCACAACAGGACGGGTCAGCAGAGTGGCATTGGTCACCAGACTGCAGGAAAATTTCGTACCGGCGATCGTGGCAGCATCACGCAGAGGGCCGGCGATTTCTTTAAGCCGCGAAATAGCCATGAGCGGTTCACCGCCGTAAAAGCGGAGTTCGACGTCACGGCCACGTTCGATCTGCTCGCGCTTAACATGGGCGACCAGCAGCCGGGCGGTTTCTTCGCTCATGGCATGGTTGCCACGGAAATGATCTTCAAAGCAGTAGGGACAGGCGAGGTTGCACGCCAGCGTCAGCACCACCGTCGCGGCAAATGTGCCGGAGCGGCTGTTGGTCAGATCGACCAGACCGGCCATAGCCTCCCGCTCTGCCGCCGGATCATCCACCCAGAGTTCCAGACGGCGCAGGGCGTCGCGATCCGGCGCGTTCAGCGAGCCTTCCCGGGCAACGGCGAGAAGTTCTTCAGACACCCTGACCACCGAGCCCTTCCTGGTCGAGTAGAGGAGTACAGAACCGGGACGGTCCGGGTCGGGGTACATTTTCATGTAACGAGAAAGCGGCATGGCATTACTCCAGTACGAATGGGGAGCTCGCGCCCCCCATTCGTGCTCCAGGCGGGTTAATTAGCCTCGGGCGCTTCCGGCAGTACAGCAGGTGCTTACCATTTCCGTACTTTCTGCCCCTTCGTCCAGCACTTCGATTGCCATGATGCACCTCCCCCTGTTTATTTCCATCCGGTGTGGATGGCTATTCAAAATCGATAGTATACATAATCGAAAAGATCTGCTAGAAGATTTAATTAAGACTCTGGATCAGAATTATCAACCACCCAGATTCTTATTATTCGTTGCCGGCAGGAGCCTTGATTGCGTCGTGATGTTTTCCAAAAACTGCTCTTTGTGCTGCTGGCATCCCTGCTTTGCGGCGCATTACCTGTTTTTGCCGACGACGATCCGCTTGAGACCCTTGGATTCACCGACCAGGCCGAAGCACCGCTCGTTTCCACCTCCCGCACCCCCCGTCCGACCTCAAAGATTGCCGAAAACGTCACGGTCATCACCGCCGACGACATCATCCGCCTCAACGCCCACACCGTGGCCGAGGTGCTGCAGACCGTGCCCGGCATTCAGCTCGACTACCTCCGCACCCCGACAACGTGGACTTCATTCAATATCCAGGGGGCACTCTCCACGACGGTGTTGGTACTGATCGACGGCATCCGCCAGAACGATTTTGATTCGAATATCGCTCTGACTGGCTTGATTCCGGTCCAGCAGATCGACCGGATCGAGATCATCAAGGGGGCGGCCTCCGCTTCCTGGGGACCGGCGCTGGGTGGCGTGATCAACATCATCACCAAAACGCCGAATCCTGAGCACTCTGTCTCGGGGATGGTTTCCGGCTCCATCGGTTCCCGGTTCACTGCCGATACTCGTGCCGAACTGAGCGGCACCAAAGAACGCGTCGGCTATTATCTGACCGCCGGCAACCTCCACTCCGACGGCCTCTCAGCCAATACCGGCACCAACCTGAACAGCCTGTACGGCAAACTTGTCTACACGCTGCCGGGCAACGGCACGGTGACCTTCGGCCTGTCACATCTGGACGCCAAGCCGGGGCTGGATGAAGGGGACACGCCCAGATGGGGCTTTGTCCACGACAATAATGAGCACCGCCGCAACAACGGCTTCCTCAAGTTCAGTCAACCCCTCGCCGCCAAGCTCACCCTTGACATTGACGGTTACATCACGAACCGGGATGACCATACCAAATTCGGCGGGCGCGATGAACAGGGCGCCATCGTCTTCTTCAACGACTTAGCCGCGCGGGATTCAAGCCGTGGGGCAAACGCCCGGCTGACCTGGGGCGACAGCGAGCAGAGTCTCGTGACCGGGTTCGAATACACCCATGCGCACGCCAGTTTTCAAGATCTGCTGAACCCCGATCCTCCAGCCTATGACCGAAGCTGGGACAGCTGGGCGCTGTACGGCAACGGCGCGTACACGGTTGGCCGGCTGACCATTCTACCCGGCATGCGCCTGGATCATACCGGCATTTCCGGCGACAACCTGAGTTATACACTGGGCGCCACCTACCAGCTTGCCGAGAATACGACGCTGCGCGCCTATGGGGCCCAGGGATTCACGCTGCCGACGCCCCGCAACCAGACTAACGCCCTTCAGAAGATAAAGACCGTTCAGGGGGGCATCGAAACCGGAACGGTTCCGTACCTCTGGCTGAAAGGGACCTATTTTTTCAATGCCCTGCGCAACAGCGAATCGGTGGGTGAGATTGCAATAACCAACCAGGACCGGCAAGGTTTTGAGATCGAAGCCCGCACCACGCCGTTCTTCGACGTTTCCCTTACCGGCGGTTATACCTATCTGTTCGCAAGAAACAGCGACACGGGAGAGCGGCTGCAGACCAACAGCCAGCAGGCCGTTCCTCCGCACACCGTCAAGCTGGCCCTGAACTACACCAAATCCGACCTCGGATTGCGCGGCGCACTGACCGGCAACTACGTCTGGTGGAATGCGGCTGACGGCGATCCATCCAGAAGCGCCGGCATGATCTGGGATCTGCACCTGAACTGGAAGATGAAGCCGGATTCCGAACTGTCGCCGGAGCTGTTCTTCTCGGGACACAACCTGTTCAATGGCGTGCAGACGACTGACGCAATCCTCTACAAAAATGCGTCGCGCTGGTTCGAAGGCGGAGTGAGGGTGAGGTTCTGATGAGACGCTTGGTTCTTATCATACTCGCCCTGGCGACCCTGCTCCCCTCCCTGGCCCAAGCCTACGACATCCTGGTGCTCCAGAGCCGCCGTGATCCGGCCTACGAAGAGGTGCTGAAAGGCTTCCACACAACCAACAACGCCTCACAGCGGACGATCGTACTGTCTGACTATGCCGAAGTTGACGTCATCCGGATCGTGCGCGAAGATCGCCCCCGGTTGATCCTGGCCGTGGGAGACGCTGCTTTGACGGCGGCCCGCACGGTCCGGCAGACTCCGGTGGTCGCTGTTATGTCGCTCGGCATCCATAATCAGAAGAGATCACACGCCAACCTGACCGGCATCGATATGTTCGCTCCGCCGGAACGCTATATCAGTATGTTCAAGGCCATGAAAACCCGGCGCGTCGGCGTGATCTACAATCCGGCCAAGAGCGGCTGGTATCTGCGCCTGGCCCGCCAGGCTGCCGAAGCGGCCGGTATCGAACTGGTGACTCGCGAGGTTTCCGCCCCCCGCGAAACGATCGAACGGCTATCAACATTGGCCGGCAAGGTGGATGCACTCTGGATGCTGCCCGACAGCACGGCGATCACCCGGGGAACAACCGAGGCCTATTTCCACTTTGGGCAGCAGCAGGCAGTCCCGGTGGTCTCTTTTGCCGCCAACTATCTTGGGCTGGGGGCAGCGGCGGTGCTCGAAATCGATCGGGTCTCCATGGGCCGTCAGGCTGACGCCATGGTTGAGGCTCTCCTGAGTGGCAACAGCATAGAGGGCTTGCCGCTCGGCCTTCCAAACGGCATAACCGTCAAGACCAATCCCGGCATATTGAGACGTCTGGGCCATTCCTTTACTGCGGGGGATTTCCCGTTGCAATAACCATCCGGTAATGCTATTCGTTACGTAAAGCTCACCAAAATAACCGTTTAAACGTGAGTATGATCAACACGCATCAACTCGGCAAGGGATTGGCCATGTCACCATATATGCAATGGTCAAATTTTCGCACCAGCTTCCAGTTCAAGCTTTTCTTCATCTTTACCCTGCTGACCTTTCTGATCGCCTGCCTGTTAAGCACTCTGTACATCGTCACTGAAATCAGTCAAACACGCCACGTTACCAATGATCGACTCAGGATGCAGGCAAATAAACTGGCTGATTCCATCCGACTCCCCCTGTATGCCGAGAATCGAGCCCTGCTGCTCCAACTGGCGGAGCAAGCGGCTCAGGCACCCGAAATAAGTGCCGTGGTCATTAGCGCTCCTGATGGCAGGGTGCTGGCCAACATTCACTCCCCGAACCATCTTTCCAGCCCAGCTGAGGTTATCAGCCAAACGATAGAGGTACGCAGCAGCCCCCAGATAAATTCTGTTGAATCAGCCATGACTGGTGGGCGGGATACCGCTGCGGCCCTGCTCGGTACAGTACGCTTGGAGCAGGGGACCGTCGAACTGTCACGCACTCTCCACCGGGTAATCATACTCTCTATCAGCATAGCCACTGCATTCTGGCTGGCGGTCACCTTACTCTGCCACGTGGTGCTCCGGCGGGTAACCCACTCTTTCACCACCCTTGTGCATGGCATCAATACCATGCAGAGTGGTGATTTTAGCTCCCGGATCACCATTGAATCCGATGATGAAACCGGCAGGGCGGCAGATGCCGTCAATAACCTGGCGAACGCCTTACAGCAACGGATTGAGGAAAATTCCCGTCTCCAGGAAGAGCGGTTAAATATTGAGCGCCAGATGCTCAACTCGCAGAAACTGGAGAGTCTGGGGGTAATGGCCGGTGGCATTGCCCACGATTTCAACAACCTGCTTCAGTCCATTCACGGCAACATGGAACTGGCTTCCATGAAGCTTGCCTCTGATTCAGCGTCTCAAAAGTATATCACCCATGCCATGACCTCCGCCAAGCGTGCAGCTCTTCTGACTAATTTGATGCTGACATATTTGGGCAAGGGGGTAACTATCAGAAAAGAGCTGGACCTAAATGAGATGGTCAGGGAAAATGCTGAATTGCTCGGCACAGCGACCTCAAAGTCTGTTTCGATGTCGCTGTCCCTCTTGGCAGAGTTGCCGCCCATACTGGCAGACGAAGCTCAAATTCAGCAGGTGGTCATGAACCTGATTACCAACGCAGCGGAGTCTATTCTAGTGCAGCCAGGCCTTATCAGACTTACTACCGGCCTCCAGAGGTGTGATGAAACCTGTCTGGACGCCAGTCTTCTGGACGAAAGATCGGAACCGGGGCAGTATGTATTTCTGGAGGTCAGCGATAATGGCTGCGGTATGGGCGAGGAAACCCTTACCCGCCTCTTCGACCCTTTCTTTACCACAAAATTTACCGGGCGAGGGCTCGGAATGTCAGCAGTAATGGGGATAATAAAAACACACAACGGCGCACTGTTTGTGAAGAGTGAACTCGGCAAGGGGACGTCATTCAGGGTGCTGTTCCCGGTGTCAAAAGGGGCACTGCCGACCACCACCCAGCACGTCATTACGCCACAGCAGGAATTATGCACGTTCCCGAAGAGCGCTCTTTCCGGTGTCGCTCTGGTGGTAGATGATGAAAAGTCCGTCATGAGGATCTGTATGAAGATGGTACAGCTCTGCGGTTTCACAGTTATTACCGCCTGTGACGGCATTGATGCCGTCACCAAATTCCGCGAACATGCCGATGATATTGGTGTCGTTGTGATGGATCTGATCATGCCTAATATGGATGGAATAGCAGCTATGAGTGAAATACGCCGCATCAGACCGAACGCCAGGGTGATCATTTCCAGCGGTTTCAATAAAGAGGAACTGAGTGACCGCATCACCGATCAGGCCCCTTCCGGATTCATCCGCAAGCCGTATAGCATGAATGCGCTTGAGACTGAATTACGGCGGGTCATGGGGACGGGTTAACCGATATGTAATAGCCTCCTTCAAACAATTAACCCCGATTTTGTACCCACGTAACCGCCGTACCCCTTTAAAATCAGCCATATGCAAAATAGTTAACAGTCCTGATCCATCCTTGCCGCACCTGTCCCCTACCCCACAGAAGCCATCGTCACCGGCAATTATTTTAACATTCCTATTTTTTAGCGGGCCACGTAACACGCTGTTATTTTGATAGTTATTTCCGTCAAGACATGGCACGTTTTATGATGATTGTATCATGTACAAAAGCGCTCGTTATCGCAGAAAGGAACGTATAATGTCCCTGCCAGCGCAGCTGCGGAACATATCCCCCACCGTATGGGAACTCCCGGTCAGCGACAAGGAGGGGATGCGGGTTCCGGCCCGAATTATCGCTTCAGAGCCGCTTCTGGGAGGGATGGAGGCCGGCGTTTTCGACCAGGCCGCCAACGTGGCCTGTCTCCCCGGCATCATCAACTATTCCTACTGCATGCCGGACGGCCATTGCGGGTACGGTTTTCCGATCGACGGCGTTGCGGCTATGTGTAATTCCAGGTTACATGCAAATTATGCAAGTTCGGCATTTGCAGTCATACAAGGAGTTTCATGTGCGAGTTCTTCTTATTGAAATGATCCTGATATTGTTCATCGGAAGCGCATCTTCTGCCATGGCTCAATCAGCAGAGGCTGGATGGAATGAGGCCGGAGTCAGAATAGGTATCCAGGCGAACAACAAGAGTAGTGAGTATATTCACCAGTATGATGCGTTTGCGGTATATGGCCTGCCGTGGGAGTGGCACAATTCTTCATGGTGGAGGGTGACCCCGAACGTTAATTTTTCACTCGGCGTTCTGAGTAGCGCAAAAGAAACCGGCTTTATCGGTTCAGTTGGCCCAGCTCTTGTTCTCAACAGCCAAGGATCCGGCTGGACAGCGGATCTCGGCATTAATGCCAATGTAATGAACAGGCGCCACTTCGGCAATCGTGACTTTGGGAGTATCCTTCAGTTTGGAGCCTATGCAGGCATTAACTACCGTTTTAACAACGGACTTAAAATAGGCTACCGCTTACAGCACATATCAAATGGGCACATTTTCTATCCAAACGGCACTCCCAATCCCGGCCTTGATACGCACATTATCGGAACGAGCTATGTTTTTTGAGTCGGACATAATGGTCGCGCAGGAGACCCCTTGAAACAAAACCCATTGCGGCTCAAAATCAGCCATATGTAAAATTTTTACATTTCTGAAAGCATCATTCCAGCACCGGATTCCCTACGCATAACGTGCTGCCATGGTGAATAGATTTAACATCTATTGTTTTCCATTTGCCATGTAACACTCTGTTATTTTACTGTTTATTCCTGACAATACTTGGCACATTTCGTGAGAGCGTAATTATTGGATTTTAAATTTAAGCTGGAGGTATTGTCATGAAGAAATTGGTTATGAGTTTAGTACTGGCAGTGGCATGTATGGGTCTTGGAGTTTCTTATGCCGAAATGTCCAAATCGCCAAAGGATGAATGTCTGCTTATATCGAAAGGTTGCAAGGATGCAACAATGAGTCTACAGGAAAAGATTGATAAACTGAATGTTGAAATCAATAAGGGCAAACGAGTTTATACTGCCGATGAACTTAAAAAACTTGAAGATAAACTGAAAGATGCGGAGAAAACACTTGACGATTTACTAAAATACTGACGGCTGTCAATAGGTATTAGTTATATATGATGGGGATCTGAATTTAATAAGGGGGTTAGGCTATTGCAGCCTGACCCCCTTTTCCCTATTGGGGCTTACGATGAAATTTCGAGGAGAAAACCGCAACAGAGACGCCAGACTGGCCGACAGGGACAAATCGTTGCTGTTTTCCTGAAAGATGCCGCTATCGTAAGACCAGGCTGAATTGGATCCACTTCCCACGTCCAGAAAAACGGCTACGCTTTCTGCACATTTTCCGCCTGAAGCCCTTTCGGCCCCTTGACAACGTTGTACGTTACCCTGTCACCCTCGACAAGTGACTTGAAACCATCACCGGTAATCGCCGAGAAGTGAACAAACACATCGGGGCTGCCATCTTGCTGCTCAATAAAGCCAAACCCCTTGCTGTCGTTGAACCATTTAACCGTTCCTGTTGCCATTCTGTTCTCCTTTGCGTGTGATCGTACCTGAAACTATTTAAATAGTTACACATGACGTGCCAAAACGGCACACTAAATACCCGTTTAATTCCAGCCCATTAGATAGTAAGTACAAATGAACAGCGGTACGGTATTTACAGAGAGTCTAACGTAAAAGGTCGGTTGTGGGCCACCAAAATAAACAGCAGCCGGAGTTTTAGCGGAAAGCTATTTTTTTACCGGTGGCTCATATTATAACATTTAGCCATAAGTTAAATTCCCAGCGGGCGCCGGGTATATCCACATTCAACCTGCCGATCATTTTTTTGAGGTTATCCGGGATCTCTATGGCGATAAAGAGTCGCATGAAACGCCCGCCTGTCTACAGATCAGTGATTTTCTTCTTTGTATGGATTCTGCATCCCCAGGCCGGCATGAAGAAACCAGCGCTCAAGCACGATATGGCGGGTAAACCAGTTGTTCGCGAGTAATCTGGCACCGATAAACCGTGAAAGACGGGAAAAAGCAGGCGAGGAGGCCATATGCAGGCTTCCACAGCCAAAGCGGAGAGCCAGCCGTGCCGCATACGGTTCCAGGTTATCGCGCACATAATCGCCATTGGCCGCCAGTATGGTCTCCGCGGCCAGCAGCCCCGACTCAATAGCGGGCAAAATACCTTCGCCACTAAGTGGATGGGCAAGCCCGGCGGCATCACCGATCAGCAGCACTCCGTCACCAACGCAGCGACGCATCGCCTCTCCTCCATATACTCGATAGGCGTGCCCGTGGAACCGGCTTCTAAAGCTGGAGGGGAGTTCCCGGCGCTGTGTGAGAAAGGTGCAGAAGTCCCTGGTATGCCGGGCGAGATTGCCGGTACCCATGCGTCCCAGACCGATATTGAGAACGTTTCCTTTCCGGAACAGCCAGCCATACCCTTTCATGTCCCGGCAGAAATACAGCGCCGGCGTATCGGGCTGAATGCTGCTCAATCGTTCCTCTTCCGGGCTCAGATCACATTCCGCTACTTGGGCAACGACAACGTCCTCCTGGCCGATGCGTGCGCCCAACAGGCGTGCCACCGGACAAAAATGACCACCGGCCCCCACCAGCAATCGGGCTCTGATGCGCCCGTTCACGCTCCACCAGCCGTCGTTACGATTCACTACGGTCACCGCTTCGCCAAGCGACTGGCGCGCATAACTATGCTGCAGCAGATAGTGGTCAAACTCACTGCGCCGAATCCCGTAGCTGACGGTTCTGCCAAAGCGGGTAACAACCGAATCCCCGTTTATGAGACCGGTGCGGAAGCTGTTGATAGCCTGGAGTACCCTCCCTTGGCGATACTCATCACGGTTGATCCCGGCAGCTTCCAGCACCGCCGGTGTTATCCAGCCTGCACACGGTTTCTGCCGCGGGAACAGTTCTTTGTCCAGCAGCAGCACATCAAGCCCTGCCTGTTTCAACCGTCCGGCACATGTCGAACCTGCCGGGCCGCCACCGACAACAAGGACGTCACAGGTTTCCATCACAAATCCCCGGTGGGAGCCGTAAGATCGGCCCGTGTCCAGGGGACCTGGTTGTTGGCGGGGCGCGAAAAGACAACCTGGAACAGTTGCAGGTTGCCGAGACTAAAATTAGCAATACAGCCGGACAGGTAGAGACGCCACGCCCGGATAAAGACTTCGTCGAACATTTCCCGTACCCGATTCAGGTTCTGTTCAAAACGCTCAAGCCAGTGCTCGCACGTTTTCGCATAGTGCAGCCGCAGATTTTCCACATCCAGAACGGTGAGCTCACAGGGCTCGAAGATCGCCATCATTTCCCTGATAGTGGGTGGATAACTGCCGGGAAACATACGCTTCAAGAACCAGGGGCTCATCGGTCTCGCACAGTTTTGACCAATCGTATGAATAAGACCGATCCCCTGTTCTGTCAGAGAACGATCGATCACCGCGCCGAGTTCCTGAAAATGGTCCGGCCCCACATGTTCCAGCATCCCCACCGAGACAAAAACGTCATATTTTCCCGTAATAGTTCGATAATCATCCTCGACATACTCAACCTGACCCTCCAGGCCTTCGGCGCGAGCTCGCTGGCGCGCATGAACGATCTGTTCATGCGAAATATTGTACGCTCTTACATTCACCCCATACTGTCTGGCCATGTAACGGGCCAGCGCACCCCAGCCACAGCCTGCCTCCACCACGGTCTGTCCCGGCCGCAGGCGCAACTTGCGACAGATCAGGTCCATCTTGGCGGTCTGGGCGTCCTCAAGTGAGGCGGCCGGATTCGGAAAATAGGCACAGGTATAGAGCATGTCAGCATCCAGCCACAGCTGGTAAAAATCGTTACCGATATCGTAGTGGTGATGGATATTCCAACGTGATCCGGGGATGGAGTTAAGGTTCGGTTGATTGCGGCGATACGCGGCGGGATCGGAAATGCGCCGAAACTTCCGGGTGCGGGCCATGGCGCGATAGACGGATTCCATAAACTTAACCAGCCCTCCCTCTATCTCGATCCGGCCGGCGCTGTAATCGTCACCGAAATGAAGGAGCGGATTGGTCAGAAGCCGGAGTAGCGCGCCCCGGTCATGAATCACCATGCCGACAGTAGCGCTCGATGCCGTTTCCGAAATGTTATTTCCATCCCATAACATCACCCGAAATGCCGGATCACCAATGGCGTGCAGGAATTTACGCGCCATCCATCTATCGATGCCGTACACCCTGCATCCGCTGTTCGTCCGAACGTCTATCCTTCGGAAGGGAACAACAAATGTGCTTGTCTTGGGATTATTCATATATCGGCCTCTGCTGCGGAGACACGTGCGCTCCATATTCGAGCCACTCAATGATCTGACAGATCGAACTCTGGAGCGCTTGGGATCGTGACCGGATGTCAGAGGGCGATCAATCCAGGCTTCATAACGATCAGTAACGGCAACACCGGGTCTTGACGGCCCAGACACAGCAGACGTACTCTAATTACGCGTATATCGCGTGTCCGGTCATATTGAACAGTTTCCCCAAACTTTCCTCAATAAGCCCGCAGAATTCACTCGGCAAACTTCCGGAGTGGAGCGTGTGCAGCGTGATTTCCGGCGGACAGAAAAATCGGGCTGCCGCGAGCGAGAACCCGGTCCCCCTGCTGGTGTACCCCTGCATGGCGCCGCATTTCCAGCTACCGGAAACATAGCTGCGAAGACAGGAAACATTGGCAAACACCGCTATTCCTCCCGGCAGACAGATCTGGCCACCATGGGTGTGCCCACACAGGTAGAAACCAACTCCGTGCATGGACGCTTCCGCTGCTATCTCCGGTGAATGTGCCAATAAAATTACGAACTGATCGGGAGCGACCGCTGAAAGTGCCTTCGGCAGGTCGTGGCATTTATAAAAATGAGGATCATCAACTCCGGCCAGCACGATATCCGCTGAACCTCGGCGCAACTGAGCCGCTTCATTCAGCAGCATCTGCACTCCCATTTTTTCCAATTCCGGCACCATTTCCAAAAGATCGTGATTACCCAGAATACCGAAAATACCATCTTGAGCTGAAATAGAGCGGACTATCGGCACAAGTGACTCAAGGCATAGTTCGTAACTGGCCCCGGTTTCTTCGAAGCTGAAGTCCCCGGTCAACACCGCGAGGTCGCAGGGCACGGCTTCGACAATACGCGTGATCCCTTCCCCTTCATCTGCGAGTCCGTCAGCGTGCAGGTCGGAAAGATGCAGGATTGTATAGCCATCGAAGGCAGCAGGAAGGTCTGGCAGGTACACATCATTTCGCACCAGGCGGTAGTCGAAGCAGTTTCGGCGGGCGCGCTCCTGGAAACCGGTACATTTAAGCAAACTTTCAACGGTAGTGCTGATAGCGCTCATGTCTTCCTGATGCGCAGAGGGTGTCTCCGCCCCGGAAAGTTGAGATTTTTTTTCCGACTGCAGGCGCAAGCGCTTTTTATGATGTTCACTATTTCCCGTACTATCTCGCATCATGTCGGTAGTCCTCCATCAGGACGATGCTCAGCAAACCGAAGAGAAACTGGTATTGAAACCAAGCTCGTGAATAGCTCGCCGCATACTGTCGGTCACATTCACCAGTTTTGGTTCAATGCCTCGGAGTCTGGCGCATTCAATCCACACATTCAGAAGTTGCAAGCCACTTGTGTCAGTTTCTCCAATCTGGTCACAGTTTATCTGGAGATTTTTTTCTCCCTTTGATTCCATCTGGTTAAGAGAAATAACCAACGAATCAATATTGTCTGCCACTCCAGTCAGGGTCCAGTCCCCCTCCAGATAGGCCACTGTACCTGCCATACGAACAGACATATATGCCTCCATTCCCACCTGCTGTAATCACCGTACATCAGCATTGTAGTTTCATTTCTCATGCCAAGTAGTAACAGATATTTATCGTGCGATATCAAGCTGTTAAGATTGTTTCGCCAGACAATGGCGGTGCAATATGCCGTACAGGCTGAGGGGGTGCAGGCGGGGATTTGCGGGTAACTACATAAAAAATCACATATTTTAAGTGCGTTATTTTTTTTACCACTCGTACACTTTGTTACATCGCGCCTGGCTGCGACGACCGACATATTCACCCATAAATCGGAACCAGATACATACAGCCCGCGACAAGCAAGACCTCCGAGGTTTCTAAAACATCGGAGGTCTGTTAGATGTAAGCTTTAACGCCTGTTTAAATCAGACCTCAATCCGGAACTCAGCCCCGTCGGCCACATTGCGGGCCGTCAGATGTCCTGCCATGTTCTGCTCGACAATCACCTTGGACATGTACAGACCGATTCCGGTTCCTCTGTCCGGGCCACGGGTGGTGAAATAGGGATCAAATATTTTAGGCAGGATGTCCTCTGGAATGCCGCCGCAATTATCTCTGATATACAGTACCGATCGCCCGTTTTCCCGGGTGATACGGATGAAGATGCGTGGATGGGGTACGTTGCGTTCCCCCCCCGCCTCACGGGAGTTGGCAATAATATTGAGCAGCGCCTGCATGTATTCGTTCTGAAAGCCGATGGCGTCCACCGCTTCGTCGCTTTCTATTTCTACCTGAATGTGGTGGTTGCTCAGAGTTGGGGTGACCAACTCCATGACGCGGTTGACTGCCTTACTGATGAAGAACCGTTGTTTCTCCTTATCCTCCCGATAAAAATTACGAAAGTCATCAATAGTATGTGACATTTTCAGAAGGGCTTCCATCGCCTCGTGGATGTCGCTATCCATCTCCTCACGGGTGAGCGTGCCGGAGTTAAACTGTATCTGAACGTTCTGAATGATCAGGGCGACATTATTGAGCGGCTGGCGCCACTGGTGGGCGATATTGCCGATCATCTCACCCATGGACGCCAGGCGGCTTTGCTGGATCAGTATCTGGTCCTTGCGGCGCAGGTCGGCAACCATCTTAATGACACGCGCTTCCAGAGTTTTATGCAGCAGTTCAAGTTCCTCATCCGCCAGTTGACGCGCAGTGCGTTCCCTGACCTCATCAAGCGCCCGCTGCATTGCCAAGGGAAGCTTATCGAGCCGGTTTTTCAATACATAGTCCGTGGCGCCCAGCTTAAGAAGCTCTACGGCTTTTTCTTCACCGATGGCGCCGGATACACATATAAACGGCACGCCGGGACAGAGCGATTGTGCCAACCGGAGCGCAGCCGGTGCGTCGAAACGGGGAAGCTGGTAGTCGGCAAGGATAAGATTGTATCCGCCACCCTGCAGAAAAGCCGTAAATTGCTGTTCGTTGGAAGCCCAGTCAATCTGCACCGAAAAACCCGCAGAGATCAGACCTTCCTGGATAATTTCAGCATCTTTGGGAGAGTCCTCGACATGCAAAAGCCGCAGAGGCCTCCCAGCGTTATTTTTACTGTTCATGGGCAGACACTCCATCCGGCGGCAGCTCGTTGATCATGGCCCAGAAAACTCCGATGTGCTTGACCGCATCGATAAACTCACTGAATTTTACCGGTTTGACCACATAGGCATTGCTCCCCAGTTCATAACTCCGGATCAGATCATGCTCCTCTCGTGAGGAGGTCAGCATCACCACCGGGATTGTTTTCAGTGCCGCATCGGTACGGATGGCCCGCAACACCTCGATGCCGTCCATGCGTGGCATTTTGATATCGAGGATCGCCACAGCAGGATTGCCGGGGGTGCGCTGGCTGTATTTCCCCTCGCAGCGCAGATACTCCAGTGCCTCAACGCCGTCCCTGACGACAGTGACCCGGTTGGCCAGGTTGTTATCAGCCAGCGCCTCAAGGGTCAGTTCCAAATCGCTGGAGTTGTCTTCCGCAAGCAGGATCGGTTTAAAATCAGACATGGATTCTTCTCCCTTTATTTTGGTAACGTAAAATAAAAACTGGCTCCCCGGTTCAGTTCGGCTTCAGCCCAGACCCTGCCGCCATGCCGGGTGACAATGCGATGCACGGTGGCCAGACCGATTCCGGTACCCTCGAACTCTTCCATAGGGTGCAGACGCTGAAAAACGCCAAAGAGTTTACCGGCGTACTGCATATCGAAACCCACGCCGTTATCAGTAACAGCAAAGACAATTTCTCCGTTCTCCTCGTAGGCACTGACCTCGATCCGGGCGACCTCCCGTGTCCGGCTATATTTAACGGCATTATCCAACAGGTTGACCCACACCTGGCGGAGCAGAGCATAATCGCCGCGTACGGACGGCAGATCGCCGATACTCCATTCGATCGCGCGCCCGGCATTGCTTTCCTGTAACGGGAACAACGCTTCCTGAAGCGCCTGGTTCATGGACAGACATTCTTGGTGCATCTCTGCCCGCCCGGTCCGGGAAAATTGTAGAAGGTCGTCAATCAGCACCCCCATCTGGCGGGCCGAGGCGGCAATGGTGTCCAGATAGTGCTGCCCTTTATCGTTCAGACCATCGCGGCAGCGCGAAACCAGCAGATCCACATAGCCGTCAATATGCCGCAACGGCGCCCGCAGATCGTGGGAGACGGAGTAGCAGAACGCCTCCAGCTCCTGGTTGGCCGCTTCCAGTTGCGTGGTGCGCTCTATAACCCGCTGCTCCAATTCGGCGTTCAACCGCTTGATTTCTTCCTCTCCCTGTTTGCGTTCGGTGATATCGGTTGCAATCTCCAGGCGTACCATACGTCCGTCTACCCATTGCAGCGCCCTGTCACGCACGTCATACCAGCGCCCATTTGTGGTGTTCTGAAATTCCCAGCAATATATCCCCGCCGGATTACCGGCAGCGTCAAGCAGTTTGTCATTACTGCAGAAAGCGCACGGGCCTGACTGCCCGGTCTGAATCGTCTTCCAGCATTGTTGCCCGACCACATCGCCAAAGTGATCTTTGACGAAATTATTTACAAACAGCAGTTCGTAGCTATTCATGTCGGCAACGTAGACAATGGCGTCAAGGCCGTTTAAAACAGTAAGTAGTCTTTCGTGTGATGCTTTCGTCACCTCTTCCGCCCGAATGCGCTCGGCAATTTCAATCTGGAGCCGGTCCCGCTCCTCCAACAGTTGCCGCTGAATTCCTTGTTCTTTTTCGATCTGCTGGTTGAGGGCGATGAATGTACCGCTTGCCGTCTGGAATGGGGAACAGCGCAAGAAAACAAGGGGGGCTCCGTCTGATGGCACATGTACACGGTGCCCAAAGCAGCGATACCTGACCTCTTGGCCATCACTCCCCAGGCGGGACAGGAGCCCGGGGATTTGCTGCCTGTTTTTAGAGCAGGTTACGAGATGCCGCAGTACCATTTCGGCGGGAGTAACGACAAATTCGGTAATTGACCTTCCCGGCAACTCATGGCAGTTCCCCCCCAGCATCCGGGCGCCGGCCTGATTGACCGCCACCAACTCCCCTTCACGGCTCAAGAGAAAACAGGCATCCGGCCAAGGGTCACATAGCTCTGTGAAGAGCTCCACCAGCATACGCACTGCCACGTCATCTCCCATAATATTCCCTGCCGGTCGCTGCGGAAGATTCCTGAGTTTGTTGCAGGTAGACAACAACCCTGCAGCCCTTATCGCCCTGCGCAATCGTATCCTCAAGGACCACCTTGGCATACCCAAGGTTATTGGCCGCGATGACGCCAAAGACATTGGAGGTCATCATGCACATGGAGGGTCGGTCCAGGACCTTGTCTTCAAAGGGGCAACTGTTGTTTGTGAAGACGATTTTGGTTTCATCCTGCTGGGCGATGCTGAAACAGCCCTGAATTCTTCGTTTCAAATCAACAAGCACCTCTGCCACCTGCTGGCGTGAAAGGGAACTCACCCCCATCTCCTCTTTGTAAATCGAATTAATCCATTCGCCGATGTTCTGACCAACCAGGCTGATATAGCCGGCTGCTTCCTCATAGCCGACAATCTCCTCTAGGGTACCTGCCAGCTCTCTGATAAGGGTCCGCAAAAAAATATCCCGTTCAAGGGGGATAGTGAGCAGATGAGCTGAACCGGTCAGTTCGGCATCTTTGGATGTGTACTCCGCGGGTAGAATTGGTTTCTGTTCAGGCATATTTTCCTCCTACCGGCAGCAACGTATCCAGCATTGACTGCGCGTCATATGTTTTTTGGAGAGAATGGATGATTAAACGCAGTGCATGTTTCACGCGAGTCAGGATACTCGCACAGGAAGGAACGGATGTGCTCCACTTCAGTGAATCGCAGGCGGCAAAGAAGAGTGACATCAGTGATGCCGCGAGCCAACCTGCTATGGCATAGTGGCTCATCCTGATGGCTGAGGCGGGATTATCCGGGAAGCGGCATCTCATAATGGTCTCCATTCGAGAGACGTTCGGAATCATTGGTGATCACTTTTCAGCAAAGTATATCACTAACCATTCCCATGTCAACGCGCACCCCATCACCACCAACTGATGCAGCGTTCATTATAAGAAGGATTTAAGTTTTATCTAAGGCATGGCATGGAAAAATGCTACAACAGCCGTGCACCAGCGACGTGATCAAGCTGGGCAGTTCTCAATCTATTCCCTTTTGACGGGAGGTAATTGACTGCAACTTGCAGGTTCCTGGCCCGTTTCAGGATGCGTTCCGCATACCGGTAACTCTTGTCAGGAGGTGTTGTACCCCCGTTATACCGTGCCAGTGCCTTTCTCTTATCCCC
>Ga0209430_1001005_pt1 | contig 23058 bp, 20 predicted proteins | sample BarGraIncub1133A_FD_184504 | JGI IMG/M metagenome (GOLD analysis project Ga0209430, IMG submission 184504) | Arctic peat soil microbial communities from Barrow, Alaska - Barrow Graham LP Incubations 11-33A (SPAdes) (version 2) | ecosystem: Environmental > Terrestrial > Soil > Wetlands > Peat... | reverse complement strand
GATAAACCGTTCAATTTACAAGCAAACAATCTTTCATAACCTGATTGAGCGAATGGTTAACGCTAATCCTATTACATTTCAGATGATTAAAGTTAGCGCTTAAGAGAACACCTCAATAATTTATTTTTAAGAGGTCGTATGGAATAGCCATGAGGAAATATTTGCTTCGCAGATTTCCACTTCGTTCCAATTCATTTCAATTTGTGATTTCACAACCATGGCTATTTCATGATTTTAATATTTAAGATTTAATGTACTAATTTTTGTTCTTACAAAAGTGAGGTGAAAGAGAAGGCAGTACTTATTAGCTATGCGGCAAAATGTGTTAAGTTTGAGAAAACAATAAAAACTATGATGCAGGAATATAAATTTTGACGCAAATTCTAATTGTTACACTAATATTTAAAAGCACATATCGAATGAAGAAATATAAATTTTGCTATTTTAGTCACAGCAAAAAACAGTATGTCAAACGCACCAAATATTGAAGTAGATTTTATTGATCAGATAGAATCCATTATTCTGGAGAATCTTTCTAACGAACAATTCGGGGTTTCTGAACTGGCAGAAATTATGAATATGAGTCGTTCTAACTTGCTCAGAAAAATTAAGAAGAATACCCAACTCTCCGCAAGTCAATTCATTCGCCAGATACGTTTAAAAAAGAGTATGCAGCTGCTCAGGCAGACCTCATTAAATATTTCTGAAATTTCTTTTCAGGTTGGCTTTGGAAGTACTTCCTATTTTATTAAGTGCTTTCGGGAGTATTATGGGTATCCACCCGGAGAGATTGGAAAAGGAACATTGGTAAAAGAGGTAGAAAATGTCAAAACTCATTTTTTGAAGCGACACCAACTACAACTCATTGCAGGTGCATCTCTGATAGTAATCGTTTTATCAGTCTTTCTCCTCAGTAAAAAAAGTACAGCTAATTCTGAAATAGAAAAATCGATTGCGGTGTTACCTTTCAAAAATGAAAGTAGCGATTCTTTGAACCAGTATTTCGTTAATGGGCTCATGGAATCTACTTTAAACAACCTGCAGAAGATTGGAGACCTGCGTGTCGTCAGCAGAACTTCAGTAGCGAAGTATCGGAATACGAATAAGGGCATTCCGGAAATCGCTGATGAGCTCAATGTGAAATACCTGGTAGAAGGTAGTGGCCAAATGGTTGGAAATCGGGTGTTGCTCAATATCCAATTAATTGAAGCATCAGGCGACAGACCGATTTGGAGTGCGCAATATAGTCGTGAAGTGGGAGATGTATTTGCACTTCAGAACGAAGTGGCCAGGAAAATCGCAGCTGCTATTAAGGTGATTGTGACACCTGCTGAATTAAAACAAATTGAGAAAATACCCACTGAAAATTTATTGGCCTATGATTATTACCTCCAGGCACTTGGTCCTTATAACACGAGAACAAAGGAGGGATTGGAAAAGGCTATTCCCTTATTTGAGAAGGCGATAGTAAATGATGAGCAATTTGCCCTGGCCTATGCCAATGTCGCCATATCGTATTACTTTCTTGATGAATACCAGAAACAAAAACAATATACCGAACGTATCAATAACTTTGCGGATAAGGCCCTGCTTTACGATTCCAAATCTGCTGAAAGCCTCATGGCCAAGGCACTTTACTATATGCAAATCGAAAAGTATCAATTGGCCTTGCCACATCTTGAGAAGGCCCTGGAGTACAATCCTAACTCATCAGCGGTGGTTCAAATGCTTGCGGGTTTATATGCCAACGCCATTCCCAATACTGACAAATACCTGGAGTACGCTTTGAAAGGCATTCAACTCGATATTGCCGCCAATGATTCCATCGGCAAAAGCTATATCTTTTTGACGCTGAGTAACGCACTCATCCAAGCCGGTTTTGTGGATGAGGCGACCACATCTATCAACAAGTCGCTGGACTACAATCCTGAGAATTATTATTCGCCATTGTTGAAAGCATATATCCTGTACGCCAAAGACGGCAATATTGAACAGACCAAAAAACGATTGATGAAGGAATGGAACAAGGATACTACCCGATTGGACATTTTGCAGGAAGTAGCGAAATTCTATTATTATCAGGAAGAATATGACAGTGCCTTTTATTATTATAAAAAATTTGTCAATGCCAGGCAAAGATACGATCTGGATATTTATCCCCAGGAAGATGTTAAAATTGCCATGGTGTATCAAAAGAAAGGACTGAAGTCACAGGCCTCAAAATTTTTCAATGCGTATGCTGAATATTACGAAAAGGAACAATCAATCTACAAGAGTGCCAGCATGGCGGTAAAGTACGCGTATGAAGGGAAAAACGATAAGGCGATTGAGCAACTCAACGTTTTTGCAACACAAGATAATTACCAGTATTGGATATTAATATTCATGAAAACGGATCCGGTTTATAAACAGCTAAAAAATCATCGGGAGTTTAAGGAAGTTATGAAAAAGATCGAAGACCATTTTTGGGAAAAACAGAAAAACTGAAAAAGTTATTAAAAGAGAAAGAACTAATTTAATAAAGCAAGTTATCTACCTGCTTTTGAAGACAATATTTGTAGGTTTCTCAATTTTTCCAGCCAGCTGTATACTTAATGAACCGCTGTATACGAGAACCGCCCTTACCCTGAGCTTGCCGAAGGGTAAACCGGGTGTGAGGGGATCTTCCTTGGATGGTCTCAAGGCAGTCCACTCGATTAGGCTTCGTTATTCTATAATTATTCCATCTTTATAAGTATAAATTTGTCCAACCCAAATTCGTCCTTTATCTTGATTTAACTCAAATTTAGCCGCGGTATAAACAATCCCCATAAAACTAGCTCTTACTTTATATTCACCTTTCGGAATTGTATGATAATTCCTTGATTTATATGTATAAATAACTTTTGAGTTTGCTTTAAGAATGGCAAAATCTTCAATTTTTATATCATCTCTTTGCCTGTCACTATTTGAATCTTTAATGAATGAACTCAAGCCTGTATTTATATTCGTAAATGATAATCCTCCTGTATAATCGGTATAGTATCGTTCTCCCATTTTGTTTAAATCCGGGATATAATAGGAAATGTCATCATGATTTGTAATTGAGATAATACTAATAACATCAGTCTGATTTTCTGATTCAATTACTTTAATACTATCTATTTGAAAACTTAAACCTTTACGAAATTGATTACTTTCCTTTAATGAATTTATTATCCGGGGATCATTTAGCAAGTTTTCTCCATTGCCATAATATCCAATTTCGAGGACATCAAGACCAGAGAAAAAACAATCAGAGATAAAATAAGGTGCTGGTGGCATGGACGATAATACACATGAATGAAATACTCCTCCTAAAAGACTGTCATTATTGACTTTAATTTTAAAAGAATTCATCGTCGCTTTCGCTTTTAGATCAGATTTTAAAAAGTAGGTGCATGTTGAGCTATCGTAAAATTCAATATCATTTTCTGTTAATAATGTTCCATCAGAAAACTCAATTGTTAAATCTGAATCATTGAGATCCACATTAGGGTTAGAATCGCAGGAATTTAGTATCATAAAGATAAAAAGTCCAAAAAGTAGAATAGGTTTGATTGTTTTCATAATTCACATTTTAAATCCTACTATTATGATGTTTTTACTTGCAATAAGTTGCGCCTAATGAAGCCTAACCCGTTTATATATTCACCACAATCCTTCAAAAGGTGCATAAAGCCTGTTTGAATCGTCATGCATTGTACACCTTGCTACGTTTTTTAGGAATACATTGGTTTTGTAAATTTACAAACAACTTTTTAAGAATTATCCTTGTTAAACGATTTTTATCCCGCCCCAAATCTCTCATGCATTGACATGGATTTAGCCAACGCCGATTTTAACTTCTATGATTTTCAATTCTATATAATCAGCACTTTTTACCAGGCAATAGTTGGTTTTGCATTCGAATGACCGAAAATTTGGTGGGATAGATTTAAACAACGTTTTTTAAATCTTTTATTTGATTGGTTAAAGGCAGTAAGAACCTTTGTGTATTTTTTTTTCGCTATTTCATTTTTCAATTATTCAGTCTAAGTAAATAGTCAGCTATCAATTGCGTGTCGTTGCCTGAAAAACTGGGTTTGAAATATATTACATATCTAAGGAGTTCCTTTAAGGTTAGAATTTTCATATTTTGAAACTCTTCATTTGGTTTCTGATTGATTAGGACAATCAAATTTTTTATTCTGCTAAAGATATCCATAAACTAAATGATTGAAAATTAATTTTTTTGCTCTGGATGCGAATTAACAGTATTTCAGTAAGAGAAAGCAGGATAAAAAGAAGGCATAGTGGGGCAAGCTGAAGAAAAGCTGAAGTCAAAACTACAAAAATGTCATTCTTTTAAGCAACTTCTTTTCGTTCCAAAATTCGTTAAAACTTTTATTGACGCAATCAATATCGTTTTGCTGGTAATCCTTTACCATATCATGAGAAATGAAAGTTCTGTAATCCACCACCTGTCGGCCATCAATGATTTCAATTGTGCCAAAAGCTATACCATCTTTAGTTTTAAAAATAACTTTTTTCATTTCAATTTCCTCAGGATTTAATATTTCGCCAGACTTAAGTGAATTGTAATGGATATATTGTTTAAATATGTCGAGCCGTGACAGATTTTGCTGATTTAAAAATCGTTCATTGTAGCGCTCCAGAAAATGACCCGAATAGTGATGAAGAACTCCCTCGTTGCTTATTGACAAGCAGTTAAAACCCATTTTATTCAAATAATGAACGGCAGTTATCGTGGCGCTACATGAAGGGGTACATTTAAGTAATATTATCCAATCGTTTTTAAGTGGTGATTTATAATCCCAACATTTAACAGCCAATTTGGACTTAGATTTAATTGCCACTCTTCGCAAGATTTTTGAATAAAAATCTGCTTTATTCTGAACTTTGGGAAAATCAAGCAAAACTTCTTTCACAATTTCACCGGAATTCATTGAAGGAACAATCATAAGGTTTTCGTTTAAATTGTTACAAATAAATTAAGGAAATCAATCGTTTGAGCATTTTAATATTCGTTAATCCAAAATTAAGAATTTGCATATAAATATTTAATAACAAAACCATATAAGTATAGTGAATAAAATAATGTCGTATTTCTTGAATTGAGACGATGGATAAATCGACTTCCTACTTTGCGAACCCTGCGTCTTTGCGTGAACCTAAAGACAAAGTCGCGCAGAGACGCCAAAGACCGCAAAGAAAAAAAATACGACATTATATATTGGCTATTACTTAAGTGACTATGTGGTGTAATTAATTATTCATTAGCAAATGTTCGATGATCGGCCCAAGCGATAAAGCCGGAAAAAAGGTTAATCCACCAACAATAAGGATGACGGCTATTAATAATCCGATAAACAATCCATTGTCGGTATGGAAAGTGCCTGCAGAAGGTGGTGTAATTTTCTTCTTTGCCATGTTCCCGGCGATCGCCAAAACCGGTATGATGATGCCATAACGGCCAATTATCATTCCAAATCCAAGTGTAAGATTGTAGAAAACGGTATTGGAATTTAGCCCGGCAAATGCACTTCCATTATTTCCGGCAGCTGAACTAAACGCGTATAGAATTTCGGAGAAGCCATGAGGTCCGGCATTATTCAGACCCGATAATCCGCTGTTGCTTACCGATGCCCATGCTGTGAAAAGAAGAATTACAAAGCTTGGGGCGAGAACCGCAATTATCGCCATCTGCACCTCGAATGCCTCAATCTTTTTGCCAAGGTATTCCGGTGAGCGTCCAACCATTAATCCGGCAATAAATACGGTTAGAATAATGAATATGACCATCCCATATAACCCGGCACCTACCCCACCGAAAATTATCTCACCAAGCATTATATTGATCATCGCTACCATGCCTGACAAAGGAGACAAGCTATCGTGCATCGCATTTACCGAACCATTTGATGCTGCGGATGTGGCAGTTGACCAAAGTACACTGTTTGTGATTCCAAAACGGGTTTCCTTCCCTTCCATTAATGGTAAATTTCCAAAAATCGGATTAGATGAATATTCTGCATACAATGAAACACTTAAACCGACAACCAGTAATATGATCATGGCCGTAAATAGGGTCCAGCCCTGGCGCGGTGAACCGACCATTTTTCCGTAGGTGCAGGTCAAGGAAGCCGGGATCAGCAAGATGAACAACATTTCGAGGAAATTGCTGAAAGGTGTAGGATTCTCGAAGGGGTGAGCGCTGTTTGCATTAAAAAAACCTCCGCCATTGGTTCCAAGTTGCTTTATCGCGATCTGCGAAGCGGCCGGGCCCATCGGGATAACCTGGGTTGCACCTTGTAAAGTCTGAACTGTTTCATACGATTTAAAGTTCTGAACAACCCCCTGTCCTACCAATACAACTGCAAAAAGAATTGAAAGCGGCAGAAGTACATAAAGGATTGAACGGGTGATATCTGTCCAGAAATTACCAAGCTGATCGGTTGTCTTCCGCGAGATACCCCTGATAAGTGCCAATAGAACAGCGATTCCCGTTGCTGCACTTACAAAGTTCTGAACAGTAAGTCCGATCATTTGCACGAAGTAACTGAGTGTTGTCTCGCCGGCGTATCCCTGCCAGTTGGTGTTAGTTACAAAACTGACTGCGGAATTAAATGCAGAATGCCACGATACATTTGGCAGATTTGCCGGATTTAAAGGTAAATATCCCTGAAAAAGCTGGATCAGAAACACAAAAACAAATCCAATCAAATTAAATAGCAGGAGATTAACTGTGAACAACTTCCAGTTTGTTTCTTCAGCAGGGTTTATGCCAATGAACTTATAGGTCAATTTTTCGAGCCAACCGAAAACAGGAAGCAAGAAATGTTTTTGTCCCATAAATACTTTGCTCATATAGTTGCCTAAAACTGGTGTTAGCCCTATTAATATGGCAAAAAACAATAGAATCTGAATAATATCCAGCGCTGTCATCGTTTAGAATTTTTCAGGTTTAATAAGTGAATAAAGCAGGTAACCAAGGATCATCAATGCAATTACAGCACCGATTTCATATCCTGTCGTATTATTCAACTCCACCGGTCTTGAAGTAATTATTAAAATTATTGCATTCATAATTGTATCATTTTAGAATAGTACAAAAATGCAACGGATTCTATATGGGTTTTGTAAGGATGATCCTTCAGGGTATAAAGATTTTATAAAGATGGGGAATTTTGAAATTCAATATGAATGGAATTCCATGCGAGCGCATGACCATTCAATATATCAACAGTCTATCTATTGCCAAATATACACCGTCTGTTATTTAAGATCTGCCAGCTAACAAATTCCCTTTTACCCACCCTTCAAAGCTGGTTATTCTTTTTTATCCCCATCTGATTTTTGAGAATTCGGCTGAATCACGGCGCAAGCTTCAATCTTTCTTTGGGAAGCTGCCGCAAGGAATTCAGACCTTCCAATTCGGCTGTGGGATGATACACTAAATTGGTAGGATATTTCATCGCCAAGATGGGATGACGCACCAAATTGGTGGAATATTTCATCGCCACGGTGGGATGACGTACCAAATTGGTGGAATATTTCACCGCCACGGTGGGATGACGCACCAAATTGGTGAAATGTTTCATCAATTCAGTGGGATGACGTACTAAATTGGTGGAATAGTTCAGCGTAGCAATGAAATAAACGGTGATAGGTTCTATTTAATCTCATTTTTTAACACACTGGCTCCCGGGCCAGTGTATCTATGGCTATTTTACATTCGGCTCGATGTCTGACGAACCACCCTGTTTGAATAATTTGCCTAATTCTTCAACGATGGCTTTCGAGCCAGGTACATCATTACTTTCGTTGTATTTTGCTTTCCGATAGATTTTCAGACCCGCATCGTAGGCTTCCGATCCGGCCAGCTGGCGCGTATCGCGAACCATCTCAAGTATTTGTGAAAGTTCATTCTCCACCGATTGCAGAAATGAAAAAAGTTTAATATCCTTATCCCCTTCTGTAACGATGTTTTCTTCCGGCCGGAGGTTCGGATTCCGTGAAGCAAAATCCAGGCATTTTTCGACAAACGGCTTTCGCCCATCGTTCATCATTTGCAGGTTTGCACGGGCACCATTCGATAGTTTGGTTAAAAACGGCATGGTCAATTTAATATCCCCGACTGCCTTTAACACCAAACGCTGATCTTCATCGGGCACAGTAACGCTGATTAAATTTTTCATAACTGTTGAATTTTAATTGTTTATTTAAATTGGTTTTATTCAGACCACATCCGGGAATGCGGGGTGGATACAATGGAAGGTTCAGCGTATTTGAAATAATATTGGTAGATCCTCCGGGAGCCGGAGTTGTGTTTAAAATCTGTAATAATTCAATGGATGCTATTGTTTGTGAGTTGTTAAGCAGATTTTGAATATTAGTAAATTTTGGCACCCATACCAGAAGATGACGGGCCAATTTTCCGCCTTCTGCAAATATGTTAGCAGTTAATAACTGATTAATCTCTAATGTCTCAAGGTCTGTTCCACCGATTAGGAATAGATTGTAAGGTTGGATCATAAATATTTTTTGATTCTTTAAATATAGAGAAATTATTGATAGCCTGAGGTGTTTCTTTGAAAAATATTTTTAGAGATAAATTGTTATTTGATTGATTTTACATCTGTTTCCAAAACCATTACAGCTATTTTATAAAGATCAGCACTTGCCAGTTTTCAGGCGAATCCCGATATAATGCACTTTACTACTTATTTTTTATTGCTGACATTTCTGAGCCTTTTTTTGTTGTTGAAAATTGCGATTTGAACTCAATCATTTGCAGGAATGGTGCGCAAGACGCTCAAAAAGATGATCACGGAGATCAAATGGCTGCAAGTATTTCCGTTTTAGGATTCCTTGCTCATAGGAATCTTTGCGCCGGCCTGCCGTTCTCTATATACAGCCATGAGGAAAAAAGCGAAGAATATGCCTCAATAAATCTGATAATTAATAAAAAGATTCTGCAACTTGTTAATCAGAAAAAACCTCTATAGCAGGTTTTTATTTGTGGTTTTTATTTGTATTTTTATGAGTATCTAAATTTTTATAGAATACCGGAATTTGGCTAACATAAATAGTCCATTGATGGTGTATATTTTATAGTAATTGATTAATTATCAATGAAAGTAAAAAATTCAGAGGTACCTCCGGCGCATTTCTCAAATGTGTGTAACCAGTAAACATCTCCAGGTTTAATGGTCCTAGTTCCTCACGACTGAAACGAATTTTCAGTCTTCTATGTCTGGCAATAGATAAGGACAAACAGTATAAGAAAATTCGTAACCAAAACGAGTTAATCTCAGTTGAGATTAACAGTGCTAAAGAAGCAAATTGAAATTTTCGTGCTAGTATTAAAAATAAGATTCTCCAAAAAGAGTTCGATTTTAATGTTTAGCACATTATATTTAAAGAAAACGATAGTTTTAATTCAGTTATAATATGGAAACTAAAACGGAGGAACCAATTTCGACGAATGATTCATTTAGCAACATTCAGTTTAGCGATATTTTTAACATTGAAGAAATTCAACACATACAGGATTTATTTGCCGATGTTAATGGTGTAGCTTCTATTATTACAACCCCGGATGGCAATCCGATTACCAAACCCAGCAATTTTACCAGGTTATGCAATAATATTATCCGAAAGACAGAAAAAGGACTTTCGAATTGTTATAAATCTGATGCAGAGATTGGCAAGCAGAATCCTTTTGGACCGATTGTTCGGCCATGTGTGAGTTGCGGTTTATGGGATGCAGGTGCGAGCATTACCGTTGGTGGAAAACACATCGCCAACTGGATTATCGGGCAAGTACTAAATGACAATTCCAATGAGCAAACAATGATACAGTACGCGGATGAAATTGGTGCAAACCGGACAGATTTTTTGGAGGCGATGCACGAAGTCCCTGTAATGTCTGCTGAAAGATTTGATAACGCAGCTAAATTGTTATTTGCTTTTGCCAGGGAACTTTCCGAAAAAGGCTATAATAATTTGCTTCTTAAAATTCAAATTACAGAGAAAGAGAAAGTAATTAAATTGGTAAAGGAAAGTGAGGAACGGTTTCAGTTATTATTTAATAAAGCACCGCTTGGGTATCAGTCGCTTGATATTAACGGCAATTTTATTGAAGTAAATCAGCACTGGTTAGATACGCTAGGCTATACCTGTGAAGAAGTAATAGGAAAATGGTTTGGTGACTTTCTTGCTCCCGGGTATAAGGAAGCTTACCTCAAACGATTCCCACTTTTCATTGAAAAAGGAGCGATTCACAGCGAATTTGAAATGGTTCATAAAAATGGGAATTTGTTATTCATTGCTTTCGATGGAAAGATAGGTCACGATTTGAATGGTAGATTCATGCAGTCCCATTGCATATTGCAAGATATTACCGGGCGCAAATATGCGGAACAATCTTTAAAAGAAAGTGAACTGAAATATCGCGGGTTAGTTGAGAACTCTCCGGATGCAATTGTTATTTATGCTGAAGGTAAAATAGTTTGGGTAAATAATGCCGGACTACATTTGATCGCAGCCACAAGTGCAGAAGAATTGATAGGAAAACCCATTATCCAATTTATTCATCCGAATTATCGGGAATTTGCCCAAGGGCGAATGAAAGAATTCACTAAGGATGGAGTTGTTTTGCCTCTTGCTGAAGAAAAATTTATACGACTCGATGGCTCTGAAGTTGAAGTAGAACTAAATGCGATGTCTGTCAGGATTGACAATAAACCAGCGGTCCAATTGATAATTCGCGACATCACAGCACGCAAGCAAATAGAAAATGAATTGCTAAGAAAAAATACCTTATTAAAATTGACTGGTGAAACAGCCCAAATTGGTGGATGGGAATTTGATACCGAAACCAAAATTCTGAACTGGACTGAAGAAGTTTACCACATACATGAAGTTGATTTTACTTTTAATATTAATATCAGCATAGCAATTAGCTTCTATGCACCTGCATCTCGTTTGGCTATTAAAGATGCTCTTAATATGGTAATTGAGTATGGAGAACCTTTCGATCTGGAATTGGAACTAATTACTGAAAAAGGGAACCATCGATGGGTGCAATCGATTGGAAAATCATACCAGGAAAACGGAAAAACGAAAAAAGTTTATGGCTCATTTCAGGATATTACCGATCGAAAAAGGGTTGAGTTTGAAATACAAAATAAAAATGAAGAACTTCGGAAAGTTAATGCCGAAAAAGATAAGTTTTTCTCCATTATTGCACACGATCTGCGAAGCCCGTTAAGTGGATTTATGGGATTGACTGAGATATTGGCTGAAGGCTCTTTGAATATTCCAATTGAAGAGTTGCACAAATTGGCATTAGCGATGAAAAACTCTGCCACAAATGTTTTCCGCTTACTCGGAAATCTATTAGAGTGGTCACGTATGCAAAGAGGATTAACTGTATTCGTTCCTGAATTACTTTTATTGAATTCTGTTATATCTGAAAGTATGATTCAGATTACTGAAGACGCAATTAAAAAAGACATTACGATCGATTTTGAAATTCCCGGAGATTTATGCGTTTTTGCTGATAAAAATATGTTGGATTCCATTTTACGAAATTTAGTGTCCAATGCGGTAAAATTTACACCTAAAGGTGGAAGAATAACGGTCTCTGCACAATCAGATTTCGTTAAAATGGCTGAGATTTTAATCGAAGATACGGGAATTGGAATGAATAAGGAGATGATCACGAAACTTTTCCGTCTTGATACAAATACGAACCGCAAAGGTACTGAAGGTGAATACAGCACAGGGTTAGGGTTAGTTATCTGCAAAGATTTTATTGAAAAGCAAGGGGGAAAATTGTTGGTTGAAAGTGAAGAAGGTAAAGGATCCATCTTTAAGTTTGCCCTTCCAATTATGAGCGATAAAGAAGAAATAAAGGTGATTAAAAGTATTGATCCTGATGAAAAACCAATACATCTGACGAATCAGGAATTTTCCGGACTCAAAATATTAATTGCAGAAGACGACGAGGCATCAGAATTATTTATTTCACATTCAGTCCAAAAACTTAGCAAAGAAATTATAAAAGTAAGAACCGGAATTGATGCCGTCGAAGTTTGTTGTAGTAACCCGGATATCGATATCGTCCTGATGGATATTAAAATGCCCGAAATGGATGGCTATGAAGCCACCCGGCAAATACGCCTGTTCAACAACAAGGTAGTAATAATAGCAGAAACGGCCTATGCACTAAAAGGCGATCGCGAAATAGCGTTAACTGCCGGATGCAATGACCATATTACGAAACCTTTTGGCAAATTCAAATTGATTTCGTTGATGAAAAAGCATTTAAAATTAAAACAATCTATTTATTCACATTCTTAAACCTTCTTGCCAGAATATTAAATTAGCGTGACCTTCGGGTCTAATAAGTGGTTTTCAAAAACAATTTATTCAACTCTTCATTTTCAAATTCGGATTCACTTTTTATAAAAGTCTTATTACAAAGTATGGGAGGAAGAATACGAAGAAGATACCTCATGGTACCAGACTCTTGACTAATAGGATATCATTGAATAATTGAACAAAAAAATTCACAACGCATTGAAATCGACGAGGACTTAAAGAGTGAATGTGTGATTCTTTCTCAAAAATTTGAAACTTCATTAAGATTTCGACGAAACAATAAAATCATATCATAGATGCATGTGTTTTTGTATGCTCTCAAAAAAAATACCGTTATAAATCAATAATTTACAACGGTATAATAAAATAAATGTGACCCCACCGGGATTCGAACCCAGATCAAAGGAACCGGAATCCTCCATTCTATCCATTTAACTATGGGGCCATTTCTGAAGGCGGTTACAAAAGTAGTATTATTCTTCAAACAGAAAATGTTCTGTAACCATATATGCACAAAATTGCTGTTATTAGCTCTCAATGTTAAGTTTTTCAATTCGGTCTTTAAAATAGTATTCCTATATCGTGTTTCAGGCCGAAAATACTACTTTTGTAAAGAACCCATAATCTAAATTCAATGGTGCCCGGTGAATTAATTTTTACATTACGAACAGCTTTTGAGGACTACGCAACAATCTTTAAAAATGCACCTTATAATTCTGATTCGACGGTTGAAAAAACCTTGCTTCATATTAATAAAGTAGTTGAAAATATACTTATTTTAGCTGATTCACTTGAACTTAGCGAAAATGAGAAGCATGTGGCCGAGATCACAGCTCAGTTTCACGATATCGGCAGATTATGGTTGCTTCTTCCTGAAAATGCTGACAGTAAAATCATCGATCATGCAGATGCAAGTATCGAATATTTGAAAGCAAGTCCGATTTTTGGTGAGCTTGACGAAGCGACTCAGAATATTGCAATACAAGTCATTAAAAATCACAATCAACCAGAACTTCCGAAGAAAGATAAAGAGGGAGAAGCTATTTTATTCTATGTGAAACTTTTGCGCGATGCTGACAAATTGGATACATGGCGATCAACGTCTGAATATATTACACGTAGAGGTAGTATGCCCAATATGGCCCTGGAACTTGCTCTTTCGGAGAAACCTATTGTTACACCCTCATTTTCAAAAATAATAATTGAAGGTGGCATTCCAAGCAGAGCTGATATTGTGACTTTCAACGATTTTCTTATTTTCCAGATGTCCTGGATTTTCGATCTTCATTTTAAGAAGAGTTTTCAGATTCTTAATCAGAAGCAATACATCCGCCATATCTATGATTCTCTTCCTAAAAATGACAGCGTTATTGAGATCTACCGGATGATAAGAATTCACATTGAAAATCAGATCTAAAACTAATCCGAAATAGCTAAATATATACTTGATTTATAGCATTTTAAATTAATATATTTTATTGAAAAAGCCTCAATGATTTCTGATGATTTTAAACCACGGCATAAAAAAATCAGATTTGTTGTAGGTAAGTCGATTCCCGTTCCAGTCTGTAACCTGGCAGCCTGCAGCTTCACAAATAGCATGACCAGCTGCAATATCCCATTCCATAATATGACTCAGCCGGGGATAATAATCAGCCAGACCTTCAGCAATCATGCACATTTTTAGTGAGCTCCCCCGGATAAGAATTTCAACGTTTCCCCTACCCCTCTCGTCAAAGACAGTTTCAAAGTAAGCCTTTGTTTTATCATCCAAATGAGAATGACTTCCGATCATTACAAATTTTTCATTACTTTGCTTAATAGGAAGTTGGAATGAATTTTCGATAATTTCCGAAACTGAAGCATTCTTTACCTGGTCATATTTCCGGGAAGCAATTCCTTTTCCACCGAAATAGAGACAATCGAATGCCGGCAGATACACAACACCAAGAATGGGTTCATTCTTGTCAATTAGTGCAATATTCACTGTAAAATCGCGGCTTTTGCTGATAAATTCTTTTGTCCCATCAAGCGGATCGACACACCAAAACAATCCCCATTTACTACGTTCTTCGAAGGAACTAAACAACTCTTCTTCTGACAGGTAAGGTAGTCCTGATGAATTTAACAACTTTTCAATAATTTTACTTGCAGCTTTGTCGGCAATTGTGACTGGCGAAAGATCACTTTTCTGCTCAACACCTAAATTTCCAGATCGGTAAACATCCATAATTTTTCGTCCGGCATGTAAAGCAGCATTTATTGCTAATTTAAGATATTCATTTAAATTATTGTTTTCCATCATCTTAAATAAAATATTGTTTTTAAAAGATCCAAATAAGGTTTATCCTTTTACAAGTTTCTTAATGGATTTTGATTGGACAAAAGTACCAAATAATTAACTTTGCAGACCATGTATGCCATCATCGACGTAGAAACAACCGGAACCGGTGCCTCGTATGGAAAGATAACCGAGATTGCTATCGTCCTTCACAATGGAGAGGCGGTAACGGAGACCTATAACTCGTTGATAAATCCTGAATGTAATATTCCCTGGAATATAACACGACTCACTGGAATAACCAACGATATGGTTGCACACGCCCCAAAATTTTACGAAGTGGCCAAAAAAATTGTCGAACTGACAGCCGGAAGAATTTTTGTGGCGCACAACGCCCAGTTTGATTATTCATTTGTTAAAGAGGAATTTAAACGACTGGGGTACGATTTTAAACGGAAAACGATTTGTACTGTAAAACTTGGTCGGAAACTTTTGCCAGGGCATCGCTCCTATTCACTGGGAAATATATGTTCAGATCTTGGCATCCAGATTACGGACCGGCACAGGGCAATCGGCGATGCGTTGGCAACAGCAAAACTATTCGATATTTTATTAAGTCAGAATAATCTGCTTGAATCCTCGCTCTTTGTTCATCAGACATATCCCTTGTCAAACGAAAAGATGGCTGCAATACCTGGTAAAACAGGCGTTTATTATTTTTACGATACCCAGGGAAATATCATTTATGTTGGGAAAAGCAAAGATATCCATCAGCGGGTATTAACCCATTTCAGCAATTCACAAACCAAAAAGGCAATAGAGATGCGCGACAAAATTGCTGATGTATCATGGGAGGAGACAGGCAGTGAACTAGTTGCACTTTTGCTCGAATCATCTGAAATCAAAATGCATAAGCCGCTTTATAATAGAAGTCAGCGACGGTCAGCATTCAACTTTGGATTGTTCTCTTTCGAAGATTCAGCTGGATATTTACATTTAAAAATCAAGCCAATTGAGGGAGAGGAAATTCCGTTGACCACCTTTCATTTTCAACCGGAAGGACTTGATTATCTTCACAATCTGGCTGATAAGTATGCCCTTTGCAAGAAACTGTGCCATCTTGACAGCAATTCAGGCGAATGCTTCGAGTCTCAGATTCATCATTGCCAGGGAGCATGCATTGGGCTTGAGAGTCCAGCAAATTACAATTTACGCGTTAACAAGTCTGTTTATCCTCTTCAATACCGGTCACCAAATTTTTTTGTGATTGATCAGGGGCGTAACAACGACGAAAACGCGATTATTAAAATTTCAAGTGGTCGTTATGTCGGATTTGGCTATATATCAACCGAATGCACATCAAATAATTTAGAGTCTCTTCACGATTGCATTCAGAAACACAACGATAACCGCGATATCAGGGTAATTATCAAAGGATACCTGAATCGAAGTAAAAACTTGAAAATTATTGAGATATAACGATCTATTCCGATTTAATACAGTAATTTATGCTGCAAAGCTTCCGGCAATTGGCAGCTAGCAATTTATAGCCTGTAGCTAATATTCTAGGATTTCAATAAGACACTTATTCATCTGCAAAATTCATTCCCTGCGCGTATCGCTTTAACGCTCTTTCGCGTGCAAAACGATGTTCGATAATAGGTTGCGGATAAGTGGTCGTCCCATATTCAGGAACCCATTTCCGTATGTACTCGGAATCGGGATCAAATTTTTTGGCTTGTAATTCAGGGTTGAAAATTCTAAAATAGGGAACTGCATCACAACCAGATCCTGCAGCCCATTGCCACCCTCCATTATTCGAAGCAAGTTCATAGTCGTTCAGTTTGCCGGCAAAATAGGCTTCACCCCATCGCCAATCAATCAACAGATGTTTGCACAAAAAACTTGCAGTCACCATTCTTAACCGATTGTGCATAAACCCCGTTTGATTGAGTTCGCGCATTCCTGCATCTACCATCGGATAACCAGTCCTTCCCTGACACCATGCATTAAAATGGTCAAGGTTATTTTCCCAGCGAATATTATCATAGATCGGTTTAAATGCTCTTGTTGCCACATGAGGAAAATACCAAAGAATCTGACTATAAAAATTACGCCAGATGAGCTCTGAAAGAAAGGTTTCGGAATGTAAAAATGCCAGAGCAGTAACCTTGCGGATGCTGATTGTCCCAAACCTTAAATGAACACTCAACTTTGAAGTACCATTGCGCGCCGGAAAATCTCTGTTTGCAGCATATCCTTCCAGTAAAGTCTGCGGCAGTGACTTAGAAGGAAAAACTATATTAACAGACTCGAAACCAAGCATTTCAATACTCATCATCGGCAGGGGCTTTATCCGGATGAAATTATGAAAATACTGTGTTGTATTCAAAGGACGAACCATTTCTTTGTTAAACTTCTCAAGAAACTTGTTCTTATAGGGTGTGAAAACCGTGTAAGGTTTTCCATCATCTTTTACTAATTCATCTTTTTCGAAAAGAACATTATCCTTGTACGAATGATATTCTATTTTATTGATTTTCAAAAATCTCTCAACATTCAGATCACGCAAAAGAGAATATGGCTCGTAATCGCGGTTGGTGTAAACACTACATATATGGAACTCTTCGGCCATTTTTATGAAAACATCCTGAGGTCTTCCATGAGCGATATAAATACTTGACCCAATCTTCTCAAGTGTTTCCTTTATTCCGACTAATGTTTTATAAATAAAATTGACCCTGAAATCGGGACGAACTTCAAGCCGTTCTAAAATATCAGGATTAAAAATAAAAAGAAGCAAAACATTCTCACGCGTTTTTAAAGCGTGAAAAAGTGCGGTATTATCCTCCAATCTTAAATCGCGTCTCATCCAGACAATATTTACGACTGTTTTATCTTTTTTTGTCATCCAAAAATGAATTAATTAATTCGAAAAAGAAAATGCAAACCTAATAACAAGGCATGTAATATACTAAAAAGCCAAAAACAAAACATATTTTTACATCAAAATATTTTGACATCAAATCTACATCTCAATTAACAAATATGCATCAAAGAGGTTTCGCAAGCGATAACAATTCAGGAATTCATCCTCAAATTTTAAAAGCAATTGAGGCAGCCAATTGTGATCATTCAATTGGATATGGCGATGACAAATGGACAAATGAAGCGACAGGCTTGTTTAAAAAGGAATTTGGAGACACAACGGAGGTATTTTTCGTATTGACAGGTACCGGGGCGAATATTCTGGGAATCCAATCAGCTATTCATTCATTTCATTCAGTAATTTGTGCAGAAACTGCTCATATTTATACCGATGAATGTGGTGCACCTGAAAAATTTACGGGAAGCAAGTTGATCCCGATTGCCACACAAAATGGGAAAATATATCCGGAACAAATTGAAAACCATTTACATGGATTTGGTTTTGAGCATCATTCGCAACCAGGATTGATCAGTATTACGCAGTTATCTGAAATGGGAACTGTTTACACAGTTAACGAAATCAAAGCTTTGGCAGATTTAGCCCATCGTAATGGCATGTTTCTTCATATGGATGGAGCCAGAATTTCGAATGCAGCTGTCTCACTCGGACTTTCATTCAGATCCTTTACAAAAGATGCCGGAGTCGATATTCTTTCATTTGGTGGGACAAAAAATGGTATGATGATTGGCGAAGCAGTGCTTTTTTTCAATCCTGCATTGGCCTCCTGCAGTAAATATTACCGAAAACAGGCAGCTCAGCTATATTCGAAGATGCGATTTGTTGGTTCTCAATTTATTCCATATTTGCGCGATGAAATTTGGAAATTGAACGCTTCTCATGCGAACCGAATGGCTAAAATACTTGAAACAGAAATAAGAAAACTCAAAGGTGTTGTAATCACTCAACTTGTGGAGGGAAACGGGATATTTGCGATTGTACCTAAAGAATTGATACCTCAGTTGCAGGATGAATACTTCTTTTATAAATGGAATGAAAACCGCGGAGAAGTCCGATGGATGACTTCGTTTGATACCACTGAGGAAGATATTCTGAACTTTGCAAAATTGCTTCGTAATTTACTGAAAGAGTAAGATTTAAATCATGCCACTACTTTCGCGATATCATTCCGGGAGTTATTCCGACGAGCAATACAACCTGGAAAAACGTATTGTAAGGCATTCGCTTTTCGTTTCCATTGCCTTGATTGTAGTATTGTGGCTGGTTAAACTTTTTGAGTTCGAATTTGATCTCGACTTTTCAACATGGGGTGTTCTTCCGCATGATGTATCGGGACTGCGAGGGATTATCTTCTCACCACTTATACATGCCAATTTCAATCATCTCATTGCAAATACAATTCCATTATTCATTCTTACTTTTTCATTATTTTTCTTTTACAGGAGATCCTCCTATCTCATTTTCGTTTTGCTTTACCTGTTTTCGGGTATTTTTGTCTGGTTGGGAGGACGTGAGGCTTTGCATATAGGGGCCAGCGGTCTCATATATGGACTTGCTGCTTTTCTATTCACGAGCGGGGTCATAGGATTCAATATCAGATTATTGACAATTTCAATGATCGTTTCATTAGTATATGGCGGAATGTTTTGGGGGATTTTCCCATTGAAACCAGAGATTTCGTGGGAATCGCATTTATGGGGAGGCATATCAGGATTTGGATTGGCCTTTTTCTATCGTAAACCAGTTCCTGCTGAGCCCCTGGAGGAAGAAGTTGAAGATTATGAAGAGTTTGAGGATAATCTACCACAAAGTGTGTTTGAATCGGAAGAAGATTCGACAAGATAAAACAATTGAGCAACTCAGATATTTGTTGTATTTTTGTACCCTAAAATTTATTAGAAACCAGTTCTGTATAAAACATGATTAGTCGAAGGATTATCCGCACCAAGGTACTGCAAATATTATACGCTCACGTATCATCCCCCGAAAAAACAATGACTCAATCTGAATCTGAGCTTCATTTCAGTATCAGAAAAACCTACGACTTATACCATCTGCTTATTGCGATTCTTGGCGAAATCAGCGATTTTGCAAACGAGCGAATTGAATCGCGGAAAATGAAGAATCTTCCCACCGCGGATGATCTTAATCCAAATCTGAGATTTATAAATAACCGGCTGATTACAAGACTGAAGCAAGATAAAAGTCTGAGTGATTATCTGACACGCAATAAGCTCACCTGGTCGAATTATCCCGATCTTATCCGTGGTATTTATGGTGCAATGATTGAGTCGGAGCTTTATACCACTTACATCAATTCGGAAACTGATGATTTTCAAAATGACAAACACTTTTGTGAGGATTTCTTTAGCAACATCCTTGTAAACAGTGATATAATGCTTAACGAACTCGAAGAGCAAAGTATTTACTGGAACGATGATCTCGATTTCGCGATATCAATGGTCATTAAAACAATCAAAAAATTTAAAAGTGAAAACGACCGGAACGAATACCTGATGTCGCTTTATAAAGACGAAGAGGATCAAGAATTTACAACGAAGTTATTCAGGAAAGCGATCAATAACGAAACAGAAAACCGTAAGATCATCGAAAATTACACAAAGAACTGGGATGTTGACAGAGTTGCAGTCATGGATATACTAATCATGCAGTTAGCTTTAACAGAACTTATGGAATTCCCTTCGATCCCGGTAAAGGTTACACTAAATGAATACATTGAGCTTGCCAAATATTACAGTACAAACCGTAGCAGCACCTTTATTAATGGAGTTCTTGATCGCATAACCAAGGACTTTCGCGAAGATGGTAAAATTGTTAAAGCCGGAAGAGGTTTGTTGGAGGGATGAAAACAATTACTTTAATAATCATCGGTTTATTACTCCTTTCCTACTCATGCGGCAACCATACTAGCCCTGGAAAGGTGATTTCGAAAGAGAATAAATCATTTGAAAAAAAGGGCCCCGGTAAAATTGTATTTGACAAGGAAATTCATAATTTTGGTACACTGAAAGATGGAGAAATTGTCTCATTTTCATTTGTATTTCGAAATGTAGGCGGATCTCCGTTTAAAATAAGTAAAGCAGAAAAGTCGTGCGGATGTATTGATTTTAAATTCAATCCAGACCCCCTTCAGCCAGGTGAAACTTCATCTATTGAATTAATTTTTAATACAGCTGGTGAATGGGGCAACCAGATTAAAGGTGTGACCGTCGAAACTTCTGATGGCGAACGAAAAGAATTGCAAATTGGTGCTTATATAGAAAACAAACAGTTTAATAACCTTTTAAATACAGAAAAATGAGTTCTATTTTATTTATTATTGCTCAGGCACCAGCGGGTGGAGCTTCATCAGTGAACATGCTTTTGATGATGGGCCTGATGATCGTTGTGTTTTATTTTTTCATGATTCGGCCACAAATGAAACGTCAGAAAGAGATGACAAAGTTCAGGGCTGCGCTTCAAAAAGGAGATAAAATTGTAACAACTGGCGGAATTTATGGCAAAATTGATGAAATTAAAGATAACATCATTATTCTCGAAGTTGCTCTAAATGTAAAACTTAAAGTTGACAAAAGTGTTGTCTTGAAAGATATGTCGGATGCACCGGCCCAGAAATAATTAAATATATTTTAATCTAAATTCTGAAAGGCTGGGCAACCGGCCTTTTTCCTTCACTAATAAAATCTCTGTCCATGGCAAGGCGAGTCATTGAATATATTAAAACCGAAATTACGGCAATACGCGGCGAAAAAGCTTTTGTCTTTTTGGTTTGCCTGGTATTGGCCTCGTTTTTATGGTTTCTCAATGCACTCGAAAAGCATTATACCGATCATATTACTGTGCCAGTAAGATATATTAATCTCCCTAAAGATAAGGATCTTACCGGTAAATTGCCAGATAAATTTGTTCTCACAGTTGATGCATTTGGTTACACCTTGCTGAGACATAAATTGAGCCTTGCGTACACCCCTGTACTTTTAGATGTTAACGAACTAACAAACAATTACTTAGAAGGTAAATTAATGTCGAAATACACCATTTCGACAAATGGGCACAAAGAGGAAATTGCCAAGCAAATCAGTAGCGAAATCCAAATTATCAGTATCAGACCTGATTCAATTTCATTCAAAGTAAGCAGCGTAGTTGAAAAATTAGTACCGGTCCATCCTATTGTAGATTTCACTTTTGCTAAAGAATTTATTCTGCAGAATCCGCCCATCGTTAAGCCGGAGTCAATTTTGGTGCGCGGTCCTGAGGAAATTTTGGATACCTTGAATTATATTTACACAAAATCGATTGAGCTTAAAAATTTATCGCATACGGTCAAACGCGATGTCGATTTAGTTATGTTGCAGGAATTGAAATCGGAACTCGACGAAGTCTCGGTCCTGATTGATGTGGAACAATGCACCGAGGCAAAATTTGAAATACCAATACAGATTATCAATCAGCCCGACTCACTACTTATTAAAACCTTTCCAGCAAAGGTAAAAGTAACCTGCAGGATTGGATTAAGTAAGTACAGTAAACTGAATTACAACAGTTTCAAAGCTATCGTCGACTACTCACATCGGTCGGGCGTATTATCAAAATTGCGGGTAGTTCTCGATAAAGTCCCCGAAACAGTTCTCTCCGTAGATTATTTTCCCAAAGATGTAGAATATATTATTGAACGGAAGGATTAGATTCAATGAAGAAAATCGGAATAACAGGGGGAATTGGCAGCGGTAAAACGACCGTTTGTGAAATCTTTAAAATTCTGGGCATTCCTGTATTTCATGCAGATTTAGAAGCCAAATTCCTGCAAAATAACGATTTACATATTAGAGACCTTCTTATTAAGCTTTTTGGCAGGCAAATTTATTCTCTGGATGGAATTCTTGATCGAAAAAAATTGGCCAGACTAATTTTTAATGATTCAGAAGCATTGGCTAATGTTAATTCGATTATTCATCCTGCGGTCAGACAAAGTTTCCTCATATGGGCAAATATTCATCAGGATGCTTCCTACATTCTTTATGAAGCTGCTATTCTGCTCGAAAGCGGATATGCTTCCGATTTCGACAGCAATATATTAGTTTTGGCTGATGAAAAGGTTCGGGTAGAGCGGGTAATCAAGCGTGATCATATTTCGGAAGAGATGGTCATGCAACGTATTAATAATCAATTGCCTGATTCTAATAAAATAACAATGGTGGATTACCTTATTGAAAATAGCAATGTGAAATTGTTGTTCCCTCAGGTTTTTGAACTGGATAAATTAATCAGATCAGATGGTAAAAATTGGTAAATGGATAGGTGGAGGTTTGGGGTTTACTTTGGGCGGACCTCTTGGAACCTTGGCGGGTTTTGTGCTTGGTTCAGTTTTTGACGAGGCAGACAACCTACTTTCAAAACC
>Ga0209430_1001004_pt1 | contig 23071 bp, 17 predicted proteins | sample BarGraIncub1133A_FD_184504 | JGI IMG/M metagenome (GOLD analysis project Ga0209430, IMG submission 184504) | Arctic peat soil microbial communities from Barrow, Alaska - Barrow Graham LP Incubations 11-33A (SPAdes) (version 2) | ecosystem: Environmental > Terrestrial > Soil > Wetlands > Peat... | reverse complement strand
TACTCCATATTCCACCATTAATAAACTAAATCTGATCAAGAGTGGAATATGTGACATATTTGTTACCGAGTCCATAAAAACAAAAAACGTTGGGGTTTTCGGAGCAGAATCATATATTAAATGAAAACAATGACATAATGTTCCAGCCTGCAAAAAAGGTGGATAAATTTACGCCTGCTTTATTACAAGAATTGATCATTAATCTTCCTCAAAAAAATAATATCGTTAGTATCGATAAGACTAAATATATATTCCTATCCTATTCAACCATTAAATCCAATTGGAAGATTGTTAGTATACTTCCATATAACGATCTAATGTGGGAATTATACTCGATAAGATTCTATCTTATCGTTTTCGGAGTATTTTTACTACTCATGGCAGTTATATTTTCTTCGATTATTTCAAAGAGCATAACCACTCAGCTGTCTAAGCTTATGCTAACCACTAAAGAAATAGAAAAAGGAAATTTTGATATAAAATTTGACGTTAGAGGCAATGATGAAATCAAAAAGTTAAGTGTTGTGCTTAATTCAATGGTCACAAATATTAAAGCCCTAATGGCTAAAAACGTTTGGGAAGAGAAACTAAAAAGGAAGGCAGAACTTACTGCACTTCAAGCACAAATCAATCCCCATTTTCTTTATAACACACTGGATTCGGTAAACTGGCTTGCAGTAAGAAAGAAGGAAACAGAAATCAGCGATGTGCTTACAAATCTAGGTAAATTTTTCAGAATCAGCCTAAGTAAAGGCTCTCAATTCATCCCTATTAGTCAGGAAATTGAGCACATGAACAGCTATATTAATATTCAAGCATTCAGACATTCATATAATTTTGTAACAAAGGTTGCTGTAAGTGATGAAATAATTAATTTATATTGTCCCAAGTTGGTACTTCAGCCCATAGTCGAAAATTGTCTGGTACATGGTCTAAAAAATAAGGAGTCCAAAGGAACTATACAAATCGAAGGGTTCCTCGAAAATGATCAAGTTTTGTTTTGTATAAGTGATAACGGAGTTGGGATTTGTCCAGACACTCTTACTGAGATTATTAATCAAATTAGCGGTCTCCATCCCGAAGAGTCTAGTTCATATGGTTTAAAAAATGTGAATGACAGAATCCGGCTCAACTTTGGGAAACAGTATGGCATAACAATTCAAAGCGAAGTTAATATTGGAACACAAGTAACAATTGCTATTCCTATCTTAAAAGCGCCTCCAATAGAATAGGCGGACAGTTTTCTATTTTATTAAAATATTCTATGAAAGTAGGGATTAAGTATGCAGGAAACAAAGGTAATGGTCATTGATGATGAAGAAAATATTAGATTGGGAATTGTTGAGGGCATAGATTGGAATAGTTATGAAATTGAAATCGTTTGTCAAGCGGCTAATGGCAGAGACGCTCTTATCCTTGCCAAAAAACATATGCCAGAGATTATCCTATTAGATATAAATATGCCCTTAATGAATGGCCTTGAATTTTCACGCAAAGTAAAGGAATTCTTGCCCAATAGTTTTTTAATTGTCTTAACAGGCTATGATGAATTTGAATATGCAAAGGAATCCATCCAACTAGGGGTAAGTGATTATCTTTTAAAACCGATATCACCTGCGGATTTAATAGCAGCTGTTTTAAAAGCACGAGATAAGGTGATAGCTGGTGCTCAACACGAAAAATTTATTGATGATTTAAAACAAGAGATTCGGCAAAATCTGCCCTTGTTGCGTGAAAAGCTTATATCTGACATACTTCATGATAGCTTTTTAGAGTATAAGATAGAAAGTAAACTTCAATATTTGGATATTAATTTCCCCGCGGATAAATTTGCTGCGCTCACTTTAGAAATAGATGACTTCTATAAAATAGCACAAAAAAGTGATGAAATGGATAGACAGCTAACCATGTTTGCTGTAAAAAAAATAGCAGATGAAACAATGAATGAAAATCAATGGGGATTATCCTTGATTTCAAATGACGGGTTTCTGGAAGCGCTTATCTGTCTTGCTCCTTCAACGCACTATAATCTCAAGGATATTTTGAATAATACAGCCGAATCGATACGCAAAAATATAGAACGGTATTTAAATTTCACGGTCTCAATCGGTATAGGTAATATTTATTCAGGCTTATCGCAGGTTAGTTGCTCATATAAGGAAGCGTATAATTCACTAAAATATACGCCGTTTAGAGGTAATAACAAGATCTATGATATTTCCTATCTAAACTTATCTTCTCCTTTTCTAGTCAATTATCCCTTTGAGAAAGAGATAGTCATGATAAACAACCTAAAAGCCTGTAATGGAAAAGCGATGGACTCACTAGAGGATATCTTTTCCGAGATTGAAGCATATGAAGATTCCGTTCACTTACTGGGGTACTTTAAAACTTTCTCCTATCAGCTACTTCTGGCGGTTCTTAAGCTTCTTATTAGTCTTGATATCAACCATGAGAATATCAAAATAAAGTATGATTATTTATTTAACAACAGTTCCCTGATTAAAGATATTTCATACCTTAAAGAAGAGCTACGCGATTTATTAAATGAGTGTCAAGATTACATAATAAAATCTAAAGGAGTCTCTTACCGCAAAGAGATTGGAAACGTAAAAAATTATATTAATGAAAATTACTCCCGAGATATTGCTCTAAAAGAAATATCTGCAAGTGTTTTTATGAATCCCAATTATTTATGTACACTTTTCAAAAGCGAAGTTGGCGAAACAATAAATAATTATATTATAAAAGTACGGATGGAAAAAGCAATGGGGCTACTTCAGCGTACTGAATTGAAGATATTTGAAATTGCTGATATGGTGGGTTACAGTAATACCAACTACTTTAGCTATGCATTTAAAAAGTATACCGGTATTCCACCCAATGAATACAAAAGTATTGGTGTAAATAATCTTGACAAGTAAAGTATTCCGAGCCATTACCTGAGTATATTGTCACTACAGGTTGATAGGGGAGTTATATATAACCCCCCTACGAATTTACTACTTTATTGAATTTTTTCAATCGCTAGACACATATTTTTTATAAGTCGCTGCCATATCACCTGCATTTACAAACTTATAATGATATCCTTGTGAATCAGAATTTAACACGTCAGATATTATTCTTGCGTTGGTATAGAACTCATTAGACGCATCAAAGGCCGCTCCCAGCGAAACTGTCATAAATAAAGGGCTGGAGGAGGAAAGTTTTGATACACACTCTCTAATACCGTCTATTATCGCCCCTGCAGAATTATCACCAAAAGTCCATGTGCCAAAAACAGAAGTGTTTTCATTCAGTTTTGATAAACGTGCTTCCTCCCGGCTGTCGCTATAACCTACAATAATAGAATCCCAGTTGCAAATGTCTGCCCTTTGGGTCTCCTCCTCTGAGTTAACGGTCCATATAATGCTTATTCCTGATAACTCGGCATACTGTTTCCAGTTAGTAGCCATCTCTGCTGAGCAAGAATCATAAATTGTACTTATCTTATCTGCCCAGCCAATTGCAAAATCACTACCCCTAGGTAGATTTTCACAGAAAAATTTATACACTGGTGGTGCCAAACTTGCCAAATAAGGAGCTATAGTCCAAGTTATTGGTACAAGCCCAAAATCATTGTTCTTTTCCTTTGTAAATGCAGAGAACATGCCCCTGTACACACAATGTAATGCATCCCCATCAGAAGAAATAAAGTTTATAAATACATTATTCTCATTTATTTCATGAACAGTGGGTGCAGAAAACTCTGCTTTGTAATCCGCGAATGACGCAAATACACTTAAATTTGAAAATCCGTTAACACCTATAACAAAATGCGAAGTGGCATTAAGACATGTAGGAACTTCAGAAAACCCACACATAAATGGGTGTGCAGGAACCCATCCGAGAATAGCAGTATTCCCTTCAGGATATTTTTTTAGTAGCTTCATTAAAACATGTTCATCATTACCATCTGATATATTTACATTGAAAGCAAATCCATTTGTGGCTACTGCATAGTCGATAGACCCTTCATTAAATATATAGTTGCTTAACCAGTTATCTCCCCACTTATCGTTTGGAGACCATCCATCCATACCTAAAGAAAATACTGCATTTATGTTATGATTGGTTTTATCCCAGTATTTATCTATACACCAGTCTAAAAGTTCGTGATCAGATTTAAACTTGTATTCACGCAGATCCACCAGTACAGGAAAAGTGAAACCCCAGCTAACTATCTGTTCCATGATTTCGGGTGAAACAGCCAAAGCATTCATTTGAGAAGCTATTGTGACTGCTGCACCGAAGGCAGCCATATTCACCTTGTTGTGTGAATTGTTATCCCATACTATTAAGCCTTCTATATAATCAGAGAAGTGTCTAATAAGTCCATGTAGACCACCATCAATTCCTTGTTCTCTCTTAAGTTCATTTATCGGAATTGAGCTAAATTCTCTGATTTGTTCTAGCCAGCTCTTTTGCACATTCCAATATTTTCCTCCAATATCATGAGTAGCGTCGGTTGAATCATTAAAAAGGTATAGTTTATTCAAACCCTTCCTGTTCACCAACCCCTGTAGAACTTTTGCAGAGGCCGCAGCATCTGTAGAATCTCCACCATAATATTGAACACGTATATCCATAACTGTTAGTCTTCCTGCTTTTGGTAATACTTTTTCGAACATCAATTGAGTTATTTCACTCCCCCCACTCTTTTTGTACCATTATGAATAAGTGCTAACCTTTTACAGCACCTGCCGCAAGTCCGCTTTCCAAGTGGCTTGAAAAAATCATATAAACTAATAAAACTGGTAAAGTTGCAAATGAAAGAGATAGAATTTTTGCCCCATTATCTGTAAAGTATAATCCATTAAATGAGTTCACTCCCAGAGGAACTGTAAAGAGTTTCAAATCAGTGATACTAACTAACGGTATAAAGAATGAATTCCATGACCATACAAAAACTAAAAGACCTAAAGTAATAAGCGCAGGAGATATAAGATATAGAACAATTCTAAAAAATATACCGATTTCTCCACATGCATCCATTCTAGCACTTTCAATTATTTCATCTGGGACAGCTTCTTCTATATATTGTTTCATCCAAAATGCACCGAAGGCAGAGAATGTGAAAGGTAGAATTACAGGTAAAAGCGAATTATTTATATGGAAAATTCTCATTTCATACACATAAGCAACAATACCAAGTTGTGCTGGTACCATCATCGTAATAAGAATCAAATTGTATAAAAATTTACTTCCTTTAAACTTAAACTTTGCCAACCCATAACCACATAATGATGCAAAAATTAACGAAAAAATTATACTGAAGAAAGACACTATAGCGCTGTTTTTAAAGAACGTAAGCATAGTTGAACCGCCAACTGTTTTAAGATTTTCCATCAAATAATTAGATGGTAACCCATTGAATTCAAACATCTTAAAACTGTCATAGGTACCCATAGCAAACATTGCATAAAAAGGTATAAAGGCAAATACTGCCAACATAATCATTATAATATAAAAGAAAAGTTTACCACCAAGTGTTATAACCATATCCTTTTTCTCCATCACGATTCACCTTCCCCTTTATTAAGTACTTTTGCACTAAATATAGAAAATATAACAATTACTATAGTCATTAAATAAGATACGGCTGAGGCCATGCCTTCTCTAAAAAGAATAAAACCTTCTTCATATACATAGCTGACAAGAGTATAAACTGATTTTCCAGGACCACCGATAGTGGAAGCTATACTAGCACTAGTATTAGTTGCAACTAAAAGCAACGCCGGCTCATCAAATATCTGTAGCCCCCATATAAGAGAAGTGATTACTACAAACATCGTAACAGAGTTCAACTTAGGTATACTAATATAAAAAAACTTTTGCCAGATATTTGCGCCATCAATATCTGCAGCTTCGTACAGCTCTTTGGGTATTGTTTTTAATCCTGCAAGATACAAAATCATATTATACCCGAAGCTTTTCCACAATACGATTATAGATACTATAACAACAACGTACTCAGGCTTGGACATCCAATAAACTGGCTCTTTGAAAATACCTAATTTTTGTAATATCAAATTTATAAACCCGGTCTGGTAATCAAATAGCAATCCGAATAACGTACCCACTGCAACTGGTGTTGTAATATATGGTAAGAAAAATAAAGTTTTAAAAACACCTGCATGTCTTACTATTTTTTGATCTATAATGAATGCCAAGCTCAAGGACAATAATATACCAATTGGCAATGATATAAGCATAATTCTCAAGGTATTAAACAATGATTTGAAAAACAAACCATCATTTATTATTTTAATATAATTTTTCAAGCCCACAAAAGTTAAGTCTGTGTAATTGTTCCACTTTGTAAAGCTTATAAATAACGTGAAAATGTTTGGAATAATTGCAAATAGTAACAGCAGTATGAAAAATGGTAGCACAAATAAATATCCGTAACTATTTTTATTTTTAAATCCTTTAGTTCTAACTTTTTCTATTTTTTTTACCTGCTCACTTTGCGCTATAGAATTCATTATTATCTCCCCTAATTTGAATATGAGGGGGCTGAATCCAGCCCCTTATCATTTTAAAGTGGTCTATACTGTAATTACTGAATTCCTTCGTCTTTAGACTTTATTGCAGCAATAGCATTGTCAACAGCTTTATCTGGTGCTATGCCTGACTGCTCCATATCCAAAGCAGCTGCTTTCATTTCAGTTTCGATAAGATTATCGGATTTCCCATAATTTGCAGGTGGCATTTTAGAAAGTATCTCATACAAGAATGATGTAACATCTAATCCATAAAATGGATTTACTCCATTTGAGAGTTTCTTATCAGCAATTGCTTTTACTGCACTTAAGTTTCCGTTTTTGATATTCACTTGCATTCCGGCATCACTAAATAAACGATGCTTTATAAATAATGCTGCAAGCTCAGCTTTATCTTTATCTTTATTGTCAACAATCATTTCAGCCGTTCCACCTCTGAAATATGCACTTCCAGGTGCAGACATTACTGACCAGCGACCACTTCCCGTTTTATCACTATCAGGTATTGATCCTTCTCTCCAACCTGCAGATGGGAAGAATACTACATCACCTTTAGACCAGGAAGCATCCATTGCAGGACCATTAACTTTAGCAACATATCCATTTTTAAGGGCTACATCTAGTAAGTTAAATGCTTCTGAGTCGTTTTCCTTAACCATTAACTTATTTCCATCAAGATAACTCTTACCGGATGTCTTTAATGAACAATATAATCCTTCAATTAAATCAGTAGCATTAGTAAATGCAAATGCTTTTCCGCCACTCTTCTCTTTGATTTCTTTTCCGGCTTGATTAATCAAATCACTCCATGATGCATATTTTCCATTTAAATCTTCTGTTCCAAGATATTTTAGGGCTAGGTCTTTTCTATACCAAATAACACCAATACCCACGCCTTGAGGAACTGCAACAAATTTTCCCTGTTCATTAACTACAACTTTAGATACAGCATCAACCAAATCATCTTTATTGAATCCAACTGTTGATAAATCAACAAATGTATCCTTATATGATAAAAACTTGCCCCACCAATAGGACTCTGCAAGAGCAACATCTGGTAGTGCACTTCCAGCAGCTTTAGCAGTTGTGAATTTGGGTTCATAATCTCCCCATCCCATAACGGTTAAATTAACCTTCACATTTGGATAAGCGGCATTAAAATCAGCTATAGATGCGTCAAAATATGGTTTCCACCATGTCCAAACTGATATTTCACCTTTATAGTCAGCAGGTTGCTTTTCCGCAACTACTGTTGTAGTTGCTGTGTCTGTAGCCGTCACAGCTATTGATGTTGAGTCAGTTGCTGGAGTGGGAGTACCGCTAGTACCACATGCTGCAAATATACCTATTGTAAAAACACATACCATTACCAAACATAATATTTTTGATATTTTTCTCACTTATTTATCCCCCTTTTATTTTGTGATATCAATAACCAAATCCGCAAAAAGCTATTAATCGGCCGTATTTATAACTATTTTCGGATATAGCCACTTCATATATATAATTATAGAATTAGAAATAAGTTAAATGAATTAAATATCTTTGTTTTTACATACAAAATCTTCGGAATTGCATTAAACCTCATGGTTTTCATTCTGATTCTCTTGGTATGGTTAGAGATGGGGCGATTGGTATTATCAAATTTATCGTGGTACGTCGCTTCGTGACGCAAAACACGAAAACTCAAGTACCACTCATATTGTAATATTAGCTACTTAAGTCTATAATAAATAGTAGGCAAGTTACGTTCTTTCTTAGACATTTAATATCATGATTGCTTAGTAATTTCTTTTTAGTTCGATGCGTATGTTTTTTATATTTATGGAGAAGCTTATGTACAATTTTTTGTTGCAGGCAAAAAAGTTTTTTTTACATCTTAGAATAAAATATAAAATATTTTTGACAATGATTATATTATTGTTGCTTTCTTATGCAATATTTTTTACTGTGTTCTATACGGTATATAAAAGTTCAGTAAAGGACAAAGCGCAACGTTACAGCGTTGATATGATTGGACAAATTACTAAAAATATTGATTCGTACTTCAAGGGTATTGAAAGTATAGCACTATCACTCGCTTACAATCCTGTCATTCAGAAAAAAGCTGAATTTCATGAGAATATTTCACTTTATGAGGCTGAGCAGCAAAGGGCTAATATTGAAAATGCCTTACAGTTATTCGTATATGCAAGTCAAAATATCCAGATTGAAATTCTGATGGAAGGGCAAGAGAATACCTTTTATAGTATGTTTACTTCGATAAATCCTAGCTACAATTATAAGGAAGATATGTGGTATAAGGTTGCATCCAATACAGATAGTCTAAAGGTCATTGTTTTAGATAACCCGCAAAACTACTTCATGGAAAGTGACAGGAAACTTGTACACACTCTTGTATATAAGGTTAAAAGCATGTATACTCAAGATAATCTGGGTTATATCCTCATGGATATAAATAAAGATCAATTTGACCAATTTTTTAATAACAGTTATATAGACATTCAAAGTACTCTGATGGTTTACGACACCAATAATATCATCTATCAACATCCCAAAGCTTTCAACGTTGAAAACATACGTTCATCTATCCCAAAAGATAAAGCTTGGGGCTATTTCGATATTAAGATCCAGAAGGATGATTATATGGTTGTTTATGGTACTTCTGAATATACCGATTGGAAAATAATCAATATTATTCCATATAAAATTTTGTTAAAAGACCTATCAACGATGAAGTTATTATTTGTATTGATTTCCATTGCCATATTTATATTCACTGCTCTTATATCTTTTTACTTCTCATCTTTAATCACAAATCCAATTAACAAGTTGATGAAGGGAATTGAAAAATTGAAAAAAGGACAGTTTAATTTCAGCATTCCTGTAATGTATGAGGATGAGATAGGTGAACTTGTCCGCAATTTTAATAGTATGACGCAACAAATCGATTTTCTTATAAAAAGGAATGAGACTGTTGAATTGCTAAGAAAAGAAACTGAGTTCAAAGCCTTACAGCAGCAGATCAACCCACATTTTTTGTATAATACCCTTGAATTAGTTATAGGACTTGCATGCGAAAATAAATATAAAAAAATTATAGAAATTTGTAAAAATCTAGGTAGTATGTTTAGATATAATCTAAATGATAAAAAAGTGGTATTTATCGAGGATGAAGTTAATCAGATAAAGAATTATATTAGTATTCTCCAGGAACGATTTGAAGAAAAGTTTACTGTCAATTATGAAATAAACAGTGATGTTTTTAGTTATAAGACTGTAAAATTTATTCTGCAACCATTTGTAGAGAATTCTATAAGTCACGGATTTAGAAATATCCTTAATGGGGGATTGCTTTCTATCAGTGTGGATTGGCTTGGTGACTATATCCGGTTCATAATTACTGATAATGGTCAGGGAATTCCAAAGGATGTGCTTGACTCCTTAAATAATAAACTCACCTCATATGATGAAGCAGAAATTGATAAGTCCATTATTCCAGAACATTTGGGAATAATAAATGTCTTTTTACGGCTGAGTCTTATGTATAGAGACGAATTTACAATGGATATCTACAGTGAAAAGGACAAGGGAACCCGGATAAGCCTAATAATTCCACCTACAATTTGAGTAGAAAAGAGGATTCCATATGTACAGAGTCATGATTGTCGATGACGAAAAATTTGTAAGGAGAAGTATTAGACTTCGCATAGATTGGCAAAAGCTTAATCTGAAAATTGTTGGTGAAGCAGATAACGGCAAATGTGCTTATGAGATGATTGCCCTTGTAAAACCTGACATCATGCTCGTCGATATAAAAATGCCAATCGTTGATGGAATTAGCCTTATACGAGAGGTTAAAAAGAATTTTAGTGACATTCATTTTGTCATTTTAAGTGGATATGACGATTTTGAATATACTAAAGAAGCAATAAAACTTGGAGTAACTAATTATATAAAAAAGCCTATCGATGAAAAAGAACTTGAGGATACATTGCTCTTGATTATAGATTCTCTTAATCATAAAAATGACAATAATAAAAAAATTCTGCAAATAGAAGAACAACTTAAGACTAGTTCTATTGCCTTAAGAGAGAAATACCTGAATGATTTGATAGACGGGACTTGTGCTTCTAATAATAATGCATTAGTTTTCCAGCAAAGCTGCTTTGCATTGTTTATTGTGCATCTTACTCAAACCACGCAACTGGCAGCTAACAATGAAATAAACAGAGACTTAATTGTACTGAATATGGATAAAGCAATTGAAAAGGTGTATCAAAACCCTATAAAATATTATACCTTTTTAAATGAGGATTATCACAAAGAATTTAGGATACTATTGAATGATAATCGTATAACTGATGATTCATTACATCTTACAGCCAATTTTTTTCTGGATTATCTTACTATTGACTACAGTAAATTTTATTCCAGCAATTTACCATGTATTTCTGTTAGTCAAATTTGTTATAAAACCAGTGATATCCCTGACATGTATCAAAATGCCTTAAAAACGTTAAAGTGTAAATTATTTTATAATAACTGTAATCTCTTCACTTATTCCGATAAGAGGGTAGCTAACAGCGTTTTTACAGAATATATATACAACTTGTTGAACAAAATATATCAAGCAATAGAAAATATAAATTTTTTGGAAATTAAACTAATTTTAAATAAAATTTTCAGTATCCAAAATTCCGGTGAATTTTCTCTAGAATTACTTGAAACAGTCATACTTGAACTTGCAAATATTTTAAATAAAATCGTTATTATATATAATGTTAATACATTAGGAGTCCACATTAATGAATTTTTTCAACCTAATTATATACTAGACTTCAACAATCTAAAAGAACTTGAAGACAGTATATGTAAATCTTTAATGGAGTTATTTTGTCAGGTACCACAGTTTGTTGAAAGTCATATAATAGATAAAATAAAACAGTATATAGAAAATAATTATAAAAGTGAACTCTCGTTACCAAGAATAGCCAAAGAATTTTATTTGAATTCAAGCTATCTTTCCCAATTATTTAAATTGAAAACCGGTCAGAATATATCGAAGTATATAGAAGATACCCGAATAGACAAAGCAAAAGAGCTGTTAATAGCTCTGAATGTTTCTGTATTTGATGTGGCTTTTCATGTTGGCTATAATGATGCAAATTATTTTAGTAAAGTTTTTAAGAAAAAAACCGGATATGCGCCATCAAAATTTCAGCAAGATTATTTAAATGGACATATAGAATGATTTTGTGTTCAAGATACATTTCAGACTTTTTAGCCTATGTCTATTATAATATCAGATAATATAACATGCCTTACTCTTGTAAAAACAACTCCTTCCTAGCTTGCCATATTAATTCTTGCTAAGAAGGAGTTGTTTTCGTATTTAGAATGATTAAAATTTGAAGATATTAACTACTTACACGAGGGATACAATACTCATTTCAGTTTATTGTAAAAGTTTACATCTACTTTTTTCTGCTGCAATTCTCCGAATTTTGAACTTATTCCTTGAAAATGATTAGTTTTCTCATGGATCATATGTGCTTCCTTATCCTTCCACTCCTCAATGAAAGTAAGTACTGTACAATTGTTTACATCCTGAAGCAGCTCATATGATACACATCCTTCTTCTTTTCTGGATTCAGTCACAAGTTCAGTTGCATATTTAATAAACTCTTCTATTCTATCCTCTTTTATTATAAATCGCGCTACTATTTTTAGCATTTTATTGCCTCCCTAATATTTTTTTAATGGTTTTATATTTTAACATGGCCCTATGGACATGCAATATCTTTTTAACTGATTCCATGATTCTCTTCAATGTAGCTAAAATACAAATACATATCTGGCATCATTGGCATCAAGGTTTACAATTATTTTCAATCTTCCGTCAAGAGTTATTTCATAGTTGTCTGCACCATCAATATGAGAAAATTCCTTAATATTAATCTTTCCTGTAATATGCACATAAGTTCCTTTTGATTTTGTAAAAAAGCATACAAGACCTTTCGCCTCTTCATAATTAACTTTTTCATAAATCTCAGGACTCGAACCAATAAACCCTCTGGTAACCGGATAACTGGAAGTTATATGTTCCCCTACCAATTTATATTTATTTAAGGCATCACTGAACACTTTTATGTCACTCTCATTAAGACTTAACAAATCACCCCATATTCCATTGCTGCCAAGCATAAGGGATGCTAGCGAATTATTTTGTGATAGCCTAGGTGCATCCGGTAAAAAATGTGCAAGAAAAAGTATTGAAGGTACAAAAGAATCATATCTTACACCTTGTCGGCAAATTCTTGATCTTGATGGACCAGGAAAGAAAAACACATTGGTATACGGAGCTAAGTTGACAGCAACTTTGTTAGTGGCAGCCTCAAATTTTTCAGGTAAATCAAAGTCCATTGAGTATGGGCCATTATTCAGAAGAAAGTATTTTCCCACTGATAGAAATCCTAGCCCTACAAATCTTCCTCCTTCTGTAACATCAAAATCAACAATGACATCCGCACACTTAAGTGTAACCGCTTCTACTATCTTGATCATTTCCATTCCCATTTTATAGCTATAGCAATGAAGCCTTTCTTCCGGGGTGTTGGTTTCATTTCCATGATCATGAAGCGGCGAGTTGCAACCATACTGTCCAATACCATCCCACTTGAAGTATGTTACTCCCAGGTCCTTGTTAAGCTGTATCATCTTCTCAATAAAGTAGTCGGAAAACCCTGATGCCAGACACATGGTATAACTTTCTTCCGTTTCCCAAATTTCATTGCAGAAGTCTTTTCCATCCTGAGTTATTTTATACTCGGGATGACTTTTATAAATTTCTGAAGTTTTGGCCGCTACTGTCGGATTAAACCAAAGTCCTAATTTCATATTATATTCATCAAGCTTTTGTTTGACTTGCATTAAATTATCCGGGAAAAAATCCAGATTTACAAGCCAATCACCTGTTTTATTAAACCAGCCAGTATCAATAACATAGACATCCACTCCCATTTTATGAGCAACGTCAATTTCCTTTAATATGTGATCAAGTTTCATTGAGTCCAAGTACTTATTTCCGTTAAAATAGTTGTTTCTTTCCTGATAATTCCATGTGTTGTAAAAAATATATGGTTTACGTGATTCCTGATTTTCACAGATATATTTAAGCAAAAATGTACGGTAATGCTTGAACATTGCATCTTTATCTCCGGAACATATGGCAAAATGGAACCAAGGAGATATAAAAGAATGAGTAGTGTTCAGAATTTCACCGTGGTAATAATTCCCTTTCTCGGCTCGGATATCAATATGCAAATAGTTGTTTTCAATCTTTGTATTAAACCCTAGATAGGAATCAGGGTATTCAGCTCCATGCTCATAGGAAAGCAAACAACAGTAACTTTCATTCTCAAGTAGTATTGTCGGTCCTGGAAACCTACACCCTAAAGTAAGCTCTCCATCAGTTTTTTTATCAAAGTTTGGATTAAATGAATGAACATTTGGATTAAATTGACTGAATTGGATTTCAGTCAATCCGTCCTTTATGAACTTTGAAGAGAATCCAGTATATTTTATATTATCTTTACCCTCTGCTTTGGTAAGCATAACTGGAGTTTTCGCGTTAATTTCATATCTATACCTTATAAAAGGGCAATGAAGAAAATAACGCAAATAAACAGAAACTTGAATTTCATCGGAAGTATCAAGCTCAAAGTTAAGCTTTACTTCCTTCCCTCCATTGGCCAGTTCTCTTTCATTCTCTATCCCAGAGAATCTTAATGCCTCACCTCCTAGGTGCTTCATATCAATTTCAAATATTGGTGCCTCCAAGTTAAAAATTGTTCCAGTTTCTCTAGTCCCTATTTTTATAAAACTATTCTTGCTTCCTATGGATAAACATATCATATCAGTCTCAAATGAGAAAGTCTTCATATCAACACCTCAAAACCGGATTAATACCCGTATTTAATATAATTTTGTTTTTTATAATTAAGGAATTACTATATGGATTGTACTTCTTCCAGAGCAATTTCAACCCATCTGCTTATACGTTCTGGCTTGTTTTCGACAGTGTGGGTATCCTTCAAAACAATCTCGAGGACGCAATCTTTTGCGATCTTGAGTGTATTTCTAATATCCTTCCTGATGGCATCCTCGTCAAACATCGTGCATACCATTGTAGGATTGGGTTTACGGCTGTATACATAGTTTTTACCTAGGTATTCCACCATTTTCTCCTGATCGCACCATGGTGAAACAGATACTCTTCTCAGGTTGGGTACTGTCTTAATGTAATTCCAGCGTTCATTCACAGGCTCACAGCAGCCATAGCAATTTAATCCAAACTTTGATAACAATTCTACCTGATATTGTAGTACAAAGTCTGCAAACATAGCAGGGGATGCACCAATAGTCTCTTGGGAATCTGCTCTGCCCCACAAGTCCTTAAGTCTTAAAGGATTTATATCCTTCAAATCAGACTTTGGCAACTCATCGGTATACCCTACACCACCCGTACCAACATAATCATTTTCATTGTCCAGAGTGAGCAGGCCTTCCCTCTCCAGCCAATCATAGTACCTTATCTGATCATCATTTATAAACTTTATAAGCTTGTGCAAATTATCTGGGTCATCATACATGGCAAGGAACATTGCATCCATCCCGAAAAGCTTTAGAACCTCCCAAGTAACGGATGAAGTCAGATAGGTGGTTCCTCGTATTCTTGATGGGAGCAGATCTCCAAAGAGTTCATCTGCCAAGCTGAGGCTCTGCATAGTTGACTCCCTGTTGACTGTATACTCTCTGAAATGAAGCTTATCCATATCCCTCTTCAAATCAGTGATAGGCGAAATATACTTAAAGCTGCCGCGTCCTTCTCCATGATCAGCTTTAATTTCAACTCCATAATCACCCGCTGTAATGTCCCATGGTATGTTGAATCGGCTTTCAAGTGCATTATCATCCCGTATATGTTCCCACCAGTATATCTGGCTGCGTAGCTTCCATTCCCATGTTCTAAGCTGCTTATCCATACATTGCATTCCGCTTTCGGGCAGAAGTTCTCCCCATGCTCCTTCTGGATAGGAAAGTACCATAGGTCTTTCGGGCTTTAACCCATTGAAACTACTCCATCTAGTTCGGCGTTTTTCCATCTCGGGAAGTTCTGCAATCTCCCTGACTCTTTCTGCAAGCTTTCTTAGAATATCTCTGTCTTTTTGTGTATACATAGGAAATAAACCCTTTCTATTAAAATTATCGTTTTATACAGGAATAACAATTTCTTTTTCAACCCTATATGTCAACGTATTGCTTCTAACTGTCACATGAATACTCTTTACACCTTCAAAAGGATATAGCACCACTTTCCCGCGAATTTTACTTATAATTTCAAGACTCAGTCTGTCATCCTCTTGTATAAATCCGGTAATAATGATTGGGACATCGGATTTAACAATAATCTTTTCATTCCTCTCAACAGTCAATCCTTTATCTACTACAACATTATACCTATGATTATTTACCGGAAAGTTGAAGATGGAAGCCTTTTTATCGCTGAAGCAACCGAATCTCATTCCATTCCAAGGCTGTGCCTCAATCAATTCTGAAACTGCAAGGTATCCGAGCAATCCTCCCCAGGTGTATACAGGATCAGCATTCTTCACATCATCTCCATCTCCTGTAATAGCATTATAGTTTTCATAGATATGGTTATCCTTCTTCCATTCCTTCTGGAAAAGATTCTGACTCTTTTTCGCAAAAAGGAAAGCTTCATCATAGAAGTCATATCGCTTGATCCCTTCTCCGACCAGAAAGTTCATTGGCCCCCATATCCTGCCTCTCCAATAATCATTGTCTTCAAAGGCCTTATCTTCTCTAGATATACTAGGTATGACATATTCACCCCAAAATTCCTTTTCACTCAGAAGATGATCTTTTATCATACGTGCTGACTGCTCAGGTGTAGCAACACCTGCAATCATGGGATAGAAATTTGTTGGTGAAAGCCTGTAATTAAAGCGTCCATCCCAGTATCTGTTCAAGTATATTCCACACTCTTCATCCCAGAGCAGTTCATTCATTTGCCTTTTCATCCTGTTATATTCAAGCTGCAGCTTTTCTGCTATATCAGCCTTTCCAAGGATTAAGGCAATCTCTGCCAGAGCCCAGTTGTCAAGAGCATATAATGCATTAAGGCCTACATCTATATATTCCATAGTATGAGTTTCCATATTGAAATTAACTCCATCATACATTGGGCTGTTATCCAGCCCTGATTCGAACATGGCAGCTTGATGGTTATTAGCCTCATATAAAACTTTTTTGTCTTTCGGATATGGATTTGATCCCCATTCCAGAAGTCCGTCCTTGTTTCCATCCCTGTTTTTCATCCACCAACTGTTCCATATAAGCAGTCCTTCAAATGTGTTTTCCAAAAGCTCTCTATCTCCGAACTGACGATAGAGCTTCAGAATACAGTATGATCCAACCGGAGGCTGGGATCTATCGATACTACTTCCGTTTTGAGCTCCGAAATTTGGAATCATGCCATCACCAGTCATTTCCATCATAATACTGTATATCTGCTGATAAGCAATTCCTTTATCCTGGATTGCACTCAACAAACCGGCAAAAAATGTGTCCCACTCAAAGAGCACATATGACCCGAACCCAACACCATTACCTGTGCACCATGCACGTGAAACCGGAGTACATAACCTTTTGTAGAGCGGCTCATAAATGGTATTCCACATAATTCCTTTGATTATAGCCTCTGGAGTATCCATCAAAGTACCATTACCCTTGATATATGAATTTTCACATTCAGAGCGCTTAGCTTCCAGGTATCTATCCATCTCCACCTGTGTCATTTCATTGTTACAACTTATATAAATCGTATCATCTGCATGAAGCAGGATACCCTGATGACTGGAATTAATAATGGTCGTAGAATCAACTCTTCCTAGAACTGAAAAATCATAGCTATGATCTCCTGTTCTTATGGAAAGAGTTCCATTTTCTTTTGTTATAGTTCCATTTACTCCCCAACGTAACATCCCTACAATGTAAAATCTAATATTAGGTCTGCTATCTTTCTGTATGATTTTATATACGAACCGATCATCTTCGCTGGCGAATATCATTGTAAATGTCATACTTCCAAATCTCAAATCTATATCAAAGTATTCTCCATATGGATGATGTAGCCCAAATCGCTCAACATTTTTCCACAGAAACTCATCCTGATACAGTTTACTTTCACTATCGTATAGTGCTATTCTCAGCTCAGCCATCTCAGGTATCTTCATGACTGCATTCAGGCATCTTACATCCCAAGTATTCCAGCTCGATATATGATTCAACACGTGATAACCTCCTTATTATTCTGAGATTAGATTAATGCAATTTCTATCATAAAATTGTAATACTCAACTCATTATCCCTTGAGTCCTGTGAAGGTAATACCCTCAATGAAAGTCTTCTGTGCGAAGAAGAATAGTACAATCATTGGAAGGATAATAACGCAGCTGACTGCCATCATTAAATTCCACTCCGATACATATTGCCCGATAAACGATCTAAGACCCAGTGCCAAAGTATACTTTGTATTATCACTCAGGTAAAGAAGTGGTCCGAAAAAATCATTCCAAACTCCCATAAAAGTGAATACACCAACAGTAGTAAGAGCTGGTTTTGACATCGGTATGATAATCTTCGCATAAATACTCAAATAATTAGCACCATCCATAAAAGCAGCTTCATCATATTCTTTGGGTATACCCATATAAAATTGTCTGAGCAAAAATATATAGAATGCATTCCCAAAAAATGCTGGTAGGATTAGAGGTAAGAAAGTGTTATAGGCACCCACTGCTCTCCATCCTATGAATTGAGGTATCATTACACTGGAATAAGGGATCATCATCGTTGATATTAGTAATATGAACCAAAACCCTCTCCCCTTAAACTTGATTCGGGAAAACCCAAATGCTACAAAACTACTGCTAAGTATATTTCCTAGCACATTAAGTATAACAATGGTCAGAGTATTGCCAAAATAAAGTAAGAACGGAAGTGAAGTTAATGCAGTATAATAGTTCCTAATTTCAGGTTTTTTGGGAAGCCATTGCATTGGCATTGAAAAAATTTCAGTAGAAGTCATTAAAGAACTTCTTATAAGCCAGAAAAAAGGAAAAAGGGAGATAACCACAAGAGTGATTAATAAAATATATAATATTGCACTTAACTTTTTGTTTTTTTTCATTTTGAGTCATCTCCTTCATAGAACACCCATAGAGAGGATGTCTTGAATGTAATAAATGTTATAATCCCTATAATCAAAAACATCATCCAAGCCATTGCAGAAGCATATCCCATCTCCTGATTTTTGAACGCTGTACGATACAAAAGGAGCATATAAAACATACTTGCGTTTGCCGGACCTCCATCTGTCATAATAAATGCCTGTGTAAATACCTGCATACTCCCTATAATACCCATAGCCATATTATAAAATATAATTGGACTAATCATAGGTACTGTTATTTTGAAAAACTTATGAAGAAGTCCTCCTCCATCTATTTCAATTGCTTCATACAGCTGTCTTGATATTCCTTGCAATCCAGCCAAATAAATAATTACAGTATTTCCAGCTCCCCATATGCTCATAAGTACAATTGAAGGAATTACTTGTTTTTCACCATATATCCATTCCTGAGGTTGAATACCAACCATTGACAAAATTTGATTAAAAAACCCATACATAGGGTTATACAAGAACATCCAAAGTGCCGCATTCGCCACAGCTGGTACAATTGATGGAATATAGTATATTGTCCTAAATAGGGACATTCCTTTCATCTTTGTATCCAGAAGTACTGCTATAAGCAAAGTTATGATTAATGTCAGTGGAACATTCAATATTGTATAATAAAGTGTTACAGAAATAGACTTCCATACTAAAGGGTCATTTACCATTCTCGTATAGTTCGAGGTTCCTAGAAAATTCATCGGTGTGATTATGTCCCATTGTGTAAAGCTAATTACCATACTATAGAGAATTGGCCCAAATTGGAACACAATCAGTCCTATAATCGCAGGTAAAATAAAAAAGTATCCCCACAAATTTTTGTTGGCTGTAGCTCGTCTCGCAGATTTGATTTTAAATGTTCTCATACCGTTAAGTACATCAGGTTTATTCATTACTATAATGCCTCCCTAAATACAACACCCCAATAAAAATGAAAGTAGCAAAGAATAGTTACTGTTCAGGAATATTGGTTAATTGTATAGATTATAAACAATAAAGGGCTTCCTGTATAAATTAGTTTTAAATGTTTTATATAGAAAACCCTTTATTTTTTAATTAAATTTTAATGTTATTTCCAGTAACCCTGCATTTTATCTTTAACCTTATCTCCAAGACCTTTCACTGCTTCCTCCGCACTTTGCTGACCAAGCCATAATCTATCAAGTTGTGGAGTCACAAATTGATCTACTATTGGTCCAAAGTTCTTTAACGAAACATTTTCAGGAACTTGTGCTACTTCAGTTGCTATTTTAGGAACAACCTTTTTGAAATCTTCACTATGTCTCTCATTATCCATCCACTTACTTGCCAAATCAGCACTTGAATACCATTCCTTCATGTTAGGCATCCAGGAAGCATCAATAGAAAGCTGCAAACTTGATTCTGGTTCTATATAATATTGCAGAAATTTGAATGCTTCATCCTTATGCTCTGATTTCTCAAAAATAACAACTGAAGATCCCCAACTTATATTTGACGATTTTTTAAAGATAGGTAACGGTGCAATACCGACATCATACTTAATTTCACCAAAGCTTGACAACTCCCATTGTCCACCAACAAAAGAAGCAAGTTGTCCATTCGCAAGCATTTGAGCCAGAGCTGGTAAGCCCTTCTGAGCAGCTGGAGTAGGAGCAACCTTATGTTTGTAAACTAGATCGGCTATTGACTGTAGAACATGCGTTGCTTCTGGTGTATCGAGTGCCAGACTCATTCCATCCGGGGAAGCCAGCGAGGCATTATTACTATATAAGAACGGGAGATAATAAAGCCAGAATGTAGGTGCCGTTCCACCAAATACTTTTATTGCTTTAGAGTTGAAGCCAGCCTCATTTGCATGCTTACCGTTTAAATCTGTTGTTACCTTTTTCATGCTTTCAACATACTGATCCCAAGTCCATGGGTTTAAAGGATCCTGAGATGGAGTTTCAACCCCATACTTTTTATATATTTCTTTATTGTAATAGAGCAAAATAACTTCTACACCTGGTGCAGCTCCCCATATTTTGCCATCACTTTGAAAAAGGGCGCCTGGCACAAACTTATCAGGAGTGAGATTACTAGAATTGAATTTATCTGTAAGATTAGTTATTGTACCTTTTGAACCCCAATCATGAACCAGATATTCATTCAGGAAAGCAATATCTGGTGGAGAGCCTGCAGCAACTAAAGTGTTTAACTTACTAAGGTAATTCTTCTCATCTACAAACTCTATTTTAACCTCAATATTAGCATTCTGATCATTAAAAGTTTTTACTGCTTTTTCATCTGCTACTTTCTGACCTCCTCCAGACCATGTCATATACTTAAGAGTAGTTTTTTCAACAGAGGACGTACTTTGCGATTTATCCTGCTCAGTTACAGATGTGGAAGATCCTGTGGAATCTTTTTTTGGTGCACCACATCCTACAAAAACACTAAGAACCATTAAAATAACTAGTAAAAGACTGATTAACCTAAATTTTTTCATTTTCCTCATCCTTTCTTATTCTAATAATTTCTTGGTACAATGGCATAAATAACTGGCTAAATACCTCCTCCCATGGTAATTTTTCAGTTATTTAAGTTAACAAATGCTGGGGTAACTTTATATTCCCCTCTATTAAATAATTATATATTCAATATTAATAATTACATGGTAATTTTTTTATGGGTTTACATGTAATATTTTTATATATATAAATAAATGATTTTTTGCTAAATTAAAACAGCGAGGCTATCTTAAACCCTGTTAGGTTTAAGATAGCCTCGCTGTTGTTCAATCTCTTATGTTTGTATAACCCAAACACTAATTTGTGATAGCCTTTATGGTGTTAGGACACTGACTGCTCCCGACCATGAAGATGCACCAGAAGTATTAACTGCTTGGATTCTATACCAGTAAGTTTTTCCACGATTCATATTTGTTTGAGTAACTGTTGTGCTATTAGCATTCGCTGTGCTAATACTCAGTCCTGTTGTGAAAGCCGCATTTGTAGCACACCAGATTGTAAATCCCGTCTCATTATTTGAGTTATCTACCCACTTCAAAGTAACATTATCTCCATTATTAATAGCTATAACAGCTGTTGCTGTCAAACCTGAGGGAGACAACGGAACACTAGGAATGGTCACACTGGCAGTATTCGAATTGGCCGATGCTCCTGCTGAATTAAACGCATTTATCTATAAGCATAGGTGTTTCCGGCTGCCACTGTAGTGTCTAAGTAGTTTGCACTACCTGTATTATTGTTTGCCTTAGGCGTAGCGATATTAATGAAAGCTCCTCCGTTTAGTGAGCGCTGCAGAGTGAAACCAGCTTCATTGGTAGCATTATCCGTCCAAGTCAAGCTAACATTAGCTGCTGATTGTAGTACCGCAGAAAGGCCGGTAGGTGCAGCTGGAATTGCCGAAAGACTTGGTATAACAACATTTGCAATATTCGAGTAAGTTGATGCTATAATTGTTCCATTTAAAGCTTTTACCCTATAGTCATAAGCGTTACCTGGAGCAGCTGTAGTATCTGTATAGATCATACTGCCTGTATTGGCATTTTGTCCTGGTGCTGCGATTACAGAAAAAGCTCCTCCGTTCATAGAACGTTCAATGCTAAATCCCCCAACCACTACTTCTTCTATAGGGATATCAATTTCCAGGTTATTTCGAATGACTCTAGCAGTTTTTGCCTTCAACTCCATCAGCGCTTGCATTGCTTTGGACGTTCTGCTTTTAGCAACTAATTCCATATATTTTCAAAGAGGCTGTTTCACTCATTTAGATAACTTCTTTTTCATACTTACTTTGCTCAAATCATCAACCACAATAATTTTGCTCTTTATCATTCCCACCCAACAGGTATACCCAATGTTACCTACTTCTAATGGAGTGAATTCTACCAGGGTTTTTCCTACCTGTAGTTTTTTTTCGATTTTGAACTTTGGTACTGTAATTGCGTTATTACACTCATTTAAATTTTCATCCGTAGCGATGATAATTCATTGAACTGGAATCCCTTTCTGAACAAGGATGGGTGGATAACTGTCCTGTAGGATGGAAGTTGTAACAACCTGCACTTTCCCTTCGAGAATTGCAATTCCCACATCACTTGAAACAGTCATCTGGGAACTTACAGGAAGGTCTGTTTGAATTTCTGACAATGCAAACCCTCTGCTAATCATCAAAAACCCAAGTATAGTTATAAAGACTGCACTTAGCTTCAAAA
>Ga0209430_1001002_pt1 | contig 23093 bp, 18 predicted proteins | sample BarGraIncub1133A_FD_184504 | JGI IMG/M metagenome (GOLD analysis project Ga0209430, IMG submission 184504) | Arctic peat soil microbial communities from Barrow, Alaska - Barrow Graham LP Incubations 11-33A (SPAdes) (version 2) | ecosystem: Environmental > Terrestrial > Soil > Wetlands > Peat... | reverse complement strand
CATTGCTGCTAACTCAGATAGATTTAAATCACTCTTACCAGTAGCATACTTAGCTGCACTTCTAAATGCAGAACCCCATATAGGCCCAGAAGCACCACCGCAGTACTCAGTAATTATCATTCCACACCCCTTCAAGAACGCCCCTATATCTTCTTGTGGAATGTCATCCCAATCTTGTTTTAATTGTTTAAAGCCTTTAGCAATTGACATTCCAAAGTCTCCATCACCCGCAACAGAGTCAAGTTCGCAGAAATAAACCTCATTTTCAATGATAATGTCAGCCATATTCAAAACAAGATCTGTTATATTCTTAGTATTTAACATGTTTTCGCAAATCCCTTCTAAAAAAATTATATTTTTAGTGCTGGAGTGTCTGCTGATGCCTCTAAATAATTTTTTAGCTCATCATCAAGCTTTAGTAATGAAATAGAAGCACCTGCCATATCAATTGCAGTCATATAATTTCCTACTAAGGTCTTGTAAATTTTTATATTCCTACTGTTTATTGCATCAGTAACTGAATTGTTTAACACATAAAGCTCTTGCAGCGGAGTTCCACCAAGCCCATTCACAAGTAAAGCAACTTCATCACCAGCGTTGAAGGGGAGATCAGAAACGACCAAATCCACCATTCTCTGTGCCAATTCATCAGCAGAAACGAGTTTCTCGCAAGCAATTCCAGGTTCTCCATGTATTCCTACGCCAAATTCTATTTCGTCTTCATTCAATTTAAATGTTGGCGTACCCTTTGCAGGAACAGTACAAGATGTAAGTGCAAAGCCAATAGTACGAACATTCGCAATTACCTTCTCAGCTACCGTCTTCACCTGTTTTAAGTCCAAGCCCGCTTCCGCAGCGGCGCCCGTTATTTTGTGCACAAATACTGTACCTGCCACACCTCTTCTGCCAACAGTGTACAAACTGTTTTTTACAGCAACGTCATCATTTACATATACCTTTTCAACAACAATATCCTCGTCCTGCGCCATCTCTGCTGCTGCGTCAAAGTTCATGCAGTCCCCTGAATAATTCTTGATTATCAAGAGAGTGCCCTTTTCGGACTGAGTTTCAAGAATGGCATTGTACACCTGAATAGTAGAAGGAGATGCAAACACATCTCCACAGACAGCAGCATCAAGCATGCCTTTTCCCACAAATCCTGCATGCGATGGTTCATGCCCACTTCCCCCACCACTTATAATGGTAACCTTTTGTTTATTTAATTCTCTTCTCTTGATTATTTTATACTTTTTATTCAAGGCCAATTGATTAGGATATGCCTTGACGATTCCCTCGCACATTTCAATTACAATATCTTCAACCTTATTAATTATTTTTTTCATATAATCCTCCTATTGACCCAGTTTATCAGCTGTTAGAATTGCAGAGTATAAATCCTTTGCCGTAACAGGGAATGGCATATTGTGGATGGTCTCTCCTGGCGCTGTTGCTGCCCTGGCTACAGCCATTATCTTCTCTTGTGTTACTTCAACAATTCCAAGGTCTTTTAGACATGTTGGAAGACCAATTGATTTGCAATAACTAATAACATTTTCAAGCTCTTCTGCTGGTGCATTTTCCAGTACTAGATGTACCACGGTTCCAAAGGCCACCTTCTCACCATGCATATAATGATGTGTTTCTTCAAGAACAGTGAGTCCATTATGAATTGCGTGTGCGGCCGCAAGTCCACTGCTTTCAAAACCCAATCCACTAAGCAATATATTTGCTTCAACAATATTCTCAAGTGCTTGTGTAACTACCTTCATTTCGCAAGCCGCCTTTGCTTTTATTGATTCCTCAATTAAGGTTTCAAAACAAAGCGTTGCTAATGCATATGCTGCCTTGGTACTTTTGCCACCAGGCATATTATTTGCACCGGATCTGATACAGGATCTTGCCTCAAAATAAGTCGAGAGTGCATCGCCCATTCCTGCAATCAGGAACCTTACAGGTGCCTTTGCAATAATACCTGTATCAACTAAAACAAGGTCGGGATTTTTATGTAAATGGAAGTATTCTTCAAATTCACTCTTCTCATTATATACAATAGCAAGTTTACTTGTGGGAGCGTCAGTTGAAGCAATGGTAGGAACAATAATCACTGGCTTTTTTGATAGAAAAGCTGCAGCTTTTGCTGTATCTAATGCCTTTCCACCGCCAAGTCCGATAAATACTTCACAATTATTATCTTGCGCTAGTTTTTGCATTCTCTCAATCTCTTTCCTAGTGCATTCCTCACCAAATTCACCATAAACTAAAACAAAAGAATCATTTTCAATGGCTTTATCAATATAATTCTGCACTCTTGCCTGATCAACTTTTGATGCCACTAGCAATGCCCTGTCCGAAAACTCATTTACATATGTTCCAAGGTTATACAGTTCATCCTCTCCCTGTATATACTTTGATGGTGAAATCATCATTCTTTTCATAAAATAAACCACTCCTTAAATTAAATTATAGTTTAATTATAAACTAAGGAGGGGTTTATGACTTGGACTTTATAGCATTGTTTGTGTAAAAATCGACTATTCTAGCAGCAAATCCATAGTAAATTTATGCAATAATAGTAACTTTCAGCACTGTTTTTTGGTAAATAATTATTCAAATATGGCTTTGGTGCTCCTATAAGCAGAAGGAGTCATTCCCTCCATTTTCTTAAACACCTTTATAAAATAGCCACTATCCTCAAAACCTAGATCTAAAGCGATGTTTGTTATTGGCACATCACCTTTTTCCAAAATTTCCTTAGCTTTGTTTATCCTTATTTTATTTATATAGTTTGCAAAGTTATCTTCTGCAACTTTATTAAAAAGCTTGCTGAAATAGCTAGAGCTTATGTTGCACAAACTTGCCATACTATCTAATCCAATATTTCTCATGTAATTTTTTTCTATATATTCAAGAGCTGGTCGCAAAATAATGTGGTCATGATTAATCAATTTTTTATTTTCATTATAATTAAACTTTTGACAAATACCTACACTATCATCATCGTTGGATATTTCGTCTAATAATTTCAAATCAGGATTATCCACCTTAGATGTTTCATCGACAAGATTAATTTTTAATACAGCTTCTTCAACTATATAGTTACTAATGTTGTACATCATAGTGGCTATAGCCTTTATTTTATCAAGTTTCATGACTGGGAGCTTACTATACAAGCTATTAAGGTCACACTCGCTAATAATGTCCAAAACATTTGTATTTTGGCTCGTTATTTTCTCCAAGCACTCTTTATCTTGCTCATCCTCAACCAGTACCTGCCCTCCCATAACCGCACCTAAGTACTGTCCATCAACAGTTATAGGAATGGCAAAATCTACTATACCCATATGGCACAGATAAATATATGGTTGATTCAATCGAGTAGCCTCTATGCCTCCTCTCGAGTCACACTTTTCACAAATTTGTGTATATTGGGGATGCGCTCGTACAGCTTTGCATAGCTCAGTGCATTTACTGTGATGTGTAATTGGTTTGCCCTTGTAGTCCACTGTCAGCATGGCCATATCAGTTGCTTCTGCAATTGAATCTTGAATATTTCTAAAGTTATTAACATTAATAATATAGTCTAGATCCAATATGTGTTTTTTCAAAGCATGTCCCCTATCTTTAACTGCAGTTTTTTAAAATCTGATGCAATGAATACTAATTATTATATTACTCAACTTTCGCACATATAAAATGTGCTGTGACCTTTAAAAAATCAAAAGTAAAATCAAAAGTTTATGAAAAAACAAGTTCAATAACACCTCTAAATAGGGTAAAATGTAAGTGATAATATCTAATTATAACACAAGATTCTACTGTAGAAAATATTTTTAGAATTACAGTTTACTTTTTACAAAAAGTCTAAACTAAGTTTAATATTAAAAAACTACACTGTCGATAAAGTTAAAGGAACTCCGCGTATTCAAGTATTTTATTTATGGCTTATGCTTGTATTTACAGATAAAAATCTATTTATGAAATAGCAATCTGTAAACTACAATACCTTATAAAAAGGTTGTAGTTTACAGGATGTGGGTAGTATCTACAATAATGGAGCTGCTTTTTAAAATACCTTTCTTTACTGCAATTACAGCAGTTCTATTTATGAGTATATCTAAAATATTCATGTCTTTTAAGCGTAGATTTCGAAACTAGGTTAAAGAACTTGATTCAATAACAATATCTTCATCATATGACTACCAAAGAAATCATAAGAATGTACAAAATAGCCCAAAGAAGAAGCAGAAAATTTAATTGTTTTGATAATATTGTGGAGACTCCTTCTTTGCTACTCTTAAAAAGAATTTAATTTATGGTAGAAAGTTCAAGCAAATCGTACTTTTAAACAAGTGCAATCAGCAGCATATATAATATCGATAAATGTCAACCTAGCTTTGGATTATTTCAGTTTGAAACCGTAAGTTGGAGCATTAGAATAATGTGAATGGTATCTTTATATAAAAAGCAATCAAAAATTTAATATTATCTTAAATTTTTGATTGTTTAACTATTTTAACAACTATTTTTATTAAGAAATGATCAGCAACATAATCTTGGGAATCTGGTGGTATAGTCGTGGTTGTTATATGTAATATATTAATTTTCTCCGCTTCACTAAATTCACCCAATATGTTACTACATTTTTAGAGTATCCATTATTTGTTAGTTTTGAAAGTAGCTTAACCCCTAAAAAAACAAAGAGATACTGATCATAGGAAAAAATTCTAATTATATTCTTTAATAACTCTCAAATAAAGCTTACAACCATACCAACCCATACTAAAACAAACTTAATTCCTAAAATTTCATTCCATGTTTATTATAAAACAGGCTTAAAAACGTCACTCTACACGATGGTAGTTATTGCAGCAGTGCATTTGAATAAGTAAAGCAGCATGTCAACTATTATTGAAAAAACCATAAACCTACGTCTCAATCAACTAGAATTTCTCATTAATTTTCACTTCATTTATATATATATATCAAAAAGTCAATTGTTCAGTAGGTTTACCTGGTTAAAATTCATTCTGCTTGGAAAATGCATTGATACTCATACTCAAGTATTTTGCCGCATTTTCCACAGAAAGCTCTTTGCGCAAAATCAAATCGAGAACCTGCGGAATAGGAGTCTGCCAGTATCCTGTACGCATAAAGTCAAGGCACTGATTATAGCCGGCAGGATAAGTATGAGGCACCGCAGTTTCCAGGGCCGTTACAGCGGGACTCAAATAATCCGGCGTATTTCGCACAATCTCATCTGTATCATACAGTTCAATCGGCAAAAGTCCCCCAGTACGGTTCAAGTACGGAATCAAGATATTCGGTTGGTTGATAAACGAAATGAGTTCCCATGCCACCTGCGGATTTTTACAGTTGGAGGAGATACACAAGGGCATGCCGCCCATAAATGTGAAGTTGTTAACCGGTCCTTTTGGAAAAGGTGCATATCCATATTTTACGTCTCCACCAGCCGTGGTTTCCACTAACCACTTCATAGCACCTGGAGAAGCGGCCATCATGGATATCTGCCCCTTGACCAGCATAGAAGTAATGTCACGAACAGATAACGCAGGAGGCACTGGAGGACAGATTTTATGCTTCAGCACAAGATCTGTATACCATCGTAGTGCTTCAATAAATTCTGGCTCTTCCGTTGCAGGTACTACCCGTCCGTTATCAATTCGGACCATCCGCCCTCCCCTCTGAATAATCCAAGGCATAATTGATTGCAATGTCACAGGATCATGATTGCTTGGAAATGCATAAGAATATAGCCTCTGCCCCGGATTGCTCAGTATTTTTCCAATCTCCACAAAGGTATCATGGGTTAAAGGATGTTCAATTGGATCGGGAATCCCTTCATTCTGGAAATGATCTTTGCGGTAAACCAATAGTCTGGATTCAGAAAATAATGGATAACCATATAGCTGACCTTTATGGATATAGGAATTCATGCCATACTGTGCGCAGCGCTCCTTGATTCTCGCTAAAAGCTCAGGTGCAATAAACTCATCCAACGGTTGGATTACACCCATACGCGCGAAGATACCTACCGCATCGTTACTAACAGAAAAAATATCTGGCACTTTCTTTTCGATAAACTTATTTATGATATTTTCAATGGCATCATACCAGTTATTCCAATGCACCAGCTCAACTTTATATCCGCTGGACGTTGTAAATTCTTCAAAACAGTTAAGTAAAAATAGATCTGTCAGCCCTTCCTCCAGCGCAATTTGAATTTTTCCTGTAGGTGTCTCTACGGGCTTTATATTATGAGTGCTCCCATCTTCTTCAAACCATGATTTTTTCATTGTTTGACTGATATAAGTACCTTTGGGGCGCAATCTAACAATCATCCCCAGTTCTTCCAGTTCGCTCAGTGCTTTTCGTACTGTAGGACGGCTGACTTTAAACTCCTTACAGAGATCCAATTCATTGGGCATACGTGAACCCAGCGGATATTCTCCGCTTTTAATTCTATTGCTGATAATTAGGCGAACTTGATAGTGTAAAGGAATTGCAAGATGCCGATTTATTAAATTTTGTTCCATGCCACCACCCTTTTCGTATGACGCAAATCTATATGATTTTTTTAATACAAATTATTAGAGTCAATTGCCTTGTATAATGCCTGATTTTTTTTATAAATTTTATGATAAAGATATTCCAACTCCTGATTGGGAATGTATTCCTGACCGAAAGATACAATTTTCTGTACCGCCTGCTTTTCATTTTCAAAAAGCCCACATCCCACCCCAGCTAACACTGCTGCACCCACCGCGGCACAATCCGTTTCTTTAGGAATGCATACTATGAAACCAGTGACGTCCGCCATCATCTGCATCCATACGGTTGAACGAGATGCACCACCAGAAATAATTATTTTATTCGGACATATGCCAAATTTATGCAATATATCCAGATTCTTCCGAATTTCAAATGTTATACTTTCAAAAAACGCTCTAGCGATATTAGCTTTAGTTGCAGATAGGGTCAGACCAAAAATCAAACCTTTAGCAGCAGAATTCCAATACGGGCACGCCGCTCCTTCAAAATGTGGAAGAATAACCATACCATCTGCACCCGGCTTAGAGTTTTCTATGATATCACGGTCAATTTCTTTGAGAGATAGCCCGTTATAAAAAGTATCTCGCACCCATTCCACAACTTTTCCTGTAGCAAGCATGGCACCTTCCAGCACCCATAAATCACGAACGGCAGCTCTGTGGCAGATCAATCGATGATGTTCATCAAAAACAGGTTTCTTCAATGTGGCAAGAATATTGGCGGCTGTCCCAATCCCGATTTCGACATCACCGTCACATATGGCTCCCGCACCTAATGAAGCACATTGCTGATCACCACCACCACTCACTAACATTATACCGTCAGGCATGCCGAATTCTGCTGCGAGCGCCTGAGACAATATGCCTACCTTTGTTCCAGGCTGTACTAGAATCGGCAGCACCTCTTCCGATAGACCGCTGTATTCCATTAATTCAGAGCTCCAAACGCCCATTTTCAAATCAAACAACATCGTTTGACAAGCGTTGGATGTATCAAGATAATGTTCCTCCGCTCCAAGCCGACACAGGATAAAGTCGTGCACAAGCCCGAAGCATGCTATTTTCTGGAAATTATCCGGCTCATTTTCTCGTAGCCAGAGAATAAAAGCAAGAGTCCAGATGGTACTGATTCCAACACCAGTGATCTCATAAACGCGATCCGTTCCGATATCCCTCTCCATTTTGGCACATTGTGCACTGCTTCTGCTATCCATCCATGTAATCATATTACGGATAGGATAGTTATCTTTGTTCACGCATACCAAAGTATCCCGCTGGGTGGACAATGAAATAGCTCTGATTTCAGAACAGTCACCAGCAAAGGTGTTCAAAGCTAATTTTACCGCTGATTTTACTGACTGCCACATGCTTTCTGCATTTTGCTCTACCCATCCGATATGGGGTAGCAGAAGATCATATTCTACATTGGATTTTACCATAATATTCCCGATTTTGTCAATGATAAGTACCTTTACCGCGGTTGTTCCAATATCAATTCCCATCAAGTAATCCATTGATTTATCCCCTTGTTTTTGATGACTAATACTCAAGAAAACCCCAATCTATCCTTTTACAGCTGCAGAGGAAAGACCGCTGATCAAACTCTTCGAGAAAAATGAGAAGAATATAAGGATTGGTATGGTTCCTACCGATAACCCAAGAATCTGAGCACCATAGTCGTTTCTGAAACCGGTGGACAGACTCTTGATGCCCAGCGGAAGTGTAAACAACGATTCTTTATTCAGCACAACCAATGGTATTAGCAACGAGTTCCATGACCAGAGGAACGAAAGCAGTGCCAAGGTTATAACAGCAGGCTTAATAAAAGGAAGTGCGATTCTAAAAAAAACACTATATTCATTGCAACCATCAATTCTTGCGCTTTCAATCACTTCATCCGGAATTGCATCCTTAATATAAGAAGTCATCCAGTATACGCCAAAAGCACTCGCCCCATTTGGCAGAATAATCGGCCATAATGTACCCATTAAACCCAAATAATTCATTTCAATCATAAAAGCAATGAGTCCCAACTGCGTTGGGATCATTAAAGTCAGTAGAACAAAGTTGAACAGAACTTTTTTCATTTTGAATGTATATTTAGAAATAGCATATCCACACATGGAACTGATGATAACACACAAAGCAGCAGAACCTGCTGCTGCTAAAATGGAATTTTTATAATAGGTAAAAATTGGAACGGTAAACAGAGTCTTCATATTCTGCATAACATAGTTTCCAGGTACCATTTTAATACCGGTAAACAGATCGTTTATATAATAAGTTCCCATTACCATCATAGAATAGAACGGTAATACTGCAACAATTGACATCAAACCAATAATTAGAATCATGATTGCCTTTGGAAATGTAATACGTTTAATCATTTGTTGTCCCTCCCGATTCCTACTATCCTGTTAAATACCACAGTCACCAGACCTATGGCTATAAACAATCCGTAGCAAATTGTAGCTCCATAACCATATCTCATAATCGTGCCAAAACCAACATCATACATTAGCCAGACACCTGTCAATGCAGCTCCCTGTGGTCCACCTACCAGGCCGCGCCCACTTCCGCCGCCAGAGAATAAGAGGAGAGGTTCCTCAAATATCTGAAAACAGCCAATCAATGTCGTCAATGCAACAAACACGATAACAGGCCTTATCATTGGTAATGTAATATAGAAAAATCGTTTCCACCCGATGGCACCATCAATATCACATGCCTCATAGATATCATCGCTGATGTTGGTTATACCAGTCATCAGAATAACGCCTGTATAGCCGCTCCAGCGCCAGACGGTAACGAGTGCAATCATAGCACGGGCGGCCCATGGTCTCCCTATCCAATCAGGTTGTGGCAGACCTATCATTTTCAGCGCCATATTGATATATCCAAAGGCAGGGTCGAACAAAATGGCAAAAAGTAATCCTAAAGCAACCGGTGTTGTCAGATAAGGCAGGAAATTAAACAGGCGAAGTGTATTCTTAAACTTTATTTGCTTGCCGCTTAACGCTACTGCTATAAACATACCTAAGCTAAGCTGAACCGGTATAATCATCGCCATCAATATAAATGCATTGCTCAGCGCCTTGTAAAAACGGGCATCACGGAAAAGCTCTACATAGTTCTTAAAGCCAATAAATATAGGCGTATCAAACGGTGTCCAGTTCATCATGCTCATATAAAAGGTAAATAATATCGGAAATGCTAGAAACACAAAATAAAAAATTATAAACGGAGCACTAAAAACATAAGGTGCAACCGATTTATCAATCAGCTTTATTCTCTTCTTAGGTACTGTAATATTGTTGAGAGTAGTTTTTTTAAGTTCGGAACCCAATGTAACCCCACCTCCTAATAAAAGTCTTATATCCTCAAGCAGTGAAATATTTTCAAAAAAATACAATTTAAAATATATATGTAGAGAAACCAGCACGGAAGTTCTAACATACTGGTTTCTCTACATGATAATATTTTAAAACTAATATTTACTTATTATCCTTTAGTTCAGAAGCCTGGGAAAGAACATCTTTCTTTACCATCGTCAGAGCCGCATCTGCAGTTGCACCGTTGCCCATTTCAACCAAGGCCGTTGCAATACAATTGCTTACCAATACGTCATATTTAGACATCGGACGTACCTTCGTATTTGGATGCTTGCTAATTTCCATCCATTTTGCAAGAGGGTTCTGACCTGCAAACATTGGGTCATTTCCTTTAGTAGTGGTATAAGCTTCATTTTCATAGAAAGGCTTATACAGTGTTGGTGCATGGTTTTTGTCAAGGAAAGCTTGAGCGCCTCCTTCAGATTGAGTGAACCAACGAATAAATTCCCAAGCGAGCTCTTTCTGTCCCTGTGAAATGCTTTTTGGGATTGCAAGAGCAGTACCCCCTTGATTATAGCCTCCACCAGGAGGAGTAATCAGACCAAACTTATTTATTGTTCCCTTAGGATTATTTGGGACAATGTTATCATACACCATCCATGTAACTCCAGAATAAAAGGTTGCATAATCGGTTGCAAATGCCGCGCTCCATTGTGGAGTCCAATTTGTAATCTCTCCAACTGCATTGTTTGCGACTAAAGCCTCAATAATTTTGAATGTAGGAAGAATAGCGGCTTCAAAGTTCAGCACATTGTCATTGGTGACATATTGCTCAGGAAAAAGCTGAAAGAATGAATCCCATACATCATTGACACCTGCGTACATATAAAAGCCTAAATCTTTACCTTTAAAATCTGCACTTGCTTTTATGTAATCATCTGTTGTCTTAAATTTGGATTCCATTTCATTAACTTCAGAAATGCCCCATAGTTTTTTTACATCGTTACGGTTATAGACAATGCCGCCGATACAGTTGTCTATCTGGGAACACGTAATTTCACCTTTTTCGTTGGTCATAAGTGGTAGAGCCCAGTCAACGATAACGGATTTGTCAAGGTTATAAGGAGCTGCGTCCAAACGCTCCCAAACATCCAGGTTCAGCTCTGTAAGACGGGCTGTTTGTTCCAGATTACCTATATCAGGCATGTCCGATTTAGAAGCAATAGCGGTTTGCAGTTTTGTAAAATAGTCACCGCCTGCTACCTTTACAAAATTAATTTTTATGTTTGGATACATAATAAAGAACGGATCTGTACAGCGGGCTTCATAATCGCCCCATACCCAGTAATCAAGTTCACCTTTGTACTCTTCTGGTTTTTTTGTCGGATAACTGATAGTGGCAGAATTATCTGTAGATAATGATGACGTATTGCTAGGAGAGGCGTTCTTGGAAGCACAGCCCGTAAATACCATTGGCATTATCATTATTACAGTGAGTATAATGCATAAAAGACGGATACTAACTAATTTCTTCAAATTTCTTCCCCCTTAATAAATAATTATTTTGTCATATGCAGTGCACAGCACATAACATAACATAACATCATAGACCATACATTACAATGTATTACATACACACTATATCATTAAAAAAGTCGTTACACAATACGTTTTATTGAAAATATAGTCATCAAATAACTTTTATTTACTATATCTAAAACCTACATTGCTTATTGCACTATAGTATGATAGCATAATATCTAACATAACGTTACAATAGGTAACATTATATAATTAATACATAAACGGAGGTAATTATAGTGAAGAAACATCAATTAATTGATGGATGGTGGATTAGACAGGTTTCGGAAAACGACCTTACAAAAAAGCCAGAAGCTTTAGCAGAGCATTCCCCGAATGCTGAAAACGGATGGGTTTATGCTGGAATAGCAGATCAGATTCAGAAGGTTTTGCTAGATAATAAAATGATACCCGAACGGGTGGCGATAGGTGAAACGGAACGCTGTAAGTGGATTGAGGAAAAAGACTGGCTGTATTGCTGTGATTTTTCATGTGATACCCCAATAAAGGGAAAAACTCTTTATTTGAATTTTAAAGGCGTTGATCTTTTTGCCGACTTTTATCTTAATAATAAATATATTGGCAGCCATGATAATATGCTGATTCCAAAGAAAATAAATGTAAGCGGCCTTGTGCAGAAGCAAAACCGCTTATTGGTTTATTTTCATTCTACGCTTAATAAAACGAATGAAATTTACAAGAACGTTTCAGAAGAAATCAAGGAGCACACAAAACCTCATCATTTTTTACGTAAAGGCCAGATCGAATTCGGAGATGCTGGAAAAGTTTCTATGATTAATGTGGGGCTTTTTGAAGATGTAATGTTGGAGATCATTGATGGCTGTGAAATTACATGGCCTGACATTGAAGTCAAGTTTGATTACTGGTACCGTTGGGCAGATATTAACTGCACTGTGAATGGTCTTGGAAATATCAATTGCATGTCAGTCAAAATGAGTATCACCGATCCTGACGGTAATCCAGCAGGCATCGTGGAATCTACCGTGAAACAAAACGAAAACGATTGGGTACAGAAATTAGTTGTACGTGTAGAAAACCCACGTTTATGGTGGCCAAAAAATTACGGGGAGCAGCCTCTTTATCAGGTAAGGGTTGAGGTATTATCAAATGACGAGGTATTGGACGTTGCAGAAAGGAAAGTTGGTCTTCGCAATGTGGAGAAAACTGGAGATATGCGTTTTCGCATTAATGGTCGTGAAATCAAACAATGGGGTGCACTACTTGAACCTTTTAACGGTCTGACTCATCGGTGGGATAAGGAGAAATGCCATCAAATGATAGAGCTGACCGATAACTGTAATATAAATACCTTGCGTATTTGGGGCGGTTCAATGCAATACGGCAATGAATTTTATGAGGAATGTGATAGCAGAGGGATTATGGTGTGGCAGGAATTCTGCTTGAGCTGGGCTCCTGCACCTGATTCAGAAGAATACAGTAAAAAGTATCGTGCCGAGGCAGAGTATGAAGTAAAACGTGTCAAGCATCATGCTTGTGTTCTGTTGTATAGCGGAGGTAACGAGTCTATGGTAGGTCTGATTGAAGGAATATCAGAAAAACTTAACTATGGCTGGAAGCCGTTTATGGAAGACTTCAAAGAGATTTGCAACACACTGGACCCTGACCGTTTTTATTTGTATTCTTCCCCCTGTGGTGGCGACTATCCCAGTGATCCGAGAGAGGGTGATACCCATCCGCTGTATTATACATACCGTCACGCGGTTGTACAATATCCGCTGTTCGTTTCCGAGCAGGCAAGATCAACAACCGGACCGCTTCGCAGTCTTCGCCGTTTCATGGACGACAAAGAACTCTGGCCTGATGGATATATCAATCAAGTAACTCACAGCCAGTATAACCCCACCTACAATATAACCTATCCCGATAAGCCTTACTATCAGTATGATCCCGATTATCAGGAAAAGTACAATGTAGGCTGGTCAGTCCCCCAGCTTAATAATGATAATCCTTTCATGGTAACTAGTTGGAAAAAAGTTCCCGTCCCTGAAACATGGTGGAGACGTGCTGCTTCTTTCTTTGCATCCGAGTGTTCTCCGTTGGAACGCTTTTTCGACGCGGAAAACGTATATGAGCTGATTTATAGAATCAATGCAGCAACTGCATGGTTTTTTAAAGATGACGCTGAACGTATCCGCCGTGGAAAACCCCATTACGAGATTGGTGAGCCAAGACGCTGTCAAGGTTATATCTATGTAAAACTTAATGATACCTGGCCGCAGTTCTATTGCACCCTAATTGATTTCTTTCAAGAAGTACATATTCCCTATTACCAATTTAGAAGATCCCTTAGTCCCATCCTACTATCCTTTGATTTTCAGGATCGGATTCACTTGTGGGGCGTCAACGATACCTCTACGGAGGTAAAGGGAAAGCTGGAGGTCAAGGTATTCAGCCAAATCCGCAATCGTATTGTTAATGAGTTTACCATTCCTGTTTCTATTGAAGCAGGTGAATCCAAAGTATTGACCAATCTTGATAGGGTGTGCCCTATTGTAACAGAATGCGTCGTACAGGCAAAATTGTATGCAGAGGACGGCCGCCTTATTTCCAATTCCGATACATTGGTGGATTTGGAACGTCATCAGTCCTTCCCAAGGGCAAAACTATCACTGAAGATAGAAGGTGACCAGCTGATTGTGACCAGCGACAAATACGCTCATTGCGTGGAAATTACCGGCGATGAAGACGGTGATGAATTTAACTGGTATTTTGAGGATAACTATTTCAATCTATTTCCTTATGAGGAAAAACACATTAAAATAATGGGTAAACATAAAAAGGGAATCATCAGTGCCAAACCTCATTACTCAGATTTTGTTACACAATTAGAGTTCTCCAGTCTCTAATCCTTGGTAAAAATGATGCAAAGCATCAGTAAATACATTTGCTCATGTGTTTCCTAATATTCTTTCATAATTTTTTTGGGGGTCTGAGCTGCCACTATACAGCCAGGCCCCCAATTTATACATTATAAATGTGTGGAATACTTGATATAGAGATTGCAGTAGCATCAGAGAAGTATCTTATTGTGAATGAATGTGACATTAATTCTTTACCACCATACATAAAATGTATCTTCCAGACCCAAAATGCTGTTAGTGATAGTAATCACAAGCACTAACAGCATTTTGACATCTATGAAAATCATAAAGACTTTTAATAGGATAAATTTAAATATTTAAGTCAATGAGGTTCTAAAAATCTATTTGCATTTACATGTGAAATGAATGATTAAGGAGGTGTTTAATATGTACTAAGGATAGATAGGGCAGAGTGGCTTTACTCAACATAATACTGCGGAACCTATCCGTTATTCTCAACTCTTTCTTTTGAAATAAAGTCTACTATATATGTCTTTTGTAGCAGGGCAGCGCCTTTGTATTTTTCATTGTTGAACATTTGCCTTCTGCTGCTTTCATACCAATTTGCATTTCCTAATGATATATTTCATTTATCTATTATAGCTCCTCAATAACGAAGAACATAAATATTTTAGTCATTATAACATTATTCAACTTCACATTCTATTTCAGTCCCATCAAGCAAGCATACAATCAGCTTGTTTTCATTGACAGTTATCCTCTCTACCAGTTTAAAATACAACTCAGTGTCAAACCGTACAATGGGCTGGGAGATTTGAAAATTAGCAATAAATCTTTTTGCGGTTACTTTTGTCAAAATATCTTTTCCTTCAGTTTGCCCTTTCCACTTCTCCATAAAGTAATCTATATTTTCCACAATAGCATTAAATGTATTTACAAAAGCTGAATATAAAAGCTTGTCATCAATGTGTCTGCTCTCACAGCCAACTTCACCTTTTACCCCATACTTGCTGTTACATCGCCAGATAATCCTTCTGAGCCTTTCATCCGTTGAATTCCAAACCTTTCTGCCATAGGCCCTTCCGCAGCAACCACAAATCACTCTCCCTGCAAAAGGATGTTGGTCTGTTGCATAGTCTATCTTCTGAATCTGCTGTTTCTCCGCATAAACTCTTTTTCTCTCCATCTCAAGCTGTATGGCTTCCCACATTTCCTTGTCTATTATGGCAGGGTGGCTTTCCTCCACATAATACTGTGGAACCTCTCCGTTATTCTCGACTCTTTTCTTTGAAAGAAAGTCCACTGTGTAGGTTTTTTGAAGCAGTGCATCCCCTTTATATTTTTCATTAGAGAGCATTTTTCTAATGCTGCTTTCATACCACTTTGACTTCCCGTTCCAGTTTTTAACTCCCTCATCCTCAAACTCCTTTGCGATCCTGTTAGGGCCTTTACCATCAAGGTAGTTTGAAAAAATCCTTCTGACTATTTTAGCTTGCTTTTCATCTATGATAAGGTTACCGTTTTCATCTTTGTCGTATCCCATGAATTTTGTATGATTGACTGTAACTTTACCTTGTTCAAACCGCCTTCTGATGCCCCAGGTTGAGTTTTCAGAAATCGACCAACTTTCGTCTTGCATCGTTTTGCCCGTTCCTCTTGATAGAAAACACATAGAGTAAGTAAGAATACAAAAGAAGGCACGTTGAGAGTGCAAAAGTAATGTTTAGAAAACACATAGTGCTGATTTTCTTTTTTATGGTTCTTAAAATGCCCTAATCTCAATAATTTTCTGCATGATACTCGTAATTTAGATTTTGTTTTAATAAAGTTGTACAATGTACAATCTGCCACGATGTATCAAATAAAACACAAACAAAAAAGTCTACCAAAAGTGTATTGGCATCACTCCATTCGGCTATCTTCTTATGTAATATTAATTTTATTGATAGTAGCACGTGTTTTAATCTTATTAGTAACTTTTTCATATACGTCGACATCTACTCCACTCTTTATTTCAAATGATACCATAAGAGCATAGTGTATAGTTTCCGCAAATTCCTCATCAGCATCGCCTCGGCAATTAACCCTTAGCCTAATTTTATCATCTTCGCCCCAAACAACAATCTCGTCGTTTTCATATATTTCGTGCTGTACAGTGCCACGGACAACAGCCTTATCATTTGCATCTTGCCTGCTATCAATAAGGTTTTTCTTTGCATCTTCAATTGTGTACCACAATTGAGCTGTACGATATTTTTGCCTCGTAGGAATAATTGGAGTAAAGTGCGTTAGGGTGGCAGTAAAACGTCTTATTATTTTTTCTTTGTTAAAATCAAAAGGTAGTGGCAAATCATACAAATGTGCTTCACCGTTTTTTAATTCTCCATAACCAATTAATGTAATCCTGTTTTTTGCACATTCAAGAGTGCGTTCAATATTTGGAACGCCATATCCTATCCACTTGTGAATATAATCAGATATTTGTTTTCTGCCAATTAAACCCAAAGCACTTGAAATAGCATTGCCCAAATTACCCCACTCAGCTCCATGAATGAGCATCGATTTAATGATCAATGCCGTGTAGTCTTTTGGTATATCATAATTTAATTCACTCTGAAATATTTCTGATAACGCATCATAGCAGCGTGACGCTTCATGAGTTATCTGTGCTGTTGAATTGCTTGTCCCAAAAGAGTACATAGCCTTTTGTGTGTCAGTTGCGACAACAAACGGCGCTGCGGATAGTGTACCGGGTGCTTTAGTAAGAAAATTTCTCCATGTAGCCATATTTTCTTTACCAGGACGAATATCAGCTGTAACGGTATTTCGACCACCTTCAAATAACATATCGGGTTTTATTGACCGATTAATACCCCTACCAAAAGAGCTAACGGGATTGGCTAAACCATCTGAACATAATAAAATCTGTCTTGAATTCTCTACAAATGTTGACCTATCAGCAAAAGTAGCACCAATAGTCAATGCATTCATACTTTCTGCTGGGGACAACAATTTAAGATTTCGTGAGTTATTATTGATAATTTTAATAATATGATTATCACGCTCATTCATACTTAACTTGGCAAAATCATCAAATTTCATCTCTAAATCAATAGCTTCACCATGATTTCCTGCACTTACTATAAATAAAACCTTATACTGAAAACTTAACCAATCCAAGAGACGTGCTAATGGACTCATGGCATTATAAAAAAGTCTAGTTTCAATTCCAATTGACAGGTTTATTATTTTTACATCTGGTGCAACCATTCCAGCAGCAGGTTCAAATAATCTTCTTACTGCCTCATGAATTTTATCTACAAATAGAATATCATCTGGTATCTCCTCAATGCTGGAGTTGAGACCTGCAACTGGCCTTAAAATTGGTCTAACATAAATTTTGTGAGTTATACACTGGTTATTAGCTTCTAAATTTCCATATGCAATTAATGATGCCATAGAGGTACCATGTTTTCTGTCAGACACAATATATGTAGAAGTATAATTATCGGGATCATCAACTATTAACAGGTCTGTCAAAATTGGATGATTTTCTTGTGGTAGACCGTCAAACAAAGCAATAATAGGAGTGCCATCTATACTCATTGGGCGTTCAATTTTAGCATTGCTGTCAATAATACTTTCATTACTGATAGACACGCTTTGGCCAACAGGTCTAAAAAACATAATTTGCTCAACTTTAATTAGGTTTACCTCTTTGTAAGATAAAATGTCCTCTACTAACTGTCTGGGCAATGAAACTAAAATTGAATGATAGGCAATTCCATCAATTATAGATTTGCTTAAAACTTTGCCCCCTAATTCTTCAACAAAAGTGATTAGTTCATTTTCTTTTGATTGCTGTATGGCTTTTGACTTTCTGTAAAACAGTTCAATTTCACATTTAACATTACTTAATGAAGCATCTAATTGCAAATCATCTTTCCATGCTTCTAAAATTCCGGTTTCCTCAACACGCTCTTTGATACCCCAAAAGTGCATATCTATAAGATTGTCAAAAACATCTTTTAGTCCTGTTTTGCCAATAGGAAATTTATATTTTTTATTGGCCTCATAATGTTTCCATAAAGAAAGCATCTCTTCAAGGGCCCTGTTATTTGTCATTATACAGAAAATTTTACAGGAGAACGTACCATCTTTCACTTTATTACCCTTTGTATCGGTTTTATAGAAATCATCGGTATTTTGAACGTCGTCTTCTACTAAATCAAAAAGCCATTCCACACCTTCATTTTCTTCGCCTAAATTTTTAATAGCAATATATAAGCTCTTTAAATCACCGTTAGTTACAAACACAAGAGTTTTTTCAGGTTCAATTCCAGTGGATGATTGTTGCATTAATATCTTGTTAGAATCAATAGCCCTTTGTAATTCCAACATCGAAGGATGCAATCTTTGTATTTGCCTATCATGGCTTGGAATTTTGACATTTGGCTTTCCACCGTGACGATTTGCTTTTATTGCTAACTCAGGTCTACCAAATAGTATCAATGGTCTTTCTGCCATTATTCCTCACCTCCAATCATACTATCATTATCTTTTGAATTAACTTGTGTGTTAATTAATTTTAACTGGTTTTGAGTTATAGCTTTAGCATCATTATCAGGCATTTTTAATACATATTGTCTATATACAGCTAATGCAAAATCTTCTGTTTCTGCATAACTTTTCCCTAATAGCTTTTTTGCTAAAGTTGTTGCTTCCATACCAAACTTAAATCCTGTTCTTTTTTCAAACTGAGCAAACCATAATTCTAAATTGGTTCGTGTAGGCTTTGGCAATTCTAGCCTAAGTTGAAACCGTCTCCATGCTGCTTTATCTAGAAGTGTTTCATGATTGGTAGCCCCAATAACGACCACATAACTTGGCAAAGCATCTACTTGAAGCAATAAGGAACTAACAACTCTTTTGATTTCACCAGTTTCATGTATATCCCCACGCTCTTTACCTAATGTTTCAAATTCATCAAAAAACAAAACACACTGACGTGATTTTGCATAATCAAATAGCTTTCCAAGTTTAGAGGCAGTTTCACCAAGATACGCACCAACAATGCTTTCATATTTTACAGTCAATAAAGGGACCATTAATGCTTCAGCTACAGCCTCTGCTAATGTTGTTTTCCCATTACCCGGAGGACCGATTAATAAAATTTTATTTCTCGGTTCTAAACCATAAGACCTTAATAAATCTGCCCTCATTTGCTCTTCAATAAGTTCACGACATGATTCCACTACGTTGTTAGGGAGCATAATTTGATCTAATCTCTTAGTAGGTATTTTTTCGATAAATAAAGATTGCTCTCCATTGCCATTGCGAATAACAGTCGGAGTCGATATATCTCTGCTTATTGTACGATTTGATATTTTAAGGAGTTCTTCTATTTTTGTTGCTAAAACCCCATGTTGTTTTGACCGTTCCTCGGCACAAATTGCCTCAGCTGCTCTGCGAAAATTGGTATTATCATTATTAAAGCCATATTTTATTAAGTCACAAAGCAAATCTGCTCTTGCCATATTAACACCACCTCCAATATGTTTTACTATCTAAATCATTATTTGGTATGTTCCTTATCAGTTAACAGAGACGGAACATCAATAAAATTATTTTCACAAAAGTCATAAAAGCTTTTTTGAGCAAGATTACTTGGCACAACATGACTGTTTTCCCATCTATTAATTGTTGTATAACTAACACTCAGTGCTTGAGCCAGTTGCTTTTGGCTTAATTTTAATCTCTGCCTAACTTCTTTCACCATATTTGGAAATCCCATCATTACGCCTCCCAACAGTATAGCATATGTTATATTTAATGTAACATATGCTATACTGTTTTTCAAGCGTTTACTAAAATTCAATTTATCTATAAGTTCTACATTTTTTAACTAGAGACATAAAAAGGCTGAAAAAAAGTGTAACTGCACACTTCTACAAGAGAATATATGATTACCTTTAAGAATTCATACGCTTTATTCCAACAGCTCCTTTACCTCAACGCCAGTCTTGAACACAAACGTGACCTCGACTAGTGACTTGACGCTGACCTTTTCAATTAGCCTGCGAAATAAATCCTCGTCAAACTTGGTGAGTGCTGTTTCTTGGGTAGTTATATATTCCTTCAGTTCTTCAATTCTTTGTTCCCTCAAAACCTTAGCAGCATCTTCATCTATTAGGCCTTGGCGATTTACTCTTAAATCCTCAATTTTAGTTGCGAGGGCTTCATACTCTTTATCATAGGTAGTTGTTTCATATCCTGTTTTTGCATTAAGCTTTACCAATCCCATCAGTTCATGCTGTAGCTGCGATAACCTCTCGTTAAGTTGCTCGATATCAAAATTATGTGGTTGTAAATCAAGCCCCTTGTAGATATTGTTGAGTAGCTTTTCTATGAAGCTATCCTTGGCACCTATAACAGAGGTCATTGCTCTTACAAAGGCTTTTTCTAAAGCCCACTCCTTGACTGCCTTTTGGTTACAAGCCTCATCGCCATTCATTTGATGGTTAATGCATTTCCAAACCGGATGCTTACCAGTCCCCCAAGAGTGACGTACAAACTTAGATCCACATGCATTGCAGAATAGTTTACCAGAGAATGGACTTGTACTTGTAAACTTGCTTTTGCCTGTAATGGAGTACCCTCGAAGATTACTTCGTCTCGTAAACTCTGCCTGCACGGCTGCAAACATCTCCTTAGAAATTATGGGCTCATGATTATCTTCTATATAATACTTCTGAACATAACCATCATTCTTTACTCTCTTTTTTGTTAAGAAGTCTACTGTGTAAGTTTTTTGAAGCAGCACATCACCCATATATTTTTCATCACGAAGTATATTATCAATACTGCTATCCCACCATTTTTTATTGCCTGAACCATTAATTATTTCATCTACCATAAGTCCATCTGCTATCTTATAGGTACTCTTCCCTTCGAGGAACTCCCTATATATCCGTTCAACAATCCAGCCTTGTTTAGCATCTATTATAAGCTCGCCGTTTTCATCTTTGGTGTAGCCTAAAAACCAGTTATGATTGACCTTAACCTTGCCCTCCTGAAAGCGGTATACAATTCCCATGCGGGTGGATTTCGATAGCCCTGAGCTTTCTTCTTGTGCTAATGACGACATTATAGTTATCAGCATGTCTCCTCGTCCATCAAGTGTGTAGATATTTTCCTTTTCAAACTTTATTCCTATATTCTTATCTTTAAGCTGTCTTACATATTGTAAACAATCTAAGGTATTTCTAGCGAAACGACTGATTGATTTTATAAGTATTAAATCAATTTTACCTGCCGTGCAATCATCAATCATTCTATTAAACTCTAACCGCTTTTTAGTATTTGTTCCACTGATACCCTCGTCCGCATAGATATCGCTCTCAAAGCTACTTTGCAAATATGTTCACCAATACAATATAAAAAACACTTTTATGCAAAAATCATCTCTAACTTTTGCACAAAAGCGTTCATCAAATCCTATATTCCCCTTATAATCAATGCTTTTAGCTGTGTTTTCTTTCAATCCTTACCACTGTCTCCACATGGCTCGCGAGGACAGCATTGATGTCTTTCGAGCCGTCTGTTTGAAGAAACATATCCATCGCTTTTTTCATTTCGAGGTATGGGGAACATATCAACAGTTCTCCATAATCTGATATACTCTAAACAGTCTTTTTAATTGAGGTTGACTAAGAGAAGTCCCTTCAAATGCTTTTTCTATTGACTCAATAATTATTTGTTTTTGCATATTACATTCTTTTAGTTTTTCACACAAATTATCAGAATAAGTCAGTACCCATTCTAACCGGAATACATCCTGTTTGAATCCTAAAGGATTCAATAAAAAACATGCCTATTTATTTCTGTCATACTTGCATCTTCATCTGATTCAAATAAAATACTACCAGTTTCTGTGTCTATCAGTCTGCATGCTCGACCATAGTTGCCTACTTTTGCTACAGAGTATGCACCAGCAATATTATCAGTTTCCGTTTTAGTGTACCACTCTCCTGTTTTAAATGCCTTGAATTCCACTATTTAACGTGCCATTTGTCAATACCTCATTTTAACTTTCTCCGAACTGTTCCTTTAGTACACATAAATTAAACGCATCTGTAGCATCTTCATAGTCATTAAAGTGTTGGGTTGATTTCTTTCCACTTGTATCAATTACATAGTAAATCTCCCCAGTACTTATTTTTAAAAGATTGTAACTGCCTGTGCTTCTCAGTAATAATGTTTCTGCTTGATTCATATTAAACCTCCTTCCCCTTTAGTATCATTTCACCTCTACACTGCCTTTTGTTCAAACTTCAATTCACCAACCGACAAATTCCTGTTTATCTAAAAGTTATAGAAATAACCTTCACATATAGAATATTGTACTATAAATGTTGTACAATTTTACCGACTAATGAAGATTAAGATGGCAAACATTTATTTAATTTACATATTTCGGTGGATTCAAATTGCCTTTTTTGAGCTATTAATGCGCGAATATCCTCGAATTACGCGCATTGTTTTAATATTAGTACAAGAAAGTGCACCCCGGGGGTGCAAAAATATGGTGCTAAGTTTCGTCTGTGGAAACATAAAACACACTATCATTTATTACCAAAAACCCCCTAAGCGTGTGATACCAGGCTATTTTCTACACTTACTTCTCTACTCTTGACATCAATACCACGCACTCCACGTGCCTTAAGACAGTGATAGTGCTATAATAA
>Ga0209430_1001000_pt1 | contig 23131 bp, 17 predicted proteins | sample BarGraIncub1133A_FD_184504 | JGI IMG/M metagenome (GOLD analysis project Ga0209430, IMG submission 184504) | Arctic peat soil microbial communities from Barrow, Alaska - Barrow Graham LP Incubations 11-33A (SPAdes) (version 2) | ecosystem: Environmental > Terrestrial > Soil > Wetlands > Peat... | reverse complement strand
ATAGCCTAATACGGGTATAAAATCAGGGATTAAATCAATAGGGCTTAAAGCATATCCGACTACTAATAATACTACAAACTTAGCGTACCAGGGTACATCACGTCTTCTACAGGCTAAAGATAATGCCCCGATTTCTTTCTTTAAATTTTTGACCTTTATCTTAAAATCGTTAATGATTTTTTTTAATATTCCAATTAAATTATTAATTATAATTTCCCCTTGTGTCAAAGAATCTTTACTTCACTATTTATTACAATCCCGTACTAACTTTATTAATTCAATACTATCTTATAGTAACCCATAAGTCACTAGAAATTACCTACTGCTTTTTTAATCAGCGCACTCTACTGGTGTAATACCTTGTGAGAAAGCTTTTGTTACAAGAAGTGAGGTGTCCCACTTGTTCAGAAAGCGCCATGGATGGCGCTTTCTAAGATTATTTTGCTATGTTACCAGCTGAATTATATGGTATGCTTTCTAAATAAAAAGTATCAGGACTTAAATCCGCCCCACACTTCCATTCTACAGTACCATCAACTATTTCAAACTTCTCAAATTCAGAGTTATCATTTAGTGCTGTGAAAACAGGAAAACGAAGAAAAGGTTTCAAATCAAAAACTTTTTCTTCATTATTTGTAAATGTTAATAATAATTTTTGATTTTCCATGGGTCTAGCATGTTTTATATCAGGACTCTGCATAATCAAACTCCTCCATTACTATTAAATTTGCTTTGGTTCTATCTTTTCAATGTACTCACCCGCAACTGCTTTGTTCCATCTATCCCATATTTCTTCTCTGTGAATTAGCATCCAAGCTTTAATTAATTCTGTTTGTCTTTTGTTAAGTTTTCCTTCAAGCACTTTACCATTTGATATTGCTATTGAAACTCTTCCCCCATCGGATAAAATGACATGAAAATGAGGTTCATTGTTCCCTTTATTATAATTATAATCTGCATATTCACATTAGACAATAAGTATATTTTTCAACCGCTATCCTATAAAATCCATGTCGGCATAATCCGACTTACCATAACCATTCACTATTCACTTGGGTTTGATTAAATCCAGCTCGGCGCAAGCCGAGCCACCATAACCATTCACTTTTCACCATTCACCATTCACTAAGGTTTTAAGCCGTCCCACTCCACTTCCCACACTTATCACCCCAACATACAACAGGGTCGTTATTTAAAGCAATTTGAACAATCTCACAGCAGTTTGAGCACCCTGAACATTCTTTGCTCTTTGATGTATAATCACCAGTCAATTTATCGAAACCATTAAAATTAGTTTGCGCTGCATTACTATTGATATTTTCACTTGCGAGTAGTGCCACGCCATAAGCACCCATTACATCATAGTGCTCAGGTATAATTATTTCTAGGTCAAGAGCTCTTTCAAATGCTTGTACAATTCCGATATTTGCTGCCACTCCACCCTGAAATACTATTGGTGCTTCTATCTTTTTGCCTTTTGCCAGATTTGCAAGATAGTTCCTTACCAGAGCATCGCACAAGCCCCTGACAATATCCTCTCTTGAATATCCCATTTGCTGTTTATGTATCATATCACTTTCAGCAAAAACAGCACACCTGCCTGCAATTCTAACAGAGCTTTTAGACCTTACAGCAAATGAGCCAAAATCCTCAATTGAGATGCCTATTCTGGAGGCTTGTCTGTCAAGAAAAGAGCCTGTACCTGCTGCACACACGGTATTCATAGCAAAGTCATGTACCACCCCATTTCTCAACAAAATGATTTTGGAATCCTGACCGCCAATTTCAATTATAGTTTTAACATTTGGTATAACTTTTTGCGCAGCAACTGCATGAGCTGTTATTTCATTTTTGACTACATCAGCGCCAACAATGGCTGCTGCGAGCTTTCTTCCGCTACCTGTTGTACCCACTCCACATATTGAAATATCTCTACCTATACTCTTATTGATATCTTTAAGACCTAGTCGGATTGACTCAATAGGCTGTCCTTCTGTTCGTAGATACAGCTTTTTCAATACATTATCCTTCTCATCGATAACTATTATATTTGTGCTTACAGAACCTACATCAATACCCAAATAACATTTTATCTTGCCCATATGTGTGCTCTTCCCTTCTCTTTATAAGTAAATCAACAAATGCCTCTACTCTTGTATTAAAACCGGCTTCGCCAGTCATTTCATCCCTAATAACAGTCATAATAGGAATCTTATAGTCCTCCTCTACAGCTGGAAGGATAGACTGTGAAACTATTTCAGGCATGCACCCCAAAGGATACATGTGAATTACCCCGTCATATCCTTCTTTTGCATGAATTACACTATTTCCTATTGTATGATGAGTATGTCCTCCTACTATTTTCCCAAGATATTCTTTTGCCGCCTTTTCATGACTTCTATCTTTGGGAAGATGTAGCCCTTTTCGGATCATATCGTTTAAGATCCATTCACTTATTGTGACTCGTCTATCAACCTCAACGCCCATATTGCCAAGTGTTTTCTCCAAATCAAAATTTGCATATGGCTCTATTGTAGTATATATTTCACCTACAAAACCCACTTTTAATGGATTAGTATTTTCATGTATTAAAACTCCATTCAGTTTCTTTTCTGTATGCTTTATAAACTGTAGTACATTCTTAGAACCCTTAATGTTAATGATATCGTTTTGAAATGCCCTATATATTCTATCAACGCTTCCTACTTCAAGCTGCCTTGCCCTTTTTACTCTAGCAAGCTTCTCTAAATTATCCATTTGAATTGCAACATTTTTAGCTGCATAGGCAACCTTTGCGATATTTAAAAAATTTGATGTGCCACTTACTTTCTTTATTCTTGAGGCTAGCTCTCCTAATCCTTGTTCTGGTACTTCTAGAGTTATTATCTCCATTTTAATTCCAATGTCACAAGCAGTTCTTTTCAACATTTCTCCAAAATATCCTAGTTTACAAGGACCGCAACCACCTGTTACGAGCATAGCATCGGCGCCTAAATCATTTGCCTGAATCATATTTCCAACAAATAATTTAAAGGGCAGGCAATTTGCTTCAGAACAATATTTTGAGCCTATTTCCAAAGTCTTATTTGTGTTAAAGGGTGGAATGACATATTGAGCGTCGAAATCGTCTAATAAAGTTTTGGCGATAATATATGCATTACCTAAATGTGGAAATGTTAGTGTCATGTGTCCGCCTCCTAATAATTATATCTACAAAGGCCTCAAGCCTTGTACAGAAACCCGCCTCAGCAGAATGCTCATCCAAAACAAGCTTCATGAAAGGAATATCGCTTTCCTCTCGAATTTTTTTCTCTACTAGCTCATCTACAAAACTATCTACGCCACATCCAAATGACGTCAGCGCTAATATTCCATCTATTTCACCATTCTCAATCAACTGAATTACTCCTCCATATGCTCGTGTACCATAATCCCAAAATAGCATCTTATCCAATTCTTTGCACTTTTCTTTTGATTCAAGATAATCAAGCATATCCAATGTAACTATGCCTATACCGTAGCTCCGGAGCTTTTTTATAAGTTCCATATTCAGAAAGCTGTCATTTACTGTATAGCTGTGCCCTATTATTGCAACGGTTAATTTCGTACTTCGTTTTTGAATCAGTCTGAGCGGAATACTCTCTTGCATGAAGTCATCTATCAGAACGCCTGATTTCAAAACCTGCCTTTCGCATTGATAAGCACACAGTGCATCTTTGTATGCATTTCTAATTATTTCCCTATCATCTGTAATAAACTTTCCAATGCGAAGCGCTGCAAGCCACGAGTTTTTACTTGATTTTCTCAAGTTGATTTCAGTATCAATTATCATTGGCATTATCTTTATTGAGTTTCTAATCATATCGGGCACTCCACCGATTTCAGGGCAAATATACTGTTTTTTTGATATACTAGTAAAACGTGGTGTGAAAATAAGATCCACCTTGCCTACAAGGTTCAGTACATGCCCAAAATATAATTTAATGGGCAGACATGCCTCTGAAACGCAAGTTTTTGCACCATTTATTAATGTGTTTTTGTTAGTCTTATCAGATACTATTACCTCTGCACCTAGGCCTTTGAAGAAAGTTTCCCATAGTGTAGCATATTTATAAAAGTACAAGCCTCTCGGTATACCAACTCTTATCATAAAAAATCCACCTCAATAAAATTATTGACGTGGATTTAGTGGGTTATACAGATTTCCATTCATTCTGAGTTTTGACTTTTATTTATTTCATGATCCTAATGTTTCTCACCTGGCATTTGCATTTGCCCAGTTTTCTATAGCCCGGCCTAACGAATACCCGATTTCAACTTGATTATTATAATCCACTAGCCATTCATACTCAGCTGGGTTTGACATAAAGCCACCTTCTATAAGTATTGCAGGAGATGGGGTAACTGTGCATACCGAAAGGCTTTGCCATCTGTATCCATCGTCCTTTCTCTGCAAATCAGTAACCATAGCTTCCTTTACAAAGCTAGCCGCAGCCTTCCCGCTGTCTTTTGAATAAAGTACCAACAAGCCTGTATGCTTTGTGTAGTCTTCAGTCACATCCATTGAATTGTTGTGAACAGATACTGCAAGATCCGGCTTCTCTTTTCTAATCATATTTGCTCTATCTGTCAGGCTGACAGTCTTATCACTTGCTCTAGTCATAATAACTGTTGCTCCAAGTGACTGCAAATATTTCCTTGCATTTAAAGTAATTGAGAGATTTATTTGCTTTTCATAAAGTCCATTTCTACCCAATGGTCCAACTGCACCCGGCTCACTTCCACCATGTCCAGCATCCAGCAATACCGTAAGTCCCGTGAGTGGTTTAGACTCACTTTTAGAAATACTTGGTGCATTCCTTAGTGAGAATATAAGTGAACCATTTTTGTACTGTGCATAGTACCCAAAATAATTATTAGGTGACTTTAGCTTAAAAGTGTATTGCACTCCATTTGAAACTGCTTTATAGTTTATTGATGAATATATAGAGCTGCTTGGAGCCACAACAGCCTTTTTACCACTTGTATTAAACAAAGTCAGTGTAACATTGCTAGAGGTCACTGCTACATCACAAACAGCATTTACAGGCATTCTAAAGGTAATGTCTGTATAGCTTCCATTAGTCTTAACACCTATTGATGATATTTTATTATTTGCCAGTGCCTTATTATTAACCACTTTTACATTACTACCATCTGTCCAAATACCGCTCTTAAGTAAATAAAATCCATTTTGCTGCCCCACAATATAATCAGTAGCTCCGTTTATTAGTGGAGTTATTCTAGAATATTCGGTTGAAGGTCCAGTTCTCGCAACCACCTCTAAATCAGGTGAACTTACAACAGCATACTTATTATACCTTGAAGACTGAACACTAATGGTGTTACTTTGTCTTGCTATAACTCTTTGTGCGTTATAGTTAAGCACAAATGTAGGTCTTCCTAAACTTAGTGAACGTTGTTTTCCAACCACTGCTGGTAACGTAAATGTGCCTGTGTATTTAGTTGGTGTTAGTCTATCTTCACTATTATTGGTGCTATTGGTACTTACCGAGCTAGTCAGATTAACCTTGTACGTTCCAATCTCCACCCATACTTTAGCTCCCGCAGGTGCTTGACATGAGAACTCAATTTTCTGACCTGTTTTCATTGTCATCGATTGGGTCGGTGAAAACGTACCTGGTTTAAATTCCGGCTTGGTCATTATGTAAGAATTTGAAATAGAAGTTGCTATTCTTGTTACCTTAAATACTGTTTCTATGTCCTTATGCTTGAAAACAAAGCAGTTGTCTCCAACCAACAAGTCTGCGTATACAGTAAAATACCCATTCCCAGATACTTCAATAACCTTGCCATTTAAATAGATTGTCTGGTCAGGATCACCACTGCCTAAGATACTTACCTTTGGAGACGAAGTTTTATATCCATTTTCAGGCGAGGAAATAAGTAGCTGTCTATCCTCTGGAACGGCACTGCCTGGATCTCTTCCCACAACAAAAATGCCACGTAGCTTATCCTTAATACCCAATGTATTTGCATAGAGCTCTGAATACCCATAAAAAATACTTCCGTTTACAGCATTGTCTTTTCTATTTAATGCAATTTGCTTTGGTATTTGCAATGGATCAAGCCACTCATTTGCTTGTGATGCATCATTTATTTTATATGCAGCCTGTCCAATATATAGCTTAACATTAGTACCACTGCAGACATTCTTCCACCAATCTAGTAGTACTGAATAGTCAGCAACCTTGAAACCAATATTCCAATATATCTGAGGTGCTATATAGTCAAGATATGCTTCTTTGACCCATTTCTTAGTATCAGCATAATTGTCATAATATGTAGAAATTCCACCTTTAGTATCTGAACCCTCTTGATTTTTATCCTTATTTGACCAAATAGCAAAAGGACTTATTCCGAATTGTACCTGTGGCTTTATGCTTTTCACTGTATCATATGTACTCTTAACAATGGTGTCTATATTATTTCTTCTCCAGTCAGCCTTGTTTTGGAATGTACCTTTATACTTTTCATAAGTTGCATTATCATTAAAATCAATATTTTTAGACTCAGTTTTTGATGGATAAAAATAATCATCAAAATGAATTCCATCCACATCATAGTTCTTTACTATCTCAGCAACTCCATCGGTTATTAGTTTGATTGCTTCTGGACACCCTGGATCAAGGTAAAGCTGGCCGGTAGGCGCTGCTACCACTGCATTTGGTATTTTACGAGCAGGATGATTTGCAGACAATGCACTTATAGCCTTATCAGGCTTTTGAGGTGTACCCATTGATAGCCTTAGAGGATTTATCCATGCATGAATCTGGATACCCTTTTTATGGCCTTGCGCTATAATATATGCTAAAGGATCAAAATTTTTGTCGTTTGGTTTGCCTTGTTCACCAGTTAGATATGTAGACCACGGAAAAATAGACGATTTATACAACGCATCTCCGGTTGGTCGGACTTGGAAAAATATAGCATTGAGGCCCATATACTGAGCATTTTCCACAATTTTATCGAGTTCCATCCTTTGTTTTTCTGCACTAAGTCCTGGTTTTGAAGGAAAGTCAATGTTCTTTACCGAGGCAATCCACACTCCTCTCAAATCCTCCACTGCCGAAATCTCCTGTGCATTTGTGACATTTCCCTTGTATTCTTGGTCAGTAAATACTTTGTATCCAAATATCGGTAAAAGCATCAAAACTGTCAATATAATACAAACTACACCGATTTTTCTCTTCATTTTTATCCCCCAAGATAACAGCCTGTTCTAAGAAATGCCCTAAAAATCAATTCAACTTAATATATTTATCTAGTGTATATAGCAGCTAATACTCGCACTGAATCCAAAAATTCTGTTTGCATATTAACTATAAAACATTCGACCCAATGTAACAATATATGTCAATATAATTTAATATTTATTTAATATTGCAAAAAATGCGCAACAAAAAACAGCCGTTGAATATGTCTATTCAAAAGCTGTTTTTTTATAAATTATTCTTATAGTTTAAATATTAAGCCTTACCATCGCAACCAAGCACGTTAATTAGTTTGTTCTTTACAAGATCCTTTATAGCAGTTCTTGCTGGTGCTAGGTATTGTCTTGGATCGAAATGACTTGGATTTTCAGCAAAGTACTTTCTGATAGTACCAGTCATAGCAAGTCTTAAGTCTGAGTCAATGTTGATTTTACAAACTGCCATTTTTGCTGCCTGACGAAGCATATCTTCTGGAATACCTATTGCTCCAGGCATTTTTCCCCCATTGTTATTTATCATATCAACAAACGCTGGAATAACTGAGGATGCACCGTGAAGAACGATTGGAAAATTAGGAAGTCTCTTTGCAACTTCTTCTAATATATCAATTCTGAGTTTTGGAGTTGTACCTGGCTTGAATTTGAATGCGCCATGGCTTGTTCCAATAGCAATTGCTAATGAGTCAACACCAGTCTTGGTAACAAACTCTTCAACTTCTGCAGGATCAGTATATGAAGAATCCGCTGCTGATACATTAACTGCATCTTCAACACCAGCAAGTCTACCTAATTCAGCTTCTACTACTACTCCTCTTGCATGAGCATAGTCAACAACCTGCTTAGTTAATGTGATGTTGTCTTGGAATGAATGATGTGAACCATCTATCATTACTGAAGAGAATCCACCATCGATACATGACTTACATAGTTCAAAAGTATCACCATGATCTAAATGTAAACAGATAGGCAAGTTAGTTTCGATAATTGCTGCCTCAACTAGCTTCATCAAATAAGTATGGTTTGCATACTTTCTAGCTCCCGAAGAAACTTGAAGTATAAGTGGAGCATTTACTTCCTTTGCAGCTTCAGTTATACCCTGAATGATTTCCATGTTATTAACATTGAAAGCTCCGATAGCGTATCCGCCCTCATAAGCCTTTTTAAACATTTCCGTTGAAGTTACTAATGGCATTTTTATGCACTCCTTTTATAATTTTATTTTTACCTTTTTATAATAGTTATTACTTCTAAAAAACTCATTTGATAAGTAATAAGGTAATTTAAAAACTCACCACTACTATTTTAAGCAAATTTTCGATTAAAATCAAGGAAAATTTTGATATTTTTTTATCAAAGTATGAAAGTGGAATTGATTTTTGCTATTCATTATGCTATATTTTATTGTGATTGCGTATTGTAATACCATTTCTTTCAAATATAAAAGGATTGGTAAAAACAGCGTTTATTTTATAAATTAACAAAAATATTAGGAGGTATATACGATGACAGTTTTAAAAGGTGCCGCTATTTTTGGGCAATCCGGTGGACCAACTGCAGTAATTAACGCTAGTGCAGCTGGAGTATTTCAGGAAGCATTAAAGCAGGATGCAATAACAGCCGTATACGGTGCAGCTCATGGTATCAAGGGTATTCTTGATGAGAAATTCTATGATATGAGCAAGGAAGATTCTTACGAGCTCGACCTATTAAAAACTACTCCTTCTTCAGCTCTCGGTTCTGTTCGTTACAAACTAAAATCAGTAGAAGATGATGACACAGATTACAAGAGAATTGTCGAAGTATTTAAAAAATATGATATCAGATATTTCTTTTACAATGGTGGTAACGACTCTATGGATACTTGCAACAAGATTAGCAAGTATATGCAAAAAGTTAGCTATGAATGCAGAGTAATGGGAGTTCCTAAGACTATAGATAATGATCTTTTTGGAACTGACCACTGTCCAGGTTATTCCAGTGCTGCTAAGTACATCGCTACTTCAACTATGGAAGTTTACCATGATGCAAGAGTTTATAACACTGGAATGATAGCTATATTAGAACTTATGGGTAGAAATGCTGGATGGCTCACTGCTGCTACAGCTTTAGCTACTTACAAAGGTCAGGGTCCAGATTTGATATACCTCCCAGAAATCGACTTTGATATGGACAAGTTCCTTGAAGATTGCACTGCTATCTACAAGAAAAACGGTAACTGTATCGTTGCAGTTTCAGAAGGTATCAAAGATAAAGACGGAAAATATATTTCAGAATACGGTTCAAGCCTTGCTGATACAAAGGATTCCTTTGGACATGCTCAGCTAGGTGGTCTTGCTGCAACATTAGCATCAATCGTTAAAGAAAACACTGGAGCTAAGGTTCGTGGTATCGAATTCAGCTTGCTTCAAAGATGTGCTGCTCACTGTGCTTCTGCAAGTGATGTTAATGAATCTTATCTTTCAGGCCAAATGGCTGTTAAATATGCTGTTGAGGGCATGACTGATAAAATGGTTGGCTTTAAAAGAGCAGATGGAGCTCAGTACAAGTGTGAAATTCAGCTCTTAGACTTAAATGATGTTGCTAACACAGAAAAGAAGATTCCAAGAGAGTGGATTAATGAAGCTGGTAATGGTTTGAATCAACAGTTCATCGATTACGCTCTACCTTTGATTCAAGGTGAATCCGCTCTTCCTATGGAAGATGGTCTACCAAGATTCGCAAAGCTAAAGAAGATTTTTGTTACTAAATAATTCTTCTATTGACTTATTTGTAATTTATTCTATACTTAAAATATAAGATTTTAAAAAAACTGACATACGACTGGCGGAAGTGGAGATTACCACACGGGAGTATGACTTTTAAAGCCGGCCGCCTGGGCGCTATATTGCCTAGGTGGCTTTTATTTTGTTTTTTCTTAAAATGAGCAAAATAAATTCCCTTGGCAACTTATAGTTTTCGAGGGAGGCAAAATATGAATCTAAATATTTCTGATTTCAATCCAGGTAAATGGAAAAATTCAATCGACGTACAAGCTTTTATTCAAGCAAACTATACTCCTTATGATGGAGATGAAAGTTTTCTTGTTCGCTCAAGTATAAAAACCAAGCATCTCTGGGAAACCTGCAAGAGTCTTTTAATTGAAGAACATTTGAATGGTGGCGTTCTAGAAATAGATGCTTCAACTATATCGAGTATTACCAGTCATAAACCTGGATTTATAGATGAACAATATGAGGTTATTAAAGGTATTCAAACAGATGCACCTTTAATGAGAGCCTTTCTTCCAAATACAGGATATCGCATGTCGAAGCAAGCCTGTGAGCAGTTCAAGGTCTCTCCTTCACCTGAGATCGACAGTATTTTCGGTAAAAATGTCAAAACACATAACGATGGAGTTTTCAGCGCGTACACTGATGAAATGAAAAAGGCGAGAAAATGCGGAGTTATTACAGGTCTGCCAGATAGCTATGGTAGGGGCCGAATAATTGGAGACTATAGACGAGTTGCATTATATGGCGTAGACCCTCTTCTTAAACAAAAGCAGCATGATTTGGCTTGTGTCTCACAAACAATGACAGATGAGGTAATTAGGCAAAGAGAAGAGCTTCATGACCAGATATCCGCATTAAATGATTTAATAGTATTAGGAAATTCATATGGATTTGATTTGAAGCAACCAGCAAAGAATGCCTTCGAAGCAGTTCAATGGACATATATGGCATTTTTAGCTGCTTTAAAGGAGACAAATGGTGCTGCAAACTCATTAGGCAGACTAAATGTTTTCTTTGACATTTACCTCGAAAGAGACCTTCGAAATGGTGTATTAACAGAATTGGACGCACAGGAATTAATTGACCAGCTTGTTATAAAACTCAGATTCATCAGGCATTTAAGAACAAAAGAGTACAATGAACTTTTTGCAGGAGACCCAGTTTGGTTGACAGAATCACTCGGTGGAATGAGTGGCGACGGGCGACACATGGTTACAAAGACTTCCTTTAGATTTTTACAGACCCTTAATAATCTTGGTGCTGCGCCTGAGCCAAACCTAACCATTTTATGGTCAACAAAGCTACCAGTATATTTCAAGCAGTTCTGTTCAAAAATGTCTATACAAACAAGTACACTTCAATACGAGAATGATGAACTAATGCTACCGCTCTTCGGCGATGACTATGGCATATCCTGCTGTGTATCAGCAATGCGACTTGGTAAGGACATGCAGTTTTTCGGTGCAAGATGCAATCTTCCTAAATTACTACTGTTATCCTTAAATGGAGGCAAGGATGAAATTACTGGTGTGCAGGTAGCCCCTGAATTAGAACCATATGCTGGCGAATATCTAGATTATTCGACGGTAATGAGTAACTTCTCTAAGCTTCAGGATTGGCTTTCAGGTCTATATGTAAACGTAATGAATACAATTCATTACATGCATGATAAATACGCCTATGAACGTCTCATGATGGCTCTGCACGATACTGATGTAAACAGATTAATGGCCTTTGGCATAGCGGGCCTATCAGTGTTGGTTGATTCACTTAGTGCCATGAAGTATTCAAAGGTAAAAGTCATTAGAGATGCAAGAGGAATTATCACTGATTTTGAATTAGGCAGCGAATACCCTCAGTTTGGAAATAATGATGATAGAGTTGATAGTATTGCTCAGGAGGTTGTAAAAAGCTTTTATAACAGCCTCAAAGCACATCCTACCTATCGCAATGCAAAGCATACTCTATCTGTGTTAACTATTACCTCAAATGTTGTATACGGTAAAAAGACAGGTTCGACCCCTGACGGAAGAAAGAAAGGTGAGCCCTTTGCACCAGGAGCAAACCCTATGCACCATAGAGATAGGTCCGGGATGCTAGCAATGCTCAGCTCAGTAGCCAAAATACCTTTTAGTTACTGTAGTGATGGTATTTCTCTCACCCTTTCAGTTTTGCCTGCTGCCCTTGGTAAGGACGAAGAAACAAAAATTAAAAATCTTTCAGCTATGATTGATGGTTATGTAATGAGTGGAGGCCACCACATAAATGTAAATGTTCTTGACCGAATTACTTTACAAAATGCAATGAAAGAACCACTGAAATACAATACTCTAACTGTCAGAGTATCCGGCTATGCCGTACATTTTATAAAGTTAACAAGATGCCAGCAATTAGAGGTGCTCTCTAGAACGTTTCATGGGGCGATGTGAAATAGGCTAATTAAATAAATATCGCAAAAAAACCCCTTCAGGTTTATGAATAAGTTTTATGCCAGGCCAATATTGAGGCCTGGATTTAAATTAGGATTTCGAGTCTAAAATGAATGTCATATAAGTACCTCTAAGTAGTTACCATTAAAAGCTATTATAACTGACTTATTATAATATTTCTAACAATTTCTGAAATCTGATTAGAATCATTTTTAATGGCAGGATCTATCATTACAGGGGGTGATATAATAACTTCAACAGCAGCAGGTCTAATAACAAAACCCTTTTTAGGCATAATATTCATAGATCCTTTTATAGTAACTGGAATAATAGGCACCTTAGATTTTGTTGCAAGTTTAAGGCTCCCCGCCTTAAATTCTCCAACGCTTCCATCCTGGCTTCTGGTTCCCTCTGGAAATATAACGATGGAATATCCCTGCTTTAACCGTTCTGCGCCTTGATTGATAGCGATTAAAGATTGTCTGGCATTTTTCCTATTGATAAATATACATCCTATCGCTTTCATCCATGTGCTAAAAATCGGAACTCTAGAAAGTTCCGATTTTGTAATAAAGGCCTTGGGTTTATTAATATATCCGATTAAAATTGGAATATCAAAATTACTCTGATGGTTTCCGACAAAGAGTACACCACCTTCTTTGGGAATATTTTCTTCTCCAGTTACCGTTATTTTTGATCCAGTAAAAGCCACCATTTTTTTAGCCCATTCCATCGCTCTCTTATGTATAAATGCATCTCTTTCGGCAATTTTATTCTGCCTCTCCAACCACTTTACTTTTATCATATCAACAAAAGTAAAAACTAAATAAATCCAAAAATAACCCATCCAAATAATTGCTCTTATCATTGATTTTCTCCCGAAGTAAATTTATTTCATACTATTCATCTCTACATTGAAAATTATTATACAAGTCATATTCTAATAATCATAAGTATTACTAGAAATATTTTTATTATAACAATATCATAATTCTCATTTTTAGGGGAATTAATTTTGTGCCCTTCATTACTGAATTCTTAATATCTTTTCCTGCTTTTACCTATTCTCTTGACTTTATCTAAATTTAATAATATGATTTTTTTGATGTGAAATAATGATAACAACAAGTTGCTTTAATAAAGGAGAATGACTATGCAATTTTCGCAGGAACAAGTAAATAATATGAACAATATTTTTAAAGTTGCGCTTACAGATGGACGTAATTCTCTATACGAATTTGAAGTCTACCAACTACTAAAGGAAATAGGCTTAGATGTACCAGGCTTTTTATTTATTAAAGATCCTAACGAGGTTAATGAAGTATTATTGAAAAACTTCAAACAACCTATTGTTGTAAAAATAGTATCTCCTCAGATAATCCACAAACAAAAACTTGGTGGTGTCAAAATAATCAGAAATACAGATCCTCTATTTGTCCAGTTTGTCCTTTCGCGTATGAAAGAAGAAATACTTTCACATTTCACTGATGAAGAAAAACCAGAAATAAATGGTTTTCTTATAACAGAGTTTATTCCTTACACACAATCTTTAGGTTATGAAGTGTTACTGGGCTTTAAAGAAGATTTTGCCTTTGGACCCGTACTAACTTTAAGCAAAGGTGGAGACGACGCAGAGTTTTTCGCCAAATATTACGATAGTGCAAATCTTTTTATTCCACCTTTAAATTTTGAAGATGCTAAAATAATGGTAGACGCACTTAATATTAAGCACAAATTTGAGCAAATAGGACATGTTGAATACATGGACTTTATGTCAAAAGCAGCTTCTATTTTAAGCTCATTGGCTTATCATTATTCATTTATTTCTGAAAACAAACCCGAATATATTATTGAGTCTTTGGATATTAATCCTTTTGTAATTACTGAAGACGGCAAATTTATAGCTATAGATGGTTTCGCTCAATTTTCAGCTACAACTGCTAATGGGAAAGTGGTTCCTGACATAAATATAAGAAATCTTGACGCAATCTTCCATCCCACAGGAGTCGCAGTTATAGGGGTATCCAATAATAAAAACAAAGTTAGTCTTGGAAGAGATCTTGCAAATTTACTACATGATCTTGGAAGAAAAGACCTTTATCTAGTTAATTCTAATGGAGGTACTATTACTTTTGGAGACACCGAATACAAGTTTTATTCTAGCATCAATGAAATTGAAGCTAATGTGGATCTTGCTGTATACGCTGCACCTTCCTCATCAACAATAGATTTTATAAGTTCTATGAAAACTAATATACCAAAAGCAATTATATTGATCTCAGGTATACCATCAAATATAAAATATTCAGATTTCGCAAAACAGTTGGATGCCGTTATACCAAAAGATTTAAGAATTATAGGACCGAACTGTATGGGAGTTTTTTATGCTCCTGATAATGTTTCAAAAGGCTTAAACACTCTTTTTGTTGAAGAAAAAAGATTAGAAGTAAAATACTCGGACTATAGTAACTGTGTATTATTAACCCAAAGTGGAGCATTAGCTGTTACAGAAATTGATAAGCTACAAAACTGCAGACTTTTTAAAAGCGTTGTAAGCTTCGGCAATAAATATGATGTTGACATCACCGATTTGATGGCTTATTTTGCCCAAGATGATAGCTTTGATTTAATCTCTTTATATATTGAAGGCTTAGACATTGGCGAAGGAAGAAAATTCTATCAACTCGCTTCTCAAATTAAAAAACCCATTATTGTATATAAAGCTGGAAGAACAGAAGCAGGAGCTAGGGCAGCTGCATCTCATACTGCATCGATGTCCGGTAGTTACGATGTTTTCAAAGCCGCCTGTCTTCAAGCCGGAGTCATTTTAGCAGAAAACATTGAAGACCATTATAATTATGTAAAGGTTTTCTCTCTTCTCGCACATAAAATCCCAAAAAGCAACAGAGTAGCCGGTGTAGTAAATGCAGGTTTCGAATCTACGATTGGAGCCGATGAATTAAAAAATCTGGAACAAGCCAAGCTCTCAGTAGAAACTATTGAAAAATTAAACCAAATAAATAAATACGGTTTAGTTGATACCACTTCCCCATTTCTTGATATAACGCCTATGGCTGATGATAAAATGTATGCAGATTATGTTGAAGCTGTTTTGCAGGATGAAAGTGTGGATTGTGTTTTTGTTGCAATTGTACCACATGCGGTTACACTTAAAACAATTCCTGAAAACTGTAAGTCAGAGGGCAGTTTAGCTAATCTTCTTGTAAATTTGAGTAAAAAGTATAGTAAACCAATGGTTGTGTCCGTTAATGCAGGTAGGTATTATCAAGATTTCGTGTCAGTAATGGAACAGAACGGACTGCCTGTTTTTTCGGATATACGCTCAGCTATTAAATCACTTGATCGCTTTGTTACTTATCATATAGATAAGTTTCAGAAATGATTCTTCAAGTGAATATTTAAATTTTTCGTATCCCATGTATATACTAAAGGATAAAATTCGAAATATTATCGAATTCTATCCTTTTTTCTTTTGTTCATCCCATTTTAATGATATTATAGAAAAAGAATATTTTTTGGGGGTTTAAAAGTGATAGGATTAGGAACTATTGTTAATACTGCCGCTATTGTTACAGGCGGGATTTTAGGAACTGTTATAAAGAGCGGACTACCACAAAGATATAAGCATATTATTATGCAAGCCATTGGTCTTTCAGTTCTAGTTGTTGGAATTTCTGGCGCTCTTCAAGGCATGTACAAGGTCGCAAATGATGGAACTATATCAAGAGAATTTATTACTGTTATGATTTTCAGCCTTGTTATAGGAAGTATTATAGGCGAATTTATTAATATTGAGGACAAGCTAGATAAAATGGGCTTATGGATTCAAAAAAAGTTTATTAAAGGTGAAAGTGATTTTGCACAAGGTTTTGTAACTGCAAGTCTTGTTTACTGTGTTGGTGCGATGGCTATCGTCGGCTCTTTAGAAGATGGCCTTATGGGTAATACAAATACCTTATTTGCTAAATCTATTCTTGACGGTGTAAGTGCTATTGTCTTTGCTGCCACAATGGGAATAGGTGTCACATTCTCTGCTATTCCTGTTCTTGTATATCAAGGCAGCATCACACTTCTTGCAGGGTTTGTAAAGCCTTGGTTAACTGTAGGAGTTATAAGTCAGATGTCCTTGGTTGGAAGCATACTGATTCTGGGAATAGGATTAACTATGCTGGAAATCAAAAAAATAAAGGTAGGAAATATGCTACCTTCAATATTCCTACCTTTTATTTTCTATATTTTTCAAAAGTTACTCGATATTATATTTTAGTTTAAATTTCATTAATCATTATTAAAGACTGATAACACTTTTATTCCATTACTATCAAGTGCCTTTACAATATCTTCAGTCTTTAGTGCATTCACACGTATAATAATCTGATTTCTGAATAAAGCAAGATGTGAAATGTTAATATCAAATCCAGCAATAATTCCCGCTACTTTGGCCAACATTCCCGGTTTATCTTCTGGAATATCAACAGCGATTCTACTTCCCTGATCTTTGAAACCCATGATTTCAATAAAGGCATCAAACACATCTCTTTCAGTAATTATACCAATAAGTTTATCATCTTCCACCACAGGTAGTCCACCGATATCAAATTCTCTCATTTTGACAGCAGCTACTTCTAAAAGATCTTCAGGTGCAACTGTGACTAATTCCTTAGTCATTATGGATCCTATCTTTGTCTTTGCTAATAGATAATTAATCTCAAAGATACTAAGTGATGTTGCAGGTGAAGGTGAAACCTCAAGGAGTTTCCCTTTTGTAATAATCCCAACCAATTTACCGTTTTTCACAACAGGAACTCTTCCGATCTTTTTAGTTCTCATCAATTCCATGGCGTCTGCAATAGTAGCATCCGGAGAAACAGTATAGGGATTTGACGTCATATAGTTTCTAATATACATACTAAAAACCTCCTAGATATTAAATTGGTCATTTTTGTATATTACATTTTAAAGGCTTTTGTTCTAAATTTCTATTACTCAAGCTGTGGTTACCCTCCAAGGTAAGCCTTACGTACCTCTTCACTGGAGGCTAGTGTTTTTGCATCACCTGAAGCTACAATATGTCCAGTCTCAAGAACATATGCTCTATTTGCAATAGATAGAGCCATATTTGCATTTTGTTCAACTAGCAATACTGTTGTACCAGCTTTGTTTATATCTTTTATAATTGAAAATATTTCTTTAACCAATAATGGTGCAAGACCCATTGATGGTTCATCCATCAATAGTAATCTCGGTTTTGACATTAAAGCTCGTCCCATTGCTAGCATCTGCTGTTCACCGCCACTTAATGTCCCTGCAATCTGCTTAAGTCTTTCTTTTAATCTTGGAAATCTAGTATATACTATCTCATAATCATCTTTAATTTTTATTTTATCTTTTCGTGTATAAGCACCCATTTCCAAATTTTCAAAAACAGTTAAATTAGCAAATATTCTTCTGCCCTCCGGTACTTGGCATAAACCCATTTTAACAATTTTATTTGCTGGAACCCCTGTAATAGGTTTTCCCATAAATGATATCTCACCGGTTTTGGGTTGAAGGATACCTGAAATAGAATGTAGTGAAGTAGTTTTTCCTGCTCCATTAGCTCCTATTAGACTTACTATTTCGCCCTCATTTACTTCAAAAGTTATATCATGCAAGGCATGAATAGTACCATAAAAAACGTTTAGTCCCTTTATTCTAAGCATCAGCTTCAACCTCCTCTCCAAGATATGCCTTTATAACTTTAGGGTCTTTGCTGATTTCTGCCGGAGTTCCAATTGCAATAGTATGTCCATAATCAAGTACTGCTATTTTTTCACATATTCCCATAACAAGACTCATATCATGTTCTATAAGTAGTATAGTCAGTTTGAATTTGTCTCTAATGAATTTAATCAAATGCATCAAGTCTTGCGTTTCTTGCGGGTTCATACCTGCCGCTGGTTCATCAAGTAATAATATCTTTGGATTCGTTGCTAATGCTCTAGTGATTTCAAGCTTTCTTTGCTCACCATATGGAAGGTTTTTAGCAAGTTCATTCTCTTTATGTTGTATATTGAATATTTTAAGTAATTCCCTAGCTTTTTCAGTAATTTCTTCTTCTTCTTTAAAAAAGAAAGTTGTTCTTAGTATAGCCTGTAAAGCAGTATATTTTACATTAAAATGAAACGCTATCCTTATGTTATCAAGAACTGTCAAATCTTTAAAGAGCCTAATATTTTGAAATGTTCTGGCAAGCCCTAATTGAGTTATTTTATGAGGCTTTAGTTTTATAATACTCCTTGGTCCTTTTTTTGAATCGGTGTTGTTAAATATTATATCACCACTCGTTGGAGCATAAACTCCTGTCAATATATTAAATACAGTTGTTTTTCCTGCACCGTTGGGACCAATCAGTCCAACTAATTCACCTTCTTCAAGAGTCAAATTAAAGTTGGTTACGGCTTTAAGTCCACCAAAAACAATTCCTAAGTTTTGTATGTCCAATACCGCCATCTATTTCACCCCTCGATCATCAGGTTGTTTTTTCTCTTTCCACTTTTTAATTAACTTTGAGATTTTACTAATTATCCTTTTAATTGAATATCTGCCTGCAAGCAAATCCCTAGCAAAACCAACAATTGAAAACTCTTTTGATCCCATAATACCTTTTTGCCAGAACAACATTACTAATATCAAGGCTAATCCGAAAATGACCATTCTGAAATCTTGAAATACTCTCATCCATTCCTGCGCGTATGTGAAACCAATTGCCGCGATAATTGTTCCTGTAACACTACCTAATCCACCAAGAACAACAATAACTACAAAGTTCGCAGAGTTCATGAAACCAAACATAACCGGATTCAGATAACCAAAGTAGGCTGCATAAAGTCCTCCTCCTAAACCTGCAATAAATGCAGCAATAGTGAAGGAAAATATTTTATAATAAGCCGTATCCACTCCCATAGAGTTTGCCGCTATTTCGTCTTCTCTGATAGATATAATGGCTCTTCCATGAGATGATCTCATCAAATTGGTTATAATTAAAAGTGAAATAACTACAAATCCAAAAACCCATGTAAATTTAATAATATCATCAGTAATAAAATTCCCAGTGTTTGAAAATGAAGGAACTCCTTTTAGACCAGCTGCACCACCCGTTAAGCTTTTAAGATTAACCATAACAACTCTAACTATTTCTCCAAAGCCCAACGTTGTTATTGCAAGATAATCCCCACGGAGACGCAGCGCAGGAAATCCTATAAGAAAGCCAAATAATGCTGTTATTACACCACCAATTATAATCGCAAAGAAAAGAGGCACATGAAATGTCATAATCGCTATTGCCGATGAATATGCACCTATACACATAAAACCTGCTTGACCTAATACTAATTGACCTGTAAACCCAGTCATAAGATTAAGACTTAACGAAATAATAACATATATTCCTGCAAGTGTAAGTAATTGCCCATTATATTCATCGAGGATTTCCGTATACATTAAAACTGCTAAAATCGCATACATAATAATTGAAGCCCCAAGTATAGTAATAGAGTTAAAGATTCTATTTTTCATTATTTCATCACCTACACTTTCTCACGGGTATTTTTACCAAACAAACCCGTTGGTTTTACAACCAATATAATAATTAATATACCGAAGGAAACCGCATCCGCTAATTCTGATGATATAAATCCTTTTGTAAGAGTTTCAGCTACACCTAAGAATACTCCTCCAAACATTGCTCCCGGTATACTACCGATACCACCAAGTACCGCTGCAACAAAAGCCTTAAGACCAGGCATGAACCCCATATAAGGTTCTATCTGAGGATAGGAACTTGCAAAAAGAACTCCTGCTGCTGCGCCAAGTGCAGCACCAATAGCAAAGGTAAATGAAATCACCCTGTCCACATTTATTCCCATTAATAATGCCGCCTTCATATCATAAGATACAGCACGCATTGCTTTTCCCATCTTAGTATATTTAACAATATAAGTTAGTAACAGCATTAATACAACAGAAACAACAATAACCAAAATCTGAACTGTACTTACAGTATAGCCGAAAATAATGTGGATTGAATTTTTAAATGTAGGAAATTGCTTTGGATTTGGTCCCATAAAAGGTAATACTCTAGCACCATTTTCCAGCAATATAGAAACGCCAATGGCAGTTATTAACACCGCAATTTTGGGTGAATTTCTTAAAGGTTTATAGCATAACCTTTCAATAATTACTCCTAAAAGTGCACATATTGCCATCGAAATTATAAAGGCAATAATCATTGTAACTGGACTTACTCCAAACCTGCCAAGAACATAATATCCTGCGAAAGCGCCAACCATAAGAATATCGCCATGTGCAAAGTTTATAAGTTTTACAATACCATAAACCATAGTGTATCCTAATGCAATTAGGGCGTATACAAATCCCAGAGAAAGACCGTTTATTAATTGTTGTACTACTTCCCTCATTATTCCACCCCCTCTATAGATATAAACTAAACCATTTCAAAATTTTTGTTTCTTAATAAGACTTATTCATCAATATATACAGTAATAATGGGAGAAATCAATTCTCCCATTATTACTGTATAACTACCAAATTATTATATAACAAAACTTATAACTCTTAAAGATTTTTTTACTTCCATTATTTTGGATTTACAATACCTGCAAATTCGATAGCAGGTTTACCATCAGTGCCCTTAACCAATTTAACCATTGTTATTGATTTAATTGGATCTCTATGAGCGTCAAAAGATATATTACCTGTAACAAATTTCCTATTAGTTTCCATCATAGCAGCTTTTATCTTCTCGGGTTCAGTTGAACCAGCTTTTATGATAGCTTCTGCAAGGATATAAGTAGCATCATAAGCTAAAGCTGCAAGAGCATTAGGTGTCTGATCTTTGTATTTTGCTTTAAAGTTATCAACAAAAGTTTTAACATCAGCATCTTTTGCATCTGCTGCATAGTGATTACTGTAATAAGAACCTATTACTTCATCTCCTGCATTATTTGCTATTTCATCCCATCCATCTGCACCCATCATAGCTGCAGTTATTCCGTTTTGTTTAACCTGCTTTGCAATAAGTGAAACAGTATTGTAATAATCAGGTAAGAATAAAACATCAGGATTAGTTGCTTTTATTTTTGTAAGCTGAGCATTAAAATCTTTATCTCCTGTAGCATAAGATTCCACTGCTACCACTGTACCGCCAAGTTTTTCAAATTCTGCTTTGAAGTTGTCTTTCATACCAACGGAATAATCGTTAGTATTATCAAAAAGTATTGCTGCATTTTTAGATTTTAGATCGTTTATAGCATATTGAGCAACAACTGGACCCTGGAAGGAATCCTTGTAGCATGCTCTGAAAATATAATCTCCTGCATTTGTTACAGCATCATTAGTTGATGAGGGAGAAATCATAATAATTTTTCTTGCTTGTGCATCTGCTGTAATAGCAAGAGAACATTTACTAGTTAAAGCTCCAACAATACCAATAACTTTGTCCTTTGTTACTAGTTTTGTAAAAGCAATCTTTGCTTTTTCAGGATCTGCTGCATCATCATCTACGATAACTTCTAATGTTTTACCTAGAACTCCACCTTTTGCATTGATTTCTGCCACGGCCATGTTGATAGCATCTCTAGACTGTGTTCCGTAGGCTGAAACTGGACCACTGATAGGTTGAATCGCACCAATCTTAATTGTCTTGCTGCTGCTGCTGCTTCCGCATCCAGCAAATAGGGTTGCTACAAATGTTGCAACAACGAATAAGGCCAATAATTTCTTGATCATAATAATCCTCCTTGTATTTTTCTACTTTTTTCTATAAACAACACACAGACTTTATCAAAATCAAAAATTGTGTGCTAAATATCCATATGGTAGTTTAACCGAAAACTTAAAATATATAATTATTTCATTTCTAGTAGATATAAAAATAGACAAGAACAGTCGCCGCATACGCAGATGCTTCATCGCATTGCACTCGTCTATACTTGTCTTTCTAATCTATATTTCCAATCACGCCTTTGTAATTGGTTTAATAATGTATAACAATTAATAATTATTATACATACATTCACATACTTTAACAATAGATAGTTTTAAATTTTTTTTTCGAAAATTAATTCATAATTTATCAGTTAATTTATCATAATTCAAATAGAATATCTATAAAATAATTTGACTCGCAAAAGATAAAATTATCATCTGCGAGTCAGAGAAATTCAGTTATTATAATTATAAACTGGCAAAAATTGATTCAGCTGGAACATATTCTACACCAATGCTATCGGCAACGGCTTTATAAGTTATTTGTCCCTTATATGTATTTAATCCCAATAAAAGTGCTCTATTTTCCAGCATAGCTCTTTGTGTACCTTTATTTGCAATCTGTAATAAATATGGTAAAGTAACGCCTGTCAGGGCATAGGTTGACGTTCTTGGTACTGCTCCGGGCATATTTGCCACAGAGTAATGAATTACTCCGTATTTTTCGTAAGACGGCTTATCATGCGTCGTAATCCTGTCAATAGTCTCAATAGATCCACCTTGGTCAATTGCAACATCCACAATTACAGAACCTTTTTTCATAGTTTTAACCATCTCTATCGATACAGTTTTTGGAGCCTTTGATCCAG
>Ga0209430_1000998_pt1 | contig 23162 bp, 19 predicted proteins | sample BarGraIncub1133A_FD_184504 | JGI IMG/M metagenome (GOLD analysis project Ga0209430, IMG submission 184504) | Arctic peat soil microbial communities from Barrow, Alaska - Barrow Graham LP Incubations 11-33A (SPAdes) (version 2) | ecosystem: Environmental > Terrestrial > Soil > Wetlands > Peat... | reverse complement strand
ATTTTAGTTTAGCTACTTTAATATAAAATGCGCTGGCTGCTTATCTTAAACCGCCAGCGCATTTTTATGTCAAATAATACCCAAAATTCAGAAAGAACCAAAATAACTACATCACAAGGGCTTTTAAATTAAGGTGCAAACAAAAAGTATATAGAGATAGATATATAAATTCATAAGTTCTAACTTCAATGTTTAAAAATTCGGAATGTTGGTATCATAAAAGGAGAAAGAGGAATGCAAAAATGCTTATATATGCGATAGTAACAATTTCACTTGCACTTGTATTTTATAGCATTGGAGTCTGGAGTGAGAAAATACAGGGGAGTTTGAGAAAATGGCATCTTATCATGTTCTGGATTGGATTTGCATTCGACACCACTGGAACAACATTGATGACTAAAATCGCCAATGAGGTAATTACTTTAAATTCCCATGCAATTACAGGGCTTGCAGCAATTTTACTGATGCTTATTCATGCTATTTGGGCAACAAAGGTTTTAATTAGTAAAGATATGAAAGCAAAAATAGGCTTTCACAAATTAAGTATAATTGTCTGGCTAATCTGGCTAATCCCATTTATTTCAGGAGCGGTATTTGGAATGGCAAAATGATAAGCAAGGAATTCTTGAGGATTTTCGTTTTTTTGTAATCGCCTCCCCAAAAACATTCTGCATTTAGCGAATAATATATTTATAATGTCAAACACTAATTTATATTTAAGCGTTACATTTGAGATTATAAGGAGTTGATGCAATTGGATATACAGAATATATATAAAAGAATTGAAATACTAAGAAGTGAGCTCACAAAGGAATATGAGGAATGCATTGACAAAGGTGGACCAAATCCAAAGGTTATGGCTCTAAGTCAAAAAATGGATCAGCTAATTTTAGATTACGTGAAGATGAGTACCACTAGATCAAATAAGAAAATCTCCGCAGTTGAGGCAGTGGAATAGCATTACCAGAGTTATTTGATAAAGTAGGTGCTTTTTATTATCCGAGTTCTAAACTTCAGATGGAGAAAAAACTTCCCCTGAAGCAAAGAACTCTGTTTATAAAGTTATAGAAAACAGATAGCCTAAAACCAATAGGCTGTCTGCTTTTTTGTTTGAGAACAATTAAATAATAACTTCACGTTTTTGAAGGGACTATTTTCCGACAATACGACCTTATCGGAAGTATCAATAAAGCAAATATAATATACTAAAATTTAAACTCTAACACAGTAAAAACATGATTTGAAAGTATTGTAGTTTCCCTCAGCTATTGGTATGCTTATAGTGTCAAAAATTCATATAAACACAAAATGAAATAATGACAAGATTTCAACCGTTGAGAATTCAGAAAGTAATTAGGAGGTAGTGAAATGGGAAAAGCTTTAATAATTGGCGCTGGTGGCGTTGCTAGTGTTGTTATTCATAAATGTTGCCAAAATCCAGATGTATTCGAAGAAATTTGTATAGCTAGCAGAACTGTTTCAAAATGTGAGGCTATAAAAAATAAATTGGCTGGCGGCAAGACAAAAATTCAGACTGCTCAGGTTGATGCTGATAACACTGATATGGTTATTGACCTTATAAAAAGCTTTGGACCAGATATAGTAATTAATGTTGCGTTACCTTATCAGGACTTGACAATTATGGATGCTTGCCTTGCAACAGGTGTGCACTATGTTGATACTGCAAATTATGAATCACCTGAGATGGCCAAGTTTGAGTATAAATGGCAGTGGGCATATAGAGAGAGATTTGAAAAGGCAGGGATAACTGCACTTTTGGGAAGCGGCTTTGACCCTGGTGTTACCAGCGTTTTTTGCGCATATGCTCAAAAACATTATTTTGATGAGATTCATTATATTGATATCGTTGATGCCAATGCAGGCGACCATGGTTACGCATTTGCAACAAATTTCAATCCTGAAATAAATATTCGTGAAATAACTGCAAAAGGAAGTTACTTTGAAAATGGTGGATGGGTAGAAACTGAACCTCTTTCTATGAAAAAAGTTTATGACCTACCTGAGATAGGTCCAAAGGACATCTATCTTTTACACCATGAAGAAATAGAATCTTTAGCTATTAATATAAAAGGGGTAAAAAGAATAAGGTTCTGGATGACATTTTCTGAAAAGTATATTACACATTTACACGTCCTGGAAAATGTTGGAATGACTTCGATTGAACCAATTGAATATGAAGGCAAGCAGATTATTCCACTGCAATTTTTGAAGGCTGTTCTCCCAGATCCCGCGTCACTCGGGTCTAGAACAAAAGGAAAGACAAATATAGGCTGTATTATACAGGGTATAAAAGACGGAAAGCCGAGAAGCTATTATGTTTATAATGTTTGCGTTCATGAAGAATGCTATGCAGAGGTTGGTTCACAGGCAATTTCCTATACAACAGGTGTTCCTGCGATGATAGGCGCTATGATGGTTATGAAAGGTATTTGGAAAAAAGCTGGTGTTTTCACTGTTGAAGAATTTGATCCAGATCCATTTATGGAGGCTTTAAATAAATATGGACTTCCATGGCAGGAGAACTTCTCACCTACGCTTCTAGATTAGATTTTATAGTCGCCCTGCGACTTTTGGAGGTTAAACTTGAACATAGATTTTAGTAACTTGCCCACGCCCTGCTATATTGTTGATGAAAGACTTCTCATAAAAAACCTTGAAATACTGCATTCTGTTCAGGAAAGAACAGGGTGCAGTATTCTTCTTGCACAAAAGGGATTTTCGATGTATTCGGTATATCCTTTAGTAGGCAAGTACCTAAAAGGTGTAACTTCAAGTTCACTATTTGAGGCTAGGTTGGGCTATGAAGAAATGGGGAAAGAAGTTCATGCTTATGCACCAGCATATATAGATGAGGAATTTGATGAACTCCTTAGATATAGTGATCATATTGTTTTTAATTCTTTTGATCAGTGGAATAAGTATAAAGCTAAAGTAAAAAATGTGAAATCAAAAAAAATAGAATGCGGTATTCGCATAAATCCTGAGTACTCTGAAATCGAGACTCATATATATGACCCTTGCTATAATTTCTCGAGGCTGGGAGTTACACTGTCGAATTTCAGACCAGAAGAGCTTGAAGGCATAGATGGACTGCATTTTCATACAATGTGTGAACAAAACTCCGATACCCTTGAACGTACTATTAAAGTGGTGGATGAAAAATTCGGAAAATTTATTAAAAATATGAAATGGCTCAATTTGGGTGGAGGTCATCATATTACAAGACCTGATTATGATATTGAAACTCTTGTGCGTTCCATTACATTTTTGCAAGATAAGTATGGAGTGAAGATATATTTGGAGCCGGGAGAGGCAGTTGCTCTCAATACCGGATTCCTTGTAGCCAAGGTACTTGATATTGTTGACAATGGTATGAAAATTGCTATTCTGGATTCTTCAGCAGCATGTCACATGCCAGATGTTCTGGAAATGCCGTACAGACCAAATATTATAGATGCAGCGAAGCCGGAAGAATATGCTTATACTTATAGACTCGGGAGTCATACGTGTCTGGCGGGAGATGTTATTGGAGACTATTCCTTCAAGCAACCTTTAAAACTCGGTGACAAGCTTGTTTTCTGTGATATGGCACACTATACAATGGTCAAGAATAATACTTTTAACGGCATAAACCTGCCAGCGATCGCACTTTACAATGAAGCAGAGGGTATTAAGCTCATAAAGCAATTTGGTTATGAGGATTTTAAAGCTCGATTATAGTAGTTGAAATTTTCGTAGCATATGAAATGGCATAGCTCAGAGAGTATTTCTCTGGAGCTGATGCCATTTTTATTTTTGATTATATTTGAAGATATGTCACAAAATTATATAAAGAGGTAAGTTTTCTAAATATAAAAAGAGAATCATTCATGATAGGATTAGTACAAATATATAAGGAGGCAATAAAATGAAAAAAGTTATTAGCAAAGCACTTGCAACCGCTTTAGCCATTGCGATGACAGTCTCAATCGCAGGATGTGTGGTTCAACAAAACCTGCTGAAACATCAACCTCTACAGCCACAGAAGCTTCAACTTCGTCGGTAGCAACAACATCAACTGCAGCGCCAGCGGAGGCGGTTAAGTTGACCTTATGGCATCTTCAAACTACAGATCCTATGCCAGGCATTATTCAGGATAGTATGGACCGGTTTACTGCAGACAATCCAAATGCTAAAGTGGAGATTTCAGTAATTGCAAATGATGCTTACAAAACTAAGCTACAAATTGCAATGAGCTCAGGAACAATGCCAGACATATTCCCTCACTGGTCAGGCGGACCAATGAATGAATATGTTAATTCCGAAAAGCTTGCAGATTTAACAACGCTTATGAATGAGAACGATTATAAGGTCCGCTTTATGGATGCCGCAGTTAATCAGGCTTCCTTTAAAGACAAGATATGGGCTGTTCCAGTTGAAAATACATCTGTAGCGATGTTTTTCTACAACAAAGACCTCTTTGCAAAGTACAGCCTACAGGTTCCAAAAACTATTAAAGAACTTGAAACTATCTGTGATACTTTAAAATCTAAGGGAATAATTCCTTTCTCATTGGCAAATAACTTGATGAAGACTCTGGACAATCCCGTACACTTCTATATACAGAAAAAGCAGCTATGACACTCATGGGTTCATGGTTCCTTTCAACAGCGGCAGGCGAAAACAAAGCCTTTATGAGTAAAGTTGGCTCGTTTGCGTTCCCAGCTGTAGATGGTGGAAAAGGAGATCCTAACTCTGTTGTAGGTACTGTTGGCGATAACTTCTATTCAGTTGCTGCAACCTGCAAGAATATTCCTGCAGCATTTAAGGCAATTACTTATATGATAGATGATACCGCAGTAGCAAAACGTATTGAAGCGGGCAGGATACCTCCTATTAAGGGCGTAAAGGTTAGTGATCCACTTCTACAAGATGTACTCACTGCAGTTGAAAAAGCTCCATCAGTACAATTATGGTATGACCAGTATCTATCTCCTGAAATGGGTCAGCTTCATAAGGATACATCACAAGCAATCTTCGGTCTAACAAAAACACCTGAACAAGTTAATAAAGAGATGGAAGCTGCGATGGCCAAGAGTACTACCAAATAATCGTCAATTATTAATAAATATGCACTAATGCTATATAATTGGTTGGGTACTTATAGGATAGTTTTAAGTACTCAATCAATTATATTATCTAATAGCTATAATTATTGAAGTCGCTCCAAAAATACTACAATATTGGAAGGAGAAGAAAAATGAACGCTACTCGCTCATTATCATATAGTAAAAAACGGAGTACTGTTATTGCATCCACTGTGTTTCTCATTCCTGTATTCTTTTTTATTGCTATTTTTATTATTTATCCTATTATTGATTCATTTTGGCTGAGTCTCCATACCTGGAACGGAATCAGTTCGTTCAAAACTTTCTCAGGCTTAGATAATTGGAAGATGCTACTTAGCGATACTACCTTTTACAAGTCATTTTCAAACAACCTTATAATTGTTATTCTTTCAATAGCAATACAATTGCCTATTGCTATGGCAATTGCTTTTCTTCTTGATACAGGAGGAAAAAAATTAAATATACTAAAGATGATATATTTTCTTCCTATGTTAATGTCATCAGTAGCTGTAGGATTTCTATTTAAGTATATCTATGATCCCCAGTTTGGTCTAATTAGCGCTATTTCCACAATGTTTGGCGGGGAGGGTATGGTAGACCTTCTTGGTAATCCTAAATATGCCATATATGCTGTAATTGCAGTAATATGCTGGCAGTTCATACCTTTTTATATGGTCTATTTTCTAGCCGCACTTAGCTCACTGCCTATTGAAATATATGAAGCGTCTATAATTGATGGAGCTACGCATGGCCAATATTTCTGGAGAGTTGCGCTTCCTTCCATGCAAGGAGCTATAAAGAGTGCAGCCATTCTATCACTTGTTGGTTCGTTAAAATATTTTGATCTGATTTATGTAATGACCCAGGGCGGTCCTAGCGGTGCTACAGAGTTAATGGCTACATATATGTACAAAAATGCTTTTCAGATGATGAAGATGGGATACGGTGCCACTATAGCATCAGGTATGTTTATTGTTATTACAGTAATCTCATTATTTACTCTTAAAATTATTAATGGAAAACAGGAGGCATAATTATGAAGAAAAAGAGAATTACCTTTGGAAAGATTATAGCCTCGGTTCTAGCAATTATTTGGCTTGTAATAGCGGGTGCTCCTTTTTACTTCATGGCAGCATCGGCCTTCAAAGAACAGTTTGAGATATTTACTTCTGGTGTCTTTGCAGCGCCAAAGGGCTTGTTTTTAACAAACTTCCAAAAGGTTATTGAAAGTAATTTTTATAAATACGTTTTAAATAGTACATTTGTTGTTTTAGTGTCACTTATACTTATTTTAACTACAGCGTTATGTGCAGCTTACCCGTTTTCAAGATTTAAATTTAAGCTAAATAAACCCTTATTTGGAATTGTAGTAGCCGCAATGGCTGTCCCAATACATGTTACACTAATTCCTTTGTTTCAGCTTACGCAAAAGTTAAATTTATATGACAGTATATTTGCACTTATTGGTCCATATACTGCCTTTAATCTTCCTATTTCAGTTTTCATACTAACCAGTTTTATGGCAGCAATACCTAAAGAACTCGAAGAAGCAGCAGAAATCGATGGCTGCGGAAAGTACCGAACCTTCTTTAATATTATTGTACCCCTCTCCAAACCAGGATTAGCCACTCTTGCAATATATAACAGTGTTAACATGTGGAATGAATTCAGTTTTGCATTGGTACTGACGCAATCTCCCAAGAGTCGTACGCTACCACTCTCTATATGGGAATATCAAGGTCAATATTCGTCCAATATACCAATGATTATGGCTGTTTTAACCCTTTGCGCATTACCTATGATAATCGCGTTTGCCATTGGGCAGGATAAATTAATAAAAGGTATGATGGCAGGAGCCGTAAAAGGATAGAAAATGTGATTTTTAAAACAGTAATAAATTTCAGTGTGAACAAATAGCAGGAAATGCTTATATAGTATATAATTGATTTAACTAAACCTATTATTCATAGGGAGTAAAATTCCAACTGAATTTAAAAACTGTATTTATTAAATCTAGTAAGTTAGAGGATAACATGCAGAAAAAACTCAAAAGTCTTATTTTAATTTTTATAATTGCGTTATTGACAGGGTGTTTTTATCAAGAGCAAAGCATAAACCAGCAGAAGCTCCAAAAAAAACAATTAACATTGTATACGATTCAGGGCGATTCGGCAGTTAATAAAGTAATCACAGATTCGGTTAATAGGTTTGAAAAAAAAAATAGTGATTTTGAAGTGATTCAAGAAGTAATACCAAATGACCTATATAAGAATAGGTTAGCGGTTTGCGTAGCCACAAACCAAATGCCTGACGTTTTTCCAACCTGGTCTGGAGGAATTTTAAAAGAGTATGTTAGTATCGGTGGGGTTGTTAATCTCAATGAATATATGAATCAAAATAATTATAGCTCAAGGTTTAATGAAAAAGCATTAGAGATGGTCACCGACGAGAAAGGTATTTGGGGAGTTCCTGTTGAAAATATGACCATTGCGCTGATATTCTATAACAAAGATATTTTCAAAGAATTAAACATTTCGCCTCCACAAAATTATGACCAGCTACTAGATAATATCCGAATACTAAAAGAGCATGGGTACATTCCTTTTGCTTTAGCGAACAGGACAGCATGGACAGGTTCCATGTTTTATATGTATTTTGTAGATAGAATGGGTGGGAGCTCAGTTTTTGATAACGCAGCAAACAGAAAAAATGGGGGCTCATTTAGCAACGAAGTTTTTGTTAAAGCAGGGGAATTGATACAGCAATTAGTGGATATGGGAGCATTTCCAAAGGGTTTTAACTGGATGGATGAAGATTCTGGGGATTCGCGAAATCTTTTGTATAATAAATCTGCTGGTATGATTTTATCAGGGAGCTGGTTTATTAGTAACGTAAAATATGAAAAACCTGACTTCGTGGACCAGGTTGGAGTATTTCCGTTTCCTGCTATTTCAGGTGGCAAAGGTGATCCTAAAAATAGTGTTGGCAGTTTAGGAGATAACTTTTACTCTATAGCAAGCTCTTGTAATAACAGAGATGAGGCTTTTGAACTTATAAAATATTTAATTGATGACATTGCTATAAAAAAGAGAATAGCTGCTGGCAAAATTCCTCCTATTAAGGATCCAAAGTTAACAGATCCAATAACTAATGAGATACTTGGCTATATAAATGAATCTCCAAATGTTCAGTTCTGGTATGACCAATATCTTCCACAGAAGTTATCAGAAGCACATCTGGCACTGACTAGACAGATTTTTGGAGGAGAAGACCCAGAGAGTGCAGCTGAAACTATGGAAGAGATTACAAGACAATATTATAACAAGTAAAAAGGTGATAGCATGAGAAAATGGTTATTGCAAACAGTTCAGAAGAATATTAAAAGCATACCGTTAAGAACTAAGCTCACCTATTATCTTGTTATAACAATATGTATAACAGTTCTGATAGTATTTGCCTGTTCCTATACTATAACAAGCCGTTCCATTAAGCAGCAAGCGAAAGATATGACGATGCAACAGCTTGAACAAAACTCAATGAACCTAGAGGATTATCTTAAGGCAATAGAGAGCACACCGGATAGCATTGTTACTGACAAAAGCTTGCAGGAATACCTTTCTAAGCATGATGAGGATACTCGTGAATTTACGGCTAAGGTTGACGATGTTTACCAATCCATGTCAAGCCTTTTAGGTTCTAAAAGGGATATATTATATATATATCTTTATAAGGTTTTAGATAAGAAAGTACTGTATCTTGGACCGACTAAGGCTGGGAGTATAGCAAATTATTCCAATGTGATAGCATATCTCTCAAATGAAGATATTACGGGAAGCCCGATTAGGGTTAGTTTTAGAAAAGATCCTGTTAATACGAATAATTATACTCTTACTATCTATCAGCCCATATTTGATATTTATAAAATTAGAAAGCCAATTGGTATGCTATGTATAGCAGTTACCGAGGATGTTCTAGCAAGATTCTATTCTCATAGAAATACAAATCTTCCTCTTGAGACCTTTATTATGAATGGTGAAGGTACAATTGTATCTCATATTGACAAAAGTAAAATATCAACTGATCCAAAGCTTCAAAACATATTAAAAAAGCAGGATGGAGCTATGGAGATTGGTGGAAAGCTTGTAGTTTATAAGTACATTAGGGACTGGGATTGGTATGTAATAGGCACACTTCCCATAAGTTATCTTCTTAGGGATAACAATGTGCTGCTCTTGGCTATTTTGCTAATTGTGCTTTTAACTGTTATAACATCAACCTTTGTTTCATTTAGATTCAGCAAGCGTTTGTTAAGGCCTGTTGATGAAATGATATATAGAATGTCGATGGTTTCAAACGGAGATCTTACAACTCGTATTAATCTTTCAACTTATGGATATGATTTTAAGCAGATTTCTGAAGGTTTCAATATTATGGTGGAGCAGATTGATGGTTTGATGAAAAAGATTTATGATGAGCAGCAGCAGCTTAAGGATATAGAATTTAAGGCACTGCAATCTCAGATTAATCCTCATTTTCTTTACAATACATTGGAGTCAATACACTGGCAGGCACTCCTCGGGGGACACCAAGATATCTCGACCATGGTAAAGGCCCTTGCAGGTTTCTACCGAATAAGCTTAAGCAAGGGAGAGGCTATCATTTCACTCAAAAGTGAAGCTGAACATGTAGAAAATTATTTGACTATACAAGAAATTCGCTACAAAGATAAAATGGAAAGCTATATTGATATACCAGAAGAGTTTTATGAAGTTAAAATTCCTAAAATGACTCTACAGCCCTTAGTCGAGAATTCTATTTATCATGGGTTAAAAGGCAGGAAAGCCAAAGGGTTCATTAAAATTACTGCTGTTCGTGAGGGCGATGATCTTATAGTGAAGGCTATTGATAATGGTATAGGCATGACTCCAGACCAGATCAGTAACTTAAACCGTACTCTTGAGGATAATGATTTCAGTGTGGGATATGGAGTGAGAAATGTTCATCGAAGGATTACTCTGTTCTTTGGAAGTCCTTACGGCCTTTTTTACGAAAGTAATGAGTATGGAGGCGTGACCGCTAATGTAAGGTTGCGCATGACGTAATGGGAATGGTTGGTGAAGTATATTGTACAAAGTGTTAATTGTAGATGACGAAATCATAATTCGGAATGGGTTATATAATATGATTCCGTGGGCTAAGTTGGGAATAAGCGTTATTCTCACGGCCTCATGTGCACAGGAAGCTCTAGAACTTGCACGCGAAAACAAGCCGGATATAATGCTCACTGACATTTGTATGCCCGAAATGGATGGCTTGGAAATGATGAAGCTTATGCTCGAAATCGTACCCGAAATAAAAGTTATAGTGCTGACGGGATATGACGACTTTAAGTATGCTCAAAAAAGCTGCTCCCTTGGTGTTAAGGATTTTATACTTAAGCCAGTGGATGAAAGTAACTTAATTAAGTGTATTAAATTGCAGGTAGAGCATATCCAGAATGAAATCCAGTCTGCGCTTAAGGATAATATATTAAGTCGCAAGAGGATGCTTGAAAATCAACCTGAGTTTGAAAAATCTCTAATGCAACTCACTGAAAAATCAATTGATCAGCCAGAAATTATCAATATACCTGATAAATTAAACTTTGAGGATAATTGTGATTATCAGGTTGTATTAATTACACCTGAAATTTCCTCGGACAGCGTGTGGAATCAGCACAAGCATTTACTTTTAATGTCAATTAAAGGCTTCTTCATTGATATGATTGACACCAATAATGCAGGATGGACATTTCAGAACCATGATGGAGATATTATCGTAATCTTTTATGTTAGTCCCCAATATATCGGTATTGAAGAACAAATTACGAAACTTCAGGATATAATCCATGTGGAATTTGAAGTTGCATTAAATGTAGGTATTGGTTCAGTAGTACGCCATATGTCGGCGATTAAGTTTTCCTATAATCAAGCGAAGGAAAACTGTAAACGAGAGAACTTCCATATTAAAACGATTGCTCCTGTTGAAGTTAACGGGGACATTTCGAAGAGTAGTGATAAACTGTTATACTTCAAAGAGAAGGTTTTTGAGAATTTTCATGATACGGTGGTAGCAAAAAATTATCTAAAAAACTACATTAATGAAGTTATAGAATCAGGAATTCAAAAGAGCAGCGCGGAACAAAAGTTTTATGACCTGGCATCAGCCTTTTATTGGGAATATCTGAAAACTACGGGTAATTCGGCAGATGGACGGCTGGAAACACTCATTTCCACTCTTCAGACCAATGATATAGATAACTGTAGTGTTTTCACTGAAATGTTTATCGTAAAGCTAATGTATTCCAATAAAAAACAAATGCATGAAATAGTTGAAGCAGCTACTCAATTTATAAATCAACGCTTTACTGAAGATTTGACGGTGTTTACAATTGCTGAACAGTTTCATGTAGCTCGGAACTATTTTTCTAGATTGTTTAAGAAGGAAATGGGAGAAGGCTGTAATGAGTATATCACCCGCAAGCGTATTGAGAGAGCAAAACAGCTTTTGGCAAATTCAAGGCTAAAGACATATGAGGTCGCCGAACAGATAGGATATCATGATACGAATTACTTTTCGCTCGCGTTTAAAAAAAATACAGGCATGTCACCAAAAGAATTTAGGGATAGACAGAATAACCCTGAGTGAATGTTATCCAGTGTACAAGACCAAGTTTGCAGATAACATAGCAATCGTATAAATATTACTATGTTATCTATATCAATAAATTACCCCAAAAGGAGATTAATAACTATGGCTATTAACACAAGAATTTTTCACTGTGATGAATACTTTCATCTCTCAAGGGAGGAAAAGAAAGAATTTGATTGCATTATTTCTAGCGAGCTACAGGAACATCCCATAAAACATATTGATTCTGAATGGGGCAGGTTTGAAAATTTACCGCCTTTGTCTGAGAATGAAATTGATAAGCTAGCCGATGAAGTCATGGGTGAAATGACTTTAGAGCAAAAAGTAAATCAGATGTCCTGCGATAACGATGCAAGATACGCTCCTCTCAATCCTCCAAGATATAATTTCATTCCCTACTACGCAGGAGAAGATATTGAGCTGAATATTCCAGCTGTAAAATTTACTGATGGCCCAACAGGTGTTGTAATGAGCTATCATTCAACAGCTTTTCCGGTATCAATAGCCCGTGGTTCTTCCTGGGATACTGAGCTTGAGGAACGGGTAGGTAATGTAATTGGTATCGAGGGACGTTCCGGTGGAGCTAATTTCTTTGCAGGAGTTTGTATAAACCTGCTCCGACATCCAGCATGGGGACGTGCTCAGGAAACCTATGGGGAGGACACCTGTCTGCTTGGCAAAATGGGAGCAGCATTAACAAAAGGTGTACAAAATCATATGATGGCCTGTGCCAAGCATTATGTAGCAAACAGCATGGAGAATGCCCGATTTAAGGTGAACGTCGAAATGGATGAAAGAACGCTCAGAGAAATATATTTGCCACACTTTAAGGCTTGCGTTGATGAGGGCGTAGCAGCAATTATGAGTTCATATAACCGTGTCCGAGGTGAATGGTGCGGGCACCATGATTACCTGCTCAACAATATTCTCAAAGAGGATTGGGGCTTTAAAGGTTTTGTTATGTCTGACTTTATATGGGGAGTAAGGGATACAATTGATGCAGCCGTAAAGAGAATCCTTCGAGAAAAAATCAGATTTTCTTCTATTGGGGATAAAAAAATGTATTCCGAGGAAAAAATGGGCTGTAAGGAGCATGTTGAACTTGCTAGAGAGGTTTCTGAAAAGTCAACGGTTCTCCTAAAGAACGACAGGATACTCCCTCTTCTTAAGAGTAAGATAAAAAAGCTTACTGTCGTGGGTCGACTGGCAATAGAGCCTAACACAGGTGATTTAAAGGGTAGTAGTGCAGTGTTTCCTACATATGTTATTACTCCGCTTATGGGCATAAGAGCCTTTGTGGGAAGTGATGTAGAGGTTTGCTATGTTGACGGAAGAATACCGCATCAAGCTCAAGAACTGTCTAGGGATGCGGATGCCGTCATCATTGTAGTTGGCCTTACTTCCATCGATGAAGGTGAGTTTATCACCAATGGAGGAGATGTGGGAGGTGACAGAAAAAATCTTGGCTTGCATCTAGAGGATCAGGACCTGATTGAGGCGGTATCCCGTGAGAACGAAAATATTATTGTCTGTGTGCAGGGCGGAAGCACAATAATAGTGGAGCCATGGAAAGATAATGTAAAAGCTATACTAATGCAATGGTATCCTGGTATGAAGGGTGGAACTGCTCTTGCGAATATTCTGTTTGGGGCAGTGAATCCTTCGGCTAAAATGCCAGTCACTGTTCCTGCAACACCACAGCAGCTCCCATATTACGATATGAATGCAACTTCAATTGTTTATGATTATTATCATGGTTATTTTCTTGCAGATAAGGAAAAATACAAGGTTACCTATCCGTTTGGATTTGGACTGAGCTATACAACCTATAGCTACAGCAACGTCAAAGTATCAAAAGCCATAGATAGAATCACGGTGTGTGTAGATGTTACAAACACTGGCGATATGGCTGGTGAGGAAGTTACCCAGCTATATATTGGCTACAGAAATTCAATAGTTGAGCGTCATGTAAAGGATCTGAAAGGCTTTACCAAAGTTCATCTTGAACCAGGCCAGTGCAAAACTGTAGCCATTGAGATAGGTGCAAATGCGCTTGCATATTATTGTGAAAAAGGTAGAGACTGGGTTGTAGAGGACATTGACTATGTAGCTATGATCGGAACCTCCTCTGCCAGTGAGGATCTGCTAAAGGTTGATTTTAACTTGAGATAACATAAGACAGAACCAATAGAATTTGATAAAATAAACCTATAAATAAAACAAATGCTTGTTTCTTAATAACTATACAAAGTATGGTTCCTATATGTTTTATACTTACTAAGTAATAACCACTACATAAATTTATTTTGAAAAGGATTTGTGTTCACAATGAAAAATATATTTTATTATCAAACTGATATTGGGCGAATTGGAATAGCTGAAGAAGATAACCAAATAACTAATCTTTTTTTTGAAAATGATTCGTGCCCCGATGTGCGAACGGGCTCAAATGAGGATGTGGCATCAAAGGACTATTATCTTAACGAGACGGATATTTTAAAAGAGGCAAGTAGCCAACTTTATGAATATCTACTTGGTAAACGACAAACCTTCTATCTGCCATTAGCCCCTATGGGTACAGTTTTTATGAAAAATGTTTGGAGCTGCTTAGGTGATATTTCCTATGGAAAAACAAAAAGCTACAAGGAGATTGCACAAGCGGTAGGAAATGCAAAGGCCTGTAGAGCAGTGGGTCATGCAAACAACAAAAATCCTATTCCCATATTTATACCATGCCACAGAGTTATTGGTGCAAACGGCAAGTTGATAGGCTATCGTGGCGGATTACAAACTAAAATACAGTTATTGGAGCTGGAAAAACAATATGGAAATGATTAAATATGGTCAAATAGAGATGGATTATTTGAAAAAGAAGGACAAGAAGCTGGGCGCTGCAATTGAAAGAATAGGCAAGATAGAGCGGGAGGTGACTCCTGACCTGTTTACAGCACTTGTAAACAGCATAGTAGGTCAGCAAATTTCCGCAAAAGCAGCTGTTACAGTTTGGAATAGAGTACAGGGGTGCGTTGGAGAGATTACGCCAGAGTCGATTTGTGCTGCCACGATAGAGAACATACAGCAATGCGGCTTATCAATGCGAAAAACTGGATATATTAAAGGCATTGGTGATGCTGTGATAGCGGGAAAGTTGAACTTATCTGAGTTTCATGTATTGCCAGATATCGAAATTATTGAACGACTATCGGCTTTGAATGGTATAGGCAAATGGACGGCTGAAATGCTTTTGATTTTCTCAATGGAACGACCCAATGTAGTTAGTTGGGGAGATCTTGCAATTCAGCGTGGAATGATTAATTTATATGGCTTGAAAGCGCTAACAAAAGAACAGTTTGCGAAGTACATAAAGAGATATTCACCATATGGTTCGATTGCTTCGCTATACCTTTGGGTTTTATCCAAAGAATAGAAATCAGTTTTTACGTATTCCCGATCGATACGTCTAACTTCTTTGCATGAACGATCGTTCATAGCCAGTCTCCTCAAATAGTAAAAATATTTGAGGAGATAGCCGTTTTATGTTAAATAATGTTTTCAAGGCTGTCCAAATAATACATATCTTCGACGCTTATATCGAAATCAAGCTGTGCATTTTCGATGATGTATTGTTCGTGGGTGGATTTCGGAAGTGGATTGACATCTTTCTGAAGAACATAGCGCAGGCAAATCTGGGAAACGGTTTTTTGATATTTAGCAGCCATCGCTTCAATGATTTTGTTTCCGAATACATGATCGGTTGCAAGCGAAAAGTAAGCTTGCAAGGAAATGGAAGTTTTAGTTCATTTCCTTGCAAGATGCACGTTCAACCAAGGTGCTCGTAATTATTTCATCGTTCTTGCCTTCGTTGCGTTCTTCAATGGCAGCTATGACTCGAGCAACCAGAGATGAGAAAAAGGTTTCAAAATCAAAAGCGAAAGTAGTTAACTGCGGATTAACGAGATTACCACGTTCGTGTCCGTCAATGCCGATAACAGAGACCTGATCTGGAATAGATATTCCGGCTTCGATCAGTGCCTGATAAACCCCGAATGCAACAGAGTCATTGTTGGCACAGATGACAGTAGGGAGTTCTTTGCTGTATCGAATCAGCTCTTTGGTGGCGTAATAACCGCCTTTTTCTATAACGTCGCCATAATGCATCCATTCACGGCGCATTTCAATCTGATGCTTAAGCATCCCTCGAATAAAGCCTTCGTGGCGCTGAAATGAACTCAAACGGCTCATATTACCGTCAATAAGTGCAATTTTACGATGTCCTAAGCCATAGACATAATCAATTACTTTTTCACCCGTATTACTTTCAAAGTTTACAGTAATAAGATTAGAGCTGGTATTATCGTTATAGTAATCAAATACACCAATAATTTTGTCCCGAGAAATCAGCTCTTTAATAAAAGGTTCGTTATTATTAAAACCAACAAATATACCAGCATCAACACGTTCTTGCAGAAGAATACGTTTGATTTGATTCTGGTGCTCGGGATCACGAAGATTCGGTACGATGCATGTGAGTACAAGATAACTTTGCTTAGCAGCGCTTTCAATAATATGGGTCATAAAAGAACTTGACTGCATATCATAAGCAATACTACCACTGGAAACCCAGAACAAACCAATTGTCTGCGTTTTTTTACCGGCAAGAACCTGACCGGAAAAACACGGGTAGTACTCATATTCTTCAATGACCTTCATAACTTTTTCACGAGTTGATTGGGGAACATTACTGTAACCATTTATAACACGGCTTACAGTGCTGCGTGAAAAGCCTGCAAGTTTAGCGATTTCGGTGCTGTTTAATTTTACCATAAATACGCGTTAAATTATCTCCATCAATTAACTTATTTTAGATCAAAAATTACCTAATAACATTATGATATCACAAGAAATAAAAAAAGACAATTAAGGAAGTTACCCAAACTTAGCCTTAATAGAGCGGTTTGAGGAATATGTACAAAAAACATTGGCATTTATGAAATATTTTGATTAAAACGTCAAACAATTATTGAAAACACGTGTTACTTATGCTAGTATAATGCTCTGTACGAGAAAAACCCATTTGTAGAGATAAGCGCAGATGATATAATTATTGAAACGGTTAAGAAGTGCGAGTATGACAGCGATTTGATAATTAGGTTATATGAATGTCATGGTGCAGGTGTTGCTGAAGGTTTGAAACAACCAATGTCCAGCTTGTCAACCTAATGGAAGAGGAAATAGACCAAAGATGTTTTGATAAGAACACACAAACCCTTACATTTAAGCCATTTGAAATCCATACATTAAAGGTGTCATTTAAGTAAACATACAAATAATCGAAAAAGTTATGTCAAATTGCTATGTATGCATATATAATTAAACTAAAATAAAAATGTGGAAGTGGCTATGTTCCAGTCGGATGTTACAGAATTGAGGGGCACCTGAATAATAATATTTTTTGAGGAGTGATAGCAAATGGAATTAGAAATATATAAGCACAGAGCTGGGCTAACTAGAACTTTGAATGCTTTAAAAAGTGGAAAGTTTACATTAGGTTTTGTAGGCAGTTCAATTACAGATTCAAGAGGTGAAAAGCGATGGCCCGAGCGCGTTACAAGCTGGTTTGTAGAAAAGTTTCCAGATGTAAGGATTTACATAGAAAATGCTGCAATTGGTGCAACAGGTAGCGATCTTGCGGTATTCAGAGCCGAAAGAGATCTGATTAATAGAAACTGTGATATTGTTTTTATTGAATACGCAGTAATTGATAACGCTGAGCCTTCTGAAAGGCGCCAGAGATCAAGAGAGGGGCTTATTCGCAAGCTCTTGGCAGATGAAAGAGATCTAGTATTAGTATACTCATATGATCAGACTATGTATACAAATATGATGAAGGGCATAGTCCCTCCTACAATCAGTGAATTTGAAGAGCTTGGAGCATATTATAACATTGGATCGGTATGGATGGGGAATTATGCGCTTGAAGAAGTGAAAAAAGGTAGGATGAGGTGGGAGGAATGGCTCCCAGATGGTCTACATCCTGAAAGTCGAGGCAGCCTTAGCTATGGAGACAGTGTAATTAAATATTTAGAGAGAGAATTGATGACAAATACTAATATGGCAGGAGTATCTTTTGGAGCAGAGCTTGTCAAACCTCTAAATCCACAGAACTGGGAGCATACAGAATTGATACCCTTTGAGAAAATAGAGACACAAGGGCCATGGACTATCCGCCGCTGGGCAGAAATGGAATGGATAGATCAGATCCTTTTTACAGCTGCAGTTGGGGCTAAGCTATCCTTTAATTTTGAGGGCAGAGGGTTGTCTCTTGGCTTCGATTTTGGTAAAACTTCTTCAGAATTCCGCTATCGCTTGGATTCCAGTGATTGGATTGAAGTTGCACGCGAAAGGGAATGGTGGTGTGGAGACTTAGGATGGTTCAGAATCTCTAATATAGCTGATGATCTACCATATAAAAATCACCGATTTGAGCTTGAAGTTATCCATGGAAATACTGAAAAATGTAAAGGTACTAATTTTAGACTTGCATTTGTTGGGATAATTAAATAGAAGTATTAGTAAAAAGGAGCTGTTGTAACAGCTCTATCCCCATTTCAAATCTGGGTGGCGCCTCCCAAAAGAGAATCCTCAAGTCTTATTTAAAAGATTTGAGGATTCTCTAATTGCATTTCCAAAATGGTATGCAGCTGCTCCAACTGACAAGATAGAATCAATCAGCGGAATTGTGTTACCACAATTTCCTGTACATATTTTGAGGAAAACTCAGCAATAAGTTTTGGTGAGAGAAGTCCTGCAGCGGGCTCAGCTAGAACAACTCCATTTGCTCCAACCGCCTTATATTCCTTAATATATTCAATAATAAACTGAGTAGTTTTTTTGCAGTGTCTTAGGAACCATATCTGGTTCCAAATGGCAACTGATCATGATTTCAGTCATGTCCATAAGTCTTCCAGCAAGGGAAAAAGGACCAATTACACCAGCAAACACTGGACGATCAGTGTTTAGATTTGTAGCATTTTTTATTGCCTCAATGTATACACCGATACGACCCGCTCCAACTTGTGGAACCTAAGCATTTTTTGACTTTGATATTTTCAATCTCTACTGCCAAAGACCCGGCTCTTTACGGCAATATGCACAAAATATTTAGATAATATTGAAATATTTTGATTAAAACGTCAAATAACTATTGAAAACACGTGTTACTTATGTTAGTATAATCTTATGAAAACGCAAGTTTTCTATAAGACTCAGATGAAACAACAGTAAAACTTGATGATTTTTTCTTGTTTTAGTGTTGATTCAAAAAAAATAATATTTTTATACATATTTTTGGGCTTTCTAAAAACACGTGTTTAAGAAGCCGCTTGATATTATCCCAAAAAAAATGGTTCAAGTGTTATTCAACTCTGGGTATCGGTCAAAGATCTGGTCTTTCAAAAAAATAATTGAAAAGGATGGGACAAAAATGAAAAGCAAACAAATTGTGGCAATGCTCCTATGCGTTACTCTGGCGCTTTCTCTAGCTGGATGTGGAGGTAGTGAAACAGCTACATCCACCGATTCTACAGCTTCAGGAAGTAGCGTAAGCGCAACCACCACTTCCAAAGACGTTGATCCTATGGGCAAATACGCGGAACCTATTACCCTTACATGGGCTGTTCCGGCTACTTCCGTACAGAAGTTCAAAAATGGCGATACCTACGACAATAACGTTTGGTCCCGTAAGATTCTCGAAGATTTGAACATTAAGCTCGAAGTTGCTTGGACCGCTGATCTTAACACCCAAGCATACACGAACAAAATCAAACTCTGTCTGGCTTCTGGCGATCTTCCGGATATATTTAAAGGTGATTATACTGTATTTAAACAGGCTCATGAAGCTGGTTACCTTAAAGATATGACCGAAGACTTTGGTACGTATGCTGGCGATTACATGTCAAAGATGAAAGAAAGCTATCCGGATAGCTTTAGCTATGCAAGCTTTGATGGTAAACTGTTCGGTGTTCCGGCTCTGAACAATAACACCTCGATGGGTACTCTGCTATGGATTCGTCAGGACTGGCTCAAAAATTTGAATATGAAAGCTCCGACCACTATGGATGAACTCTATGACTTGGCGTATGCTTTTACTTTCAAAGACCCGGACGGCAACGGTAAAAATGATACTTATGGCCTTGGTTTGCAAAACATGCTCGTAACCGCTGACCATGCTTCTCTGTTAGGTCTTGCTGGCGCTTGGGGCGTTCCGCTCTTCAGACAGGAGATGTTCTACAGAGATGACGCAGGCAAAGTAACTTCTCCACTGATTCAGAATGAAATGAAAGATGTTCTGAAATATACTCAGAAGATGTATAAAGCTGGTATCATTGACAAGGAATTTGTTGTCAAAGACCAGTCCGGCCTTGCTGAAGATATCGGCAAAGGCAAAATTGGTATGGCGTACGGTCAGCAGTGGGGTACTTGGTATCCATGGAATCTTGCATATGAAAACTTCGGTGCAACTGTAAACTCCTACCCGATTCCGACTCAGGAAGGGTTCGATTACAAACTCGGTTACAACAGTAACGCCTCTGGCGATATCTTGATGGTTAACGCAAAAAGCAAGAATGCGGAAGCTGTAGTAAAATTGTTCAACCACTACAACTCCATCTGTAACCTCGACATGACCAAAGAGACAGCTGATATTTACAGCAATGATGAACAGTATCGTTTCAATCCGTGCTGGATTAACGAGCCTCAGGAAACTAGCTTCGCTCCTCTTTACAGGAAAGTTCTCGAAAACGGTGACACTTCCATTCTACCGCTGGATATGGTAACCAAATACAATGACTTTATGGCATTTGATAAAGGAGAAAGTAAGAAAAGTGATGCTTATGGTTTGTGGGGCGTATACTCTAAAATCGGTTCTATGCACATTATCCAGACCAAATACGAACCGGACGGTGCTCTCGTACAGAGCATTATGGGTGTACAGCCGGAAAGTTATGTTGAATACGGGTCCACTCTAGAAAAAATAGTTCTTGAACAATACACCAAAATGATTACCGGCGCTGACGTAGACAGCACCTTTGATGCATTCGTTAAAAACTGGCTTGCAGTAGGTGGTAAGAAAATTCTTGACGAGCTAGATACTATGTACCCCGCTAAATAATGCTAATTATTTAGGAAATCTGTTCAGAAAATAAATGATCAGAATGAATGCCGAAGGAGTTTACCTTTTTCGGCATTCATTAAATAATACTGTGGGGGTTTATAAGTCCATGGAAACAATAAAAAAAGGAAATAGTGCGCAGAAATCTTTTAGAAATTCAAAACTTGCAAGGGAACTTCCTTTGCATTTGATGCTTCTTCCTACGCTAATTATAGTAGGTATTTTTCAATACGGTTCTATGGCAGGGATTGTAATCGCATTCCAGAAATTTATCCCGACAAAAGGTTTGTTTGGTTCAAAATGGGTTGGTTTGAAAAACTTTCAGCAGTTGTTCACAATACCTGATACCTGGAATGTTATCGGCAACACCATTTACATCTCGTTGTTCAAAATGGCACTTAGTATTGTTATCCCGGTTGCTTTTGCTCTTCTGCTCAACGAAGTACACCAGATTAAAATGAAACGCTCTATCCAGACGATGGTATATTTACCGAACTTCCTATCTTGGGTTATCCTGGCAGGGATTTTCAGTGACATTCTTTCGCCGTCTACCGGTATAGTAAATCATCTCTTATCGTTTATTGGCGTTGAACCGATTTTCTTCCTAGGAACTCCGGAATGGTTCCCGATTACAATGATTGTTACAGATGTCTGGAAAACTTTCGGTTTCACTTCGGTAATTTATCTTGCGGCATTGACTGGTATTGACCCGTCACTTTATGAAGCGGGAACCGTTGATGGTGCAAACCGTTTGCAGCAGACCTGGCACATAACCTTGCCGGGTATTACTAGTATTATTGTACTGATGTCGGTACTGAGCCTTGCAAATGTACTTAATGGTGGTTTCGAACAGATTTATAACTTGTACAGTCCGGCTGTATACTCTACCGGTGATATTCTTGACACCATGGTATATCGTCTTGGTATCGTAGAAGCACAATACGCGCTTTCAACTGCAGCAGGCTTCTTTAAATCAATTGTTTCGTTAATCTTCATTGTAACATCCTACTATATGGCAGATAAATTTGCAGGATACCGTGTATTCTAAGAGGAGGATAGCTTTGTCATGAGAGTTAAAACATCATTTTCCAGAAAAGTTTTTGTGGTTTGCAATTTCATTATTTTGACGATTATTTCACTGTTTTGTATTCTGCCGTTTGTCAATCTGCTGGCAATTTCGTTCAGTAGTAAATCGGCAGTTACTTCCGGTCTGGTTACCTTCTGGCCGGTAGACTTCACTACATCTGCATATGACTTCATCGTTACCAGCAGCTCGCAGTTTTTTGTATCGCTTTGGATTTCCTGTAAACGTGTTATAATTGGTGTTCCAGTTAATATCTTGTTAATTATTTTGACTGCTTACCCTCTTTCTAAGTCTACTCAGCAGTTTCGTGCAAGAAATATTTATTCTTGGTATTTTGTAGTCACCATTCTGTTCTCTGGCGGTCTGATTCCGTCCTATATGATTGTTCGTTACACCGGTCTGCTTGGCAACATCTGGTCTCTGATTCTCCCGGGTGCATTATCGGTATTCAATATGCTGATTGTTATGAACTACATGAGAAGCTTGCCGCCCGAATTGGAGGAAGCAGCATTCATTGACGGTGCAAATCATGTTCAGACCCTAATTCAGATTGTACTTCCGATTTCGCTTCCAACTTTGGCAACAGTTACCCTGTTCTCATTCGTTGGTCACTGGAACAGCTGGTTTGACGGCCTGATTTATATGCAGCGTATTGAACACTATCCACTTCAGACTTATCTGCAGACGGTCGTTATTGACCCAGAAACCTTTTTCCGTAATATCAGTGATACAAAGTCGAGCCTAACAACTATGCTGAGCCTTGTTAATGCACGTACTACCAACGCAGCACAGCTCTTCCTTGCAACAATTCCGATTCTGCTTGTTTATCCGTTCCTGCAGCGTTATTTCACTACCGGTTTGGTAATGGGTAGTGTTAAGGGTTAAAATTTTTCTAGAAGGAGAATAATCATGAAAGTATTTGTTACGGGAGGTACTGGTTTCATTGGTTCACATATTGTTCGCCAACTGCTTGATGCCGGTCATGAAGTTACAATCTTTGCAAGGAATCCCAATAAAGTTTCCGGTTTTTTATATAATTCGAAAATTCACTTCGTAGAAGGAACGATGGATAACCGTGAAGCAATTAAAG
>Ga0209430_1000997_pt1 | contig 23172 bp, 12 predicted proteins | sample BarGraIncub1133A_FD_184504 | JGI IMG/M metagenome (GOLD analysis project Ga0209430, IMG submission 184504) | Arctic peat soil microbial communities from Barrow, Alaska - Barrow Graham LP Incubations 11-33A (SPAdes) (version 2) | ecosystem: Environmental > Terrestrial > Soil > Wetlands > Peat... | reverse complement strand
TATCATCGTTGGAACGCTGTGAATATGGGGCCACATAAAGACATCGTTGGCCTTTGGCAAGCCGCAGCCATCAAACAGGGGCTTCGATTTGGAATCTCTGAACACATGGCAGTAACATATAAATGGTTTTCTGTTTCACACATGGCTGATAAAGAAGGTGCTCTGGCCGGAGTTCCATACGATGGAACAAATTTTGATAATTTCGACCTGTACGGGCCTGCTCCCGAGAAAGTTTGGGAACCAGGTGCTGAGTTATGGTCAGAGGATAATATGCCTGACACATGGAAAAAGGAGTGGTACCTGCGTGTCAGGGATGTTGTTGATACATATAAGCCTGATTATGTTTATAGTGACTACGGAAATGTTCCTTTCAGGAGAGATGTGGGTTGGAAATTTCTGGCTGATTACTACAACGATAATATGACTCAACACGGTGGAAAACTCGAAGCGGTTTATACGGGAAAAGGAGATAATGAACGTGTTTATGTCCGTGATTTTGAAAACAGCAAAGCCAATGATATTAGTCCGGAACCTTGGCAGATGGACAAGTGCATCGGCGCTTTCTTTTATCAACGTGATATGAATATAATGCCCGCAACAGATGTATTGACATTGCTGGTCGATGTAGTCAGCAAAAATGGAAATTTGTTACTGGACATACCTCTGAAACCAGATGGTACATTAAATCCCGATGAAGAGAAACTTCTTGCCGATTTGGCTCGCTGGATGTCGGTAAACAGCGAAGCTGTTTTTGGCTCGCGTCCATTTAAAACATATGGCGAAAACTCGGAAAAAAAGAGTGACGAGAATAATGAAAGGCAAAAATATTCTTCAAACGATTTGAGGTTTACGGTAAAAGGCGATACCCTTTATGTTTTCACAATGGGTCTTCCTTCCAACGAGGTTATTATCAAATCTTTACGTAAAAAATCGCCATATATCAAGGGAATTATTCAAAATGTTGATTTACTAGGTTATCCGGGAAAACTAAAATGGGAACAAGGGAAAAATAACATGGTTGTAAGGTTACCCAAAATGAAGACCACTGACCTGACTGCGGTTTTAAGAATAACCGGACTTAAAGACCTAAAATGGGACGGGCTGACTTATCCTGGATCAGATGGCTCGATTAACTTAGGTATCAATCCGGCAGAGCGACATGGTGCCAATTATGATGTTGTTCCAAGCGGAAACATCGTTCATACTGCAAATTGGAATTCGCCTGATGGATATATTTCATGGAAGGTCAATGTTCCCCGGCCAGGGAATTATGAAATAATCATGAATTCAAGTGCAGGGAGTGGTTCTTCTGATGTTGCAATTGAAGTTGGCGTTGAAACCGTAACAGGTAATTTCCCATCAACTGGTGACTGGGAAAAATTTGAAAGTAAAACGATAGGCAAGGTGAAGATTAAAAAAGCAGGTTCAACTGTTGTCAAATTCAGGGCAAACGACCCGAAGACATGGAAAACTTTGAATTTGGTCTCATTGACACTAAAACCAACTAAATAACAAAGTTGAAATTCCTGAACATTTAATAAGGGTATTTATCAGAATAGTTATAAAACATGATTTTTTTATTATTATTATCCAATTAGTAATAGTGATGGCTTTTTTAAATTCTTTCTCACAAAAAAATAAAATGATTTATTTATGGCCAGGAAAAGTACCAGGTGAACTTAAAGAGAAACACGATCCGGTTTATGCCCAATCGAACAATAATATTCTAAGGATTGCTGAAGAGACAAATCCTGAGATGGAAGTTTTTATGCCTGAAAAAGTTGTTGCAGATTGTCCGGCAATAATAGTTTGCCCTGGTGGAGGTTACAGCATTCTGGCGTATGATTTAGAAGGTACTGAAATAGCTTCCTGGTTAAATAGACTTGGGTATGTGGTTTTTATTGTCCAATACCGGGTGCCTGATAAAGAAGAGGGCGCTTTACAGGATTTACAGCGTGCAATCAGGTGTGTCAGGGCTAATGTCCAAAAATGGCATATCAATCCTGATAAAATAGGCATAATAGGTTTTTCTGCTGGGGGTAGCCTTTGCGCAAGAGCCAGCACACTATTTAATGAGAAAACATACACTCCTGTGGACAAGACAGACAATCTTTCGTGTAAACCATCATTTACGATGCTAATATACCCGGGATCCCTTGATAAAGGGTCGAACTTGTCGCTTACTCCAGAGTTAAAACTGAATAATGAGGAACCTCCCTTTTTTATATTTCAGACAGCCGACGATCCGCATGGGAACAGCTCATTAGTCATGGCAAAAGCACTCAGGGATGCCAAACAGTCTGTGGAACTTCATCTTCTTTCTTTCGGGGGGCATGGTTATGGTGTCCGGATTGGAACTAATGCTGCAAAAACATGGCCATTACTTGCAGAAAAATGGCTTGCCGAAATCGCACCTGTGAACAAATAGACTGATGGAATACGCAAATGAATAGTATATAAGTGTTTTTTTTAGCCTAAAAGGAGATATCATTTACATGTTTTAATAATTCAATTATTTTTAAATAAACTGTTTTTTTAATCTTTTAAATATGAAATTAAAATTTAATTTGTTTAGTATGTTACTTGGAGTAGCGCTTTGCATTTCCACATTTGCTTATCCTGTACAACCCCAAAAGTCAGGAGATCAAAATTTTATTGACTTCCTGAATTTAAAGTTCGGCATGTTTATTCACTACAACATGGGTACATACCATCATGAACAGTGGGCATATCCTTTTCACGATCCTCGTTCGTTTACACCTGATTCGCTGGATTGTTCGCAATGGGCAAGGGCTGCTAAATCTGCTGGAATGCGATATGCTGTTTTAACTGCCAAACACCACGATGGATTTTGCTTGTGGAATACAAGCGTAACTTCATATGACATTGCCAGTTCAGGGTATAATAAAGATATTGTCAAACAATTTGTCGATGCATTTCACGCTGAAGGAATCGCGGTTGGGTTGTATTTCTCTATTTGGGACAGGCATCATGGTATTGAGCATGGCAATATCAATAAAGAAAATATTGCTTTTATAAAAAGACAACTTACGGAACTTTTAACAAATTACGGCGAAATACGATGTTTGGTTTTTGATGGATGGGGTTCGGAATGGGGAAATGGTCCTGATTTTGAAGAGTTGCCTTTTTCTGTTTTGGCCGATCATGTTCATTCGATTCAGCCCAATTGTTTAGTGATTAACCACAGTTGTAAAACCGATTTGTCAGTAACGCAAATTGTGCATTACGAAGCTACTCATGGTCAGCATTGTCCTTATGACAATACGATTCCATCTCAACAAGGGCCCACTTTACAGAGTGCATGGTTCTGGGAGCCGGGGTTTGAGAATCAGAAATTAAAATCAGTGGAATCGATTGCAAAAGAACTTAATTTTACCAATAGCCATTACTGCAACTACCTTTTGAATGCTGCTCCAAACAACAAAGGTTTAATGGATAAGAATGTAATAAAACGTTTAAAGGAAATAGGGGAGGTTATCTATCTGAAAGACGAAAAAATGACAGTATTGCCCCCGGCTCAAAAAGTGCAAAGGAATGTAACCGTCACTGCATCAAGCGAAGCCAGTAAAGAATTTAAAGCTTCGAATGTGATTGATGCCAACTTGTTTACTCGTTGGAAATTTGCCGAAAATGACAAGAGGAAATGGGTGGAGCTGGACTTTGGCAAACCGGAAGCATTTAATACCGTTGTTTGTGGCGAATTGAACCAAGATGTAAAAGCATTTAAAATCGAAGCACTGATTAATGGTAAATGGCAGGAGATCGTTAAAGCAGATAAAATGACTTTCAATTTTCAGGCCTCATTTACTGAAATTACTGCACAAAAATACCGATTAACCGTGTTGGATTGTGAAACTCCACCATTAATTGCGGAAATTACCCTGATTCGATATTAATAATTATAGATATAGTCATAAAATCAGCCTTGTTCTGGCTTAAAATAAGAATACAAAACCAATTAAAGTGAGGATTAAATTTATTTCAAATAATCAGGGATTGTTTCCATGCACTCCGTCTCCAAATCAAAGCGTATGGAGTGAATTCGATTACAAGGAGTTCAGTTATTCCATATTTATCATTTTAAAATTAGAAATTCAGTATTTTATAAAAAAGCATTCTGCTTCAGATTAACTCTAATAAACAATTTAATTGATGAAAAAAAAATCAAGCTGTTACTGTTTGTGTGCTTTTACCATTGATGGTATTTACTCAGGAAAAATTCAATGTACTGGAAATGAATATGGGTAATCTTTACCGGGTTTCCGATGCAAAAAGCCGTTCAATAAGTGCTGAAAATTTTACCGGTGAAAAAGGGAAAGGAGGTATGGCAACCTTGGCTGAAATAGAAGGTCCAGGAGCCATTTAACATATCTGGTTTAGTGCTCATGATGGATTTGATTTTCGGATGTAGAGGACAGCAGTTCTGCGTTTTAATAATGGTTGGTAGGGCGAAGGAGAAATTAAATTTTATATGGATGGGGATACCAAATTTCCTACAATTTGCGGGACAAGAACAGAGGATTATTTTTGTGGCTCTTTTAATTTCGATACTCAGAGGTAAAATGCCGCTGGCATATCCTTGACCCAATCCGTTTCGAAAAAGATTTGAAAATAACCATCCTGAATTTAGGCTGGAAGTCGGGCGGTAGATATTTACAGCAACAGTCAGATATTAGTTCTGTCTGCTATTGGTATCAGCTCGAACCTCATGCCACTTTCCCTAAGTTTCCAGACAAGAAGAAACTAGAGGTTAAATAAAACAGCAACAAACCAAATTAAATATGATGAAAAAAATACAATTAACACTTATTTTGCTCCTTTTATTTGGAGTATCAGTTTATGCCCAAAAGAATATTTATCGAACTTTTGGGACTACTGGGAAAGAGTTGCTGGTCTTAAAGAAAGAGAAAGAAGCTGAGTTGTTTTCATACACTGGGCGCGGAGCGCTTACCCACATGTGGTTTGGAGGTGATTTTAAAGGATGGCAGCAGACAAAAATACGAGTTTATGTTGATGGCGAAGTAGTCCCATCAATTGATATGGAAATATTTCTTGGTCATGGAATCGGATTCAACGACCCAGATGCTCCATGGGAAACAGCACGGATGGGAAAAACAGGCAGTCCAAGTGGGGTTTACAATACCTTCCGGATTCCGTTTGGCTCCCATATCAGGGTCACGAGACAACTTAATGCCAATGCAGACGATACTCAACCGTTTTGGTGGATAATCCGTGGGACAGAAAACCTGCCTATTACCATTGGGGGCATCCAATTGCCTGATCAGGCCCGTTTAAAGCTATATAAAATTGAAAACAAGGAATTTGAACCACTACAGGAATTTGATATGTGCAATGTTAAAGGGGATGGTTCCCTGTATTTGGTAACCATGGAAGCTAAAGGACTGCGGGTAACAGTAGATACAAATGAACAAAAGTGGAAGGATCTGAGTTTTTTAGAATCATGTGTCAGGGCATATATTGGTGGTAATTCAGAACCTTTAATTTTATCATCGGGACTTGAGGATTACTTTTTGGGAACCTATTATTTTAACAAGGGAAAGTATCACAACCCAATTGCCGGTCTAACTCATCTTGATACGGAAAAAAATGAATTTTCAGCTTATCGATTTCATGAAGACGATCCTGTTTTTTTCAACAATGGATTAAGGCTCACCAACCGAATTGGCGAAATGGTTGGCAACCGTGTTGTCGGAAATCCACCCAGAACCACGTATACAACTTATGTTTGGTTGTATCAATGGTAGAGTTTTTTTCTTAAATAATCTTATGCTTTGTTTATAATTGGATCATTTCAATAGGATGACTTACTTAGGGGTCACGCCTCGTATCAATAAAAAACGAAACAAAGAAGCTGGTGTGAATTAATGCAACAGCCTCTTTGTTTATCGTCCGTGAATGAAACAGCTAATTATTTTTTGCTCTCAGTTTAAATTCAGGGTTTCCTTTGAAATCATCGTAGAGTGGTTGCAAAGGTTTAAGGTTTCCGACGCTGGATGTAGTCACGGTCACGGCCAGCAACTTGATGCGGTCATTTTTGGGTAAAGTCAATGTTTTGGCACCGGCCGGAATTGCGATCTCGTATTTATATAAATAACAATACTGGTAAGCTTCGTTGCGCAAAGGATAGGCATTGTGGCGATGGGAAGCATACCAGGCAATATTGCTTTGTTTGGAGTACGGATTTTGCATAACTTCCACCGAATTCTCATCGCGACTCAAAAGGCGGTTGTAGAACTGACCTACGAAACCGGACCATTGCTGAATGTTGAGTGAGCTGGACTGTCCGTCAATAATGAAGTCGCCTTGTGTATCTTCGGTTGCAGCAGCCAACAAATAGAGTTTAGTATAGCTACCCTGTGGTAAATCGACAGTTTGTCCGTCACAGGAAATGGCATTCATTTCTCCATCGGCTTTATGAGTAATAGAGAAACGAACATCTTCACTCACGATCACATTGGGAAGTAATTCGGCAGGCAATGACTGATTGTTACTAAAGTTACCATCATCGCGATCATCATCAAAGCTGATTACATCCGCGTTGTAAGGAAGATGCACCAATGCTTGCGACATTGCAAGCCCAAGAAAATGGGCGGGTTGAAGTTTAACGGCAAAACTACGAATGGTGTAATGGCTCAGGTTGAAATCAAGAACGCCATTGGTTACATCAGCCGTTCCAATCCTTTTTTCCTGACCGTTTACCTCATAGGCATCTAAAATTTTAGCGGGGAAAGTAAGCTTCACATTTTTCAGATCTTTACCCGACAACTCATTGATACGAACCAGATAATATTCGCCTTGCTCCATTTTTTTGAATGCCATCACTCCGGCTTGCGGATTATTGATAGAGAGCATCGAGAGAGATTGTCCCAATGCGCCTTCATGTTTCGGTGTTTCGAAAGCAAGGAGGGGTTGATTGAAGAACTTAGCCTGCCAGTGTGATTGGGCTTTACTCCAGTCGCCCTTGTGTCCATATACAGCATATTTGAAATCATGAATTCCCCAGTCCTGTGTGCTTTGATATTTGAAAGAATTCGGAGCCTGAGGTGTATAAAGCAAGGTAAGACGTAAGGTGTTGTCATCGGGTTTATCAGAACCATATTTACAATCTTCGAGAATGGATACACCATATTTACCGGCTTTATCGGTCAGATCAAACCATTCCTTAGAAGGTACTTCAAATTTTTTCTCATTGTTATTTCCTCTGGTAATGGTACCAACGCCCAAATTATAGGTTGCATTTTCATTGGAAACAGCTAATGGGAAAGAAGCTTTTAAACTCACCTCACGCGATTGCCAGTCTATCTTGTTGGCTACTTCCAGCCGTTTACCGGCTTCACCGGCAGCCAGGCTAAAGAGTTGTGTGATTTCTGAGTTGCGGCCTTTGCGTTGTACCTGCAAGGTTATGCGTACCGGACCTTGCTCTACTACCGTGAGTACAGCGTCTTTATCCATGAAATCAATTGGTGCTTTCCGGCGATCTTTCCAGTCCATATTCCATGCAGGATAATCATTGGGTTGTTCTTGTTGAAACTCGAGGCGTGCGGGTTTAGACAATATCTCTTTCGAAGCATTTTTATCCCAAATGCTCAGGATATCCCCATTGGCACCAAATTTCACATTGTAATAGGCATTTTCGAGGGATCGATTAGTAACCTTCAGAGCAGAAGCCGTTTGGGTAGCAGGTGTTTCGCGCACATCGTATATAGCTATTCCGGTAGAAGGTGTTTTCGAAAGAAACAGGATGGTTAGTTTATTACCCTTTTTATCCACAATTTGAGAAGGGGTTTCTTTACCCTCTTTATCGAAAACAGACACCGAAGCAGGTAATGTTGTATATTCCAATTCGGCAGTCACTACATCTTCACGTGATTTGGCAACAGGATTGTAAACAACTATCGCTTTTCCCTGAGTTTGCGTATTGAGTTTGCCTACGACGGCACTTACTCCATGTTTTAAAACTTCGGCAAAACCATTGGCGGCAATAAATTCGTCGTTCCAAGCATATTCGTACGCCTTTGGAATACTGGTACCCGGCAAGATGTCGTGAAACTGACTTCCCAGTACCAAGTCCCAGGCATTGTTGAGTTTTAGCATGGGATAAGCAGCTCCGCCCATCCAATCGGCCAGGACAGAAACCTGTTCTGCCGACTGTGCCAGTAATTCGTTTTTCCGGTTGATACGTTTCATATAAGCCTGAGAAGTCATCGAGCCGGCACTGTGTTCAATGAGCAATAAATCGCCAGAATAAACGGGTAGTTTTTTCCTGATCTCTGGTGTAATGTCTTTATACATTTGGTCAGAAGCACTCAACAACACCCGGAAATTACTATCGCTGTTGCGCAGGCTGCCTTCTGCTCTCTTAACGTCATTTTCGCGTGGAGCACCACCGCGGTCACCCACTCCGTAATAACGGTAATCAAAGGCATAGCCTGATTTGTTTTTATTTTCATTTATCCTTGCTACCCACTTGTCATCTTTATCGAGACGGTTCTCAACGTGTCCGGTATAATCACTGGCATTTAATGCTGCCACAATACCTTTTCCGTCGGGACCATTCCATACACCGACATTAAAAGGGATACCAACGGCAGAGTGCCAGGTAAGCTTTTGGGTAGAGAAACCCAACAAACCGGCATGATTGAAAATGGTAGGGAGGTTGAACAAAAAGCCGAAACAATCGGGCAACATATAGTCTACGCTTTCTTTATCAAACTCTTTGCGGAAAAAATTATTACCATAGAGAATCTGGCGAAGAATGGATTCGGAAGAAGAAATATTCACCTCCCCTTCATCAACCGAAGAGCCGGAAACATGCCATCTTCCCTGTTTAACGTATTCCCCCACTTTTTTGAACAATTCGGGGTAATACTCCTTCATCATCTTATAGCGACGCGATCCGGTAAAGTTGAAAACATAATCGGGGTATTTCTCGAAAAGGCGGAAGTTCTCAACCATCGTACTTGGGATATACTCGTTGATGGTTGTTGGATAATCCCAATTCCATTCCGTGTCCAAGTGTGCATAACCAACGGTGTATAGCAAACGGTCTTTTGATATGTCATAGGGTTCAGTCTTTTGCAAAAGCTGAGCTTTCATAAGCTGAGGGGTAAGAGTAACCAACAGCAGGATTAAAATTGATTTCTTCATTTTGTACTATATTTTAAATTTTGAGACTCCAGAATTTCAACTGAATATTTTTTACTTTGACCAACAGCCCCCAAAATAGGTGTTCAGGGTTAGTTTTATCGGATTACACCCACAAAAAGCATCAAACCTTCCGGGTATTCACCTCAAAGGCGCAGTAAAACAGATAGAATGTTGCATTTTGATTATTTGCTGAAACTAATTCCCAATGATCTGTGTTAATTAATGACGGAACTTGCCAGTCCTCAAAATCGAAACCGTTACCGGATTCTCCCTTGTAGAAAATGGGAAACTGACCATCTTCTGATCCATGTCAAAAACGATATTCACCACTAAAATTATTACAATGTGAAATAAATTTGCCTAAAGCGATTAAATCATAATTCAACCAGCCAAAACAGTAACCATTTTCGCCTTTGGCACTGCATGTAAACACTCGCCCCAATAAATCAGGAGTTACCAATAACCGTTGATCTCCATTCACCAAATCAATGGTTTGAAAATAGTTTATCATTATTGTAATTTTTATTTTCTATGTTTAATTGCTAATTAAGGAAATACAATGGGATATTGCTTTCCCTTCCCAGAGCAAATGGTGAAAGAAACAGGTGAACCAACTATTAATTGCTGACCAGCAGCAGGAAATTGTTTTGAAACCTGCCCTTTTTTATAATGACTATCACCCAGTGAGGATTTATCGCCAACTAAATAACCATTATCTATAATTACCTTTTTTGCTTCTGCTTCAGTTAACCCTATGATGTTTGGTACAATTGGAAACGATGTGGCATATTTTATCTTACTCAGATCCATCACATTAATAGTATTATCAATAGGTGATATTCTGAAGGTATAATCATAGATTCCTTTTGGATATATCATATATTCATCGTGTGGTCTGGCGCCCCAACTATTATCTCCCCCTACACCCATCTGCTTCAGGTTAACATTTAAAATTACATTATTATCTTTTACTAATTCAAAGACGTGATTTTTACTTTCCAGTTCGGCTTGTGTATAACGTAAAGCACTAAATTCAAATTTATCGCCACTTACAAGGAATCCCTTACCCTGATCGTTATACATTTTAACCCAATTTGTAGAAATATGGTTACCCGTTTCACATGGTTCTATATAGGGTGTAAAATTGTCGTCAACTGTTTTGGAATATACACCGCTATTGGATCCCATCATTCTATCAATATATGTTTCGTCAGGTCCTTTTCCATACCATGAAAATTGTTTGAAGGTATTAGGTATAGTCATCGTTTGTCCAATGAGAGGAATTTCAGGAAGACTTTCACCCCCTGGAACAAAACTATCCGAAATAATAATATCACCGTTTGGTAAAATACGGTATACTATCAGAGCCTTAGAAACAGGATTTGTTGGAAAGGTAAATTGAACCAAAACAGTAAATTCTTTCGAGTTTTTATTGTTAACAATCATTGTATCCAAGGTTCTGATAGTGCTTACGTTTTTCCAGGTTGCACATCTGCCTGGCATATCATTTCCATTGTCATTATCAGTAGGTGCACGCCAGAAATTAGGAGTTGGACCTTTATCAATTAGTAAAACGCCTTTGTAGGTGTATTGATTAAAAATACCGGTTTTTCGATCAAATGCTACTGACATACTATCGTTTCCAATGGTATACATTCCAACTGACGGAACTAGACGAAGAGTATCAGATCCCGAATATTTTGTGTTTTCAATTGCTGGTGTAACGTAAGGTACAAGAAACTGTTCAGAAGCGACTTCATGTCCAGCCTGAGACCATTCACAATCTGTTTTTGTTTTAAAACTAAGATTCAACCAGTATTCAACGCCAGCTTTTAATTGTGGATTTGAAAATGGAATGGTTATTGTTTTAGTTGCTAACGGCAATATATTTAGTTCAGCATCAGTAAATACCCCTTTCTGGATTATTGTACTATCTGCATACAATTCCCAGCTTCCCGAATAATTATTGACATTGGTAAATAGGAACCAGTTTTTTAAAGATATCTGTCCTTTCAATAAATCTAAAGCTTTCATTTTAATATTCTGATAGATTTTCTTAACCTCAAAAATCCCCGGATGTAAGTTTCTGGCTGAACCAACAAGTCCATTGGCACAAAAATTACCGTCATTGGGATTGTCGCCCCAATCACCTCCATATTTATATCCTTGATTATCTTTCAGACTCTGATCTACAAAATCCCAGATAAAACCTCCCTGAAGGTTAGGATATGTTTCAATTTGATCCCAGTATTGGTATAAATTACCGGTACTGTTCCCCATAGCATGTGCATATTCACATTGAATAAAAGGTTTGGTATTTCCCGATTTTCCATAGCTCGCCATTGATTCTACCGAGGCATACATTTCGCTTTGCATATCGGCATATTGGCTGTTCCCTTCATAATGTATAAGTCTGGAAGGATCTTTAGCCTTAATCCAATTGTACATTGACTGATAATTTGATCCAGATCCTGCTTCATTTCCAAGTGACCAGATTAGAACACTGGGATGGTTCTTATCACGTTCAACCATACTACTGCATCTGTCGACTACATTAGCAGTCCAGTTAGGATCGCTGGCCGGTAATTGATCCCTTACACCATGCGATTCCAGATTGGTTTCATCAATAAGGTATATTCCATAATGATCGCACAACTGATACCATAGAGGATCATTTGGATAATGTGAAGTCCGAACCGCATTGATATTGAAATTTTTCATAATCATAATATCCTGAATCATGGTAACCTTATCAATAGTTCTACCCGTTAAAGGGTGAGTCTCATGCCTATTAACTCCTTTAAACATGATGGGTTTACCATTGATTTTCATTTGTCCACCTGTTAGTTTAAAATCCCTGAATCCTAGTTTGCAGCTTACATATTCAAGAATTTTACCTGTATTATCTACAAGCGATAATACCAGGGAATAAAGATTAGGATTTTCACCCGACCATTTTAATGGATTGATAATTTGTTTAGATGAAGTTAAATTTGCAACTCCGTTGATAAAAGTTGCATACATTTTAATAGTGTCGGTAAACAAAAGTTTGTTGTCCTTATCATAAATAAGAGCATTTACTTTATAGGCCGCCGGGGCAGGTAATTCAGAGGATATTACTTTTGCAGAAATATTTAATGTTGCATTCTGATAGGCAGTATCAAGATTGGTTGTATATGAAAAGTCATAGATATGAGTTTTAGTAGTAGGATAAACGTAAACATCCCTGAAAATACCACTTAACCGGATAAAATCCTGATCTTCGAGCCAACTTCCATCGCTCCATCTGAAGACCTGGACAGCAATAGTATTTATTCCAGTAACAGCATAAGCAGATATGTCGAACTCGGATGGCGCATAACTATCCTCACTATACCCAACATAATTACCATTTATCCAGACATAGAATGCCGATTCAACTCCATCAAAATGCAATATTTTATTTTTGGTTTTCCATCCTTCCGGTAAAGTGAAGGATCTGCGATATGACCCAACCGGATTATAAATCGTGGGTGCAGCCGGAGGAGTTACCTTTTCATACCCTGTCCAAGGATAATTGACATTTGTATAGATAGGATAATCAAAACCCTGTGTTTGCCAATTACCCGGTACTTTTATAGTATCCCATGAATTGTCAACAAAATCGATCTTAAAAAAATCAGTCGATCTTAAAGAAGGTTTCGTTACCAATTTAAATTTCCATGTTCCATTCAGTGATAAATAATTCTCAGATAATTTTACATCACATTGCAATGCAGTATTCAGAGTTTTAAACGGAATGAGAGTAGAATGACCTGCAAGTCGATTCACCTGAAAAATTGTAGGTTTTCCATTCCATTCGTTGTTAGACTGTGCTTTGACCAAAGGAAAAGTTAGAAGAAACAGTCCCAAAAACAAGACGAATTTTTTTGGTTTCATATTTTTAATATTAGTTGTATATCTGGATTCTGACAGCATTTTCGGTAACGCCCCAAAAAGATTTTATGTGCAAATGCTGCTTGATCCATTTAAAAAACAATTCTACCTGCCATCTGTTTTTATAAAGCATTGCAACATGTTCAGCCCTGATCCCAAAGCTGTTAGTAAGATAGGTGAATGTCCTCTTGTGTTCCATCGAGTAGAAAACGACACGCCGGAGAAGACTCGGATATTTCTTTCCTGTCTGTTGTCCCGTAAGCCGTATCGTCTGCTCGTAGAGAATGTTGTCAGGACATTCAAGAAGGTCTTCACCCTCAATGATTTTATATTGAAGATGACCTCTTTCCCTTATTATGAAGTTGGAGCCGATAAGATTAACAGTAAACAGGCGTGCAAGGTCAAAGTCTCCTCTGTCAAAGATATAGTAGGCATTCGGCTCGTAAGGAATCTTATCCATGGCATTCATGTCGTGAACTTTGGCTTCAGTAATATGAAGAAAGGTAGGAATTTGAGTAACAACATCATAGAGCGTATGTACCTTGATACCTCCTTTTGTCTTGCGAAAATTCGCCCACCAAAAAAGATTCAGACACAGATCTATAGTAGTGGAATCGAAGGCGTAGAATCTACCGGCAATTTCAAATTCTTTCGTAATACGCTTTTCCTGAGCAATCGATATCATTTTGTAAGCAAATTCCTCAAAAATTTTGGAATCTCTGTTCGCATTTGCTTTGGAAAGATTGCTGCGCGTTATTACGGACGTGCCGAATCCGAGATGATAAGACTTCGGGGTATGTGCGGAGACTATGCAAGCAAGCTCTCTAAGGCTTTCACAACCAGACAACTGCCCGAACATCATGATCAGCAGTTGATTCCAGCAACTGAACGACTTGATATATTTATCCCCTTGGTATTTCACAACGATACAATCAAAAACTCTTTTTGAAAGAAACTCAACGAGTTGACTGAAAACATATTTTCCATTGTTCATAATATCCGATTTTACAAGTCAGATACTATATTACGTTTTCAAATCGACACGTTGAAAATTTAGTTATATATTTCTTGTTTACAAGGCTTTATGATCTTTTTTATTTTTATTTAGTGGACACTAATGATTATCCTTAATTATTAACCTGTCAGGTTCTATTTTATAGCTGTATATTTAAAATTTTTAAAGGTTACTTTTCCCTTGCCTACAGCACAAAGTCCGATTCTCAGACTTAGAAATCCACCAAAAGCATTGTGATTAAATGATGAAGATTCAAAGGAATTTGAGATTTTTTCCCATTTTTGGCCATCGAGACTATAAAAAAAATTCACTTGGTTTTCAATGTTCTCAAACCTGAGAAATACATGTCTGTCAATTTTATTCCTTAAAATTGGTGACTGAGTTGAATTTAGAATCCATTGAATATCATTTTTGTCTACACCAATACCGGCATAAGCAGAAGAATTATAAAAAAGAGCCAGAACTCCCATGGCATCATTTTCAGTAATAATTTCAACTTGTGCATCATATGAATGATCACCCGGCATACACAACATGGGGGCGCTCGACCCGACTATATTCCCTTTAGCATTCATAGTTATGCTGTTATTCTCAAGTTTGAATCTGGATGAATCGTACTCATTAAAAAATTGCCATTGATATTTAAGCTCTTTTGTTGAAAAATCATCTGAAAGATTAGGTTTGGCGTTTAGTTGTACACCTGCCGGTTTCCTGATTGGCTCGTCAGTTTTAAGACCCTGAGGACTTTTGAACCAACCATCGGCGGTCCATTCAACAGGTTGAAGCAAGGTTTGTCTGCCCATATTGTAATAACCTTTTTCGTAACCATGAAAAACCAGCCACCATTTACCTTTTACATCTTCTATCAAAGTTCCATGTCCTTTGGACCACCATTTCTCAGCACTATTCGTGGTATGAATAATAGGATTATACGGAGAATTTTCCCAAGGCCCAAGAACAGATTTTGAACGGGAAGCAACAACCATATGACTGGTAGCAGGACCTGCAGTCCCTCCTTCTGCTGAAAGCATGTAAAAATATTCACCAACTTTACTAAGCTTAGGGCCTTCAAGACAAAAGCACTCTATAGACCATTCGGTGGGAATAGGCCATCCATCATATACTTTTTTTTGAGGACCGGTAGTTGACAGTCCATCCTCCGACAATGGAACACAATAGCCATCACTCGTGTACAAATAACAACTTCCATCATTAGCCACTATATGACCAGGGTCTATTCCTCCTATCTTTAAGTCTATCGGGTCACTCCATGGTCCTTTGATAGTTGGAGCTGAAATAACATAATTTTTTCCATTAGCCGGAAAATATATAAAATATTTCCCTTTGTGTTTAACCAGATCTGGTGCCCAAACTGAACCAACATATTTATGCAATGCGTGGGTGACAGGTTCCCAGTTTATCAGATCTTTTGAATGCCATATCAGCAAACCGGGATAATAAACAAACGATGAGTGGACAATGTAAAAATCCTCACCATCCCTTAAAATGCTTGGATCAGGAAAATCCCCGGCAAAAATGGGATTAGTAAAATATTCATTGTTTAAAGATACGTTCTTGGATTGAATCTGACTATTTACCACCGTGTTAACACACAGTATTCCAATGATTAAAGTACAAATATATTTTTTTCCCATCTTAAGCTTAAATATTTAAATAGTATTAATGCGAATCAAGAGTTGAAACGGTCCAATTATGCAGTTTAAAAATGCAGAATTAACCAGAATAAGAGTTAATATAGTAAAAAAATAAAGTAAATATAGTAGGTAATAGATTTTGAATTTTTTTAATATGTTTTAAATAGTTTTCTTGTCGCCTTCGCCAATACGGAATTTCTTCAGCTGACAGGTTTCTTTGCCTTTTAACGTAAAGCTTTTCAGTTCAAGGCTACCTTTCATTACTTCTATAGTTGCACCGGAATCGGTTACCGTACATAATCCCCAGGCGTATCCGTTACTCCAAAAGTAAGTTCCCGGTTTTGATGTAATGGTCATTGATTTGGTTACACCAGAATATTGAAATTCACTCAAAGCAATGATTGCCGACCAGCTTGCCATTGCCCTCGCATAATGATGACCACATTCCGGTTCATCAAATGGACTGCGCTTTTCACCATCGAAACGGTCACGAATGGCTTTAATACAGGTTAATGCATTGTCTATCTGGCCTTCGTAAATCATTCCCGTGGCAGCAGTATATTCAAAACCGGTCATCGATTCATTAAAATATGGGAAAGGAATTTCTAATCGACCTTTAGGCCATGATGCCATAAGCAATCCTGACTCATTGCCCATTACATAGGATCGCATATTATTAAAGTGATTGCTAAAATCAGCTAAATAGTTGTATTTCATTATCGATTTGAGTGTGGTTTGGATATTATTTTCATTGGCTAAATACCCCAATCCGCAAATATGCGCCATATATTGTCCCACCAACTGGTCCACGAGGCAGCCTTTTCCTAACTGAAAGGGTGGAATCTTTGTTTTTGGATTAGTCATATCGAGGTACCCGAACGTTTTTGGGTCGGTAATTTTTTGTTCGTAATACTCACCGTTGAACATATTTGCATCCATCCACGCACTTCCTTGGTTGAATAATTTGTCACATTTTTCGGCAAAAGGTTTATCCTTCATATAGGTTGCCATAGCTTTAGCTGCTTTTAATGCGCCCATATACCAAAACTGCATTTGCGGATTCGGACCAAAATAATTCACATCCATGGTGTTATGTTGCGACCCTTCCATCACACCATCCTGATTGCCATCCCAACCCTTATTTACCCACGTGAATGACATTACTTTTTTCACTTGTTCCCAATTTTTTCTCAGAAATTCGTTATCGCCCGATAGTTGCCATTCCCGATAAAACTTCATAATGCAACCCATCTGACCATCGGCTGCCGGTTCGCTTCTTTTTGCAGCTTCCGACAAAGGAAGGTCAGCCCTGAAATTCATTAAACCATTCTCTTTAGCATAATTAAATTCCACATCCCGCATGGTTCTGGCTAAATTACCAAACAGAAACGGCGTTGTCACTTCGTAATTCCAAACATGAGTACAAGAACCTGGGCATGAACCCACATTGTCCATGATGCCTTCCCAACCCATCAAATGTCCACTTGGAATACGAAAAACAGTTTGAGTGCGTAAAGTAGAAAGATTAAATAATGCTGCTTCTTTTACTACTTCAGGATACGATGATTTTAACAGTGCGTTTACAAAACTGAGCGTTTGTTTCTCCAGTTGGGGTAATTGCGGTAAGGTTTTATCCATTACATCCCACGCATCTTTGTATTTTGTACTGTAATAATTACCAACAATCGTTTTCGACCATGCATTACGGTTTGGAAAATCCCAGGTAATAAAAAAAGAAAAGGTTTGTTTGCTGTGAGGAGCAATTGTTTTTTTGACAGAAAGTGAACCCATCGGATCATCATCTTCCAATTTTGGGTGTTCAGTCAGTTCACCATCAGCACTAAAATCATCCCAAAAATTGAGCAAAGCCAATGACCAGTCGTTTTTAACTGAAGATGTACGGTACGTAACACCTAGCAAAGCATTGGTGGTAAGGGCAATGGTTCCCCATGCCGGTTCATTCTTCGGGACACTATCTGAATACATATAAATCCCTTTCAGTCCGTTTTCATTTCGGTAAACATTGATATTATTTTTAGCTCCCAAGGGAATATAATCGCCTTTCCAATCGGTTTTAAATTTGCTACCATCTTTACCTACAAAGTTTCGGATTGAACCGCAAACCGAAACTTCAATGGGGTTGTCAGTAGTGTTTGTAATCTCGTAACTTAAACTAACCATTGGAATTCCACTTGCATCTTCATCAGCTGGGACTAACGGATTAAATCCTTTGATTTTTACTGTAACTGGTACAGCTTTGTCCGATAAATTGACTTCACCAAAGGGATAAGCTGCATTAAATGTGGCATTTGAAAATCGAGGCAAACCGTGATGATTTACCGAACGACCTTCATAGTGCATATATTCAGATGAATCCAAAGGACCTAAAAGTGCTAAAGTTTGAGGATTTTTATTTTGCTCTTTCACATAAATTGCAAAAAAAGGCGCATCATTCCCTTTTGTAGTAGTACTGAATTGTTTTCCTGGAATATTCATAATTTCCCAGTCGCGTAATTCACCTCTTCCACCCAAAGAAACTGTCCCAGTTCCAATACCACCAAGTGGCAATGCAATATTAAAAAGATGCTGACTATCATAAGTTTTTAAAATTGGCCAATTAGCTGGCGACCATACTTGTGCCGAAACAATTAATGACAATGAACACAATATAAGAATGTTGATAATAGATTTTTTCATTGATATTTTTGATTGATTATTGATTTTTATGATTCTTGTGCACACTGGATGTGGTAATCAGCTATATTTTGGTTACTATAGTTATTTATAAATCTACAGACAATACATTTTAATATCTTGCAAATCTGAACTTTACAGAAATATTCACACCTATCGATAAGTTTTAAAAATCGGACTTTATGTTTTCACAATTTACGATAACTATAGGGTCTAATTTTGTTTTGTTTTTAATTGGAGATTTAGAAGTAATAATTTTATTCCCTAAAATGCTTCCACCGGTAGTTGAAGCCAGATAAATAGCAGGGAAATAGCAATTTACAAGTTTGTTGTCTTTAATATTTATATTATTGTGTAATCCTGCCTGAGGTGTATCTCCTTGAAATCCTTCACCAGTAACATTTATTGCATTTTTACTTCCATTATTACTAATGATATTTCCACTGATCTCTATATTATCAGAACAACCCGACTCCAACCACCATGCCTCCGGTGAAATCAATATAGATGACATCCAATTACCCGTCAGTGTATTACCTATTAGTTGACCATTACTAGCTTTAATTAATATACCCCGGGAACGATTGTATGAGAAATTGCAATTTTTGATTAAAAAGCCACTCCCAATTTTGTTTTTATCGGCAACAACAGCTCCAATCTCAAATTTAACATCCTTGTCTACCGTTAGTCTTACGATTTTATTATTTTCTCTGGTTAAGCTACGTTTGTTTTCCTCATTTTGTTTTAATTTGAGTATGGCATCTCTTTCAGTTTGCGTAAGAACCCCATCATTTTCAATTTTCAAGACCTTAACATCCGGCAGTCTTTTTCCATCAAAAGTAAGTATTTCAAGGGTTGAACCTTCTTTTATGTCGCATGAGTTAGGTATGTTCAGGCGGATTACTTTTCCTTTAGCACCCACTGACATATAGTATTTTCCACAGATATTTACACCATCATCGCCTTGATACCTTGCTGAACATGCTATCAATTGTGGACCAACAGTTGCAAACTTGCTATGGAAAGCATCTGCATCATTCGACCTTATTCTTTTATTACGCTTATACATATCCGTTTCAGGTGAACGTCTGTCAATGACGCATTTTAAGTAGGTATTTCTATTCCCATTCGTTTCAAAAAAACCGAAGCAATTTCCTGAATATAGGGTAATATTCTCCAATTTGAGATTTTTACAATGGTCACTATAAACTGCATGAGCCATGTTTCCATTCGGAGTATAGTCGTTGTTAGTCACCAATATATCGCCTACCTCTTCAATATCAATTTTAGGATTATATACATATTTATTTCCTTTGTTAACCCGATATAATCTTTCACCAATTTTTTCAAACTTGGTCCAACCATAAAAGGTTGAACGCTTGAGATTATTAGTTTTGGCATCAAATATTTCAATACGTTCCACCAAATTATCAGGATAATTATCATCCAATTTAAATTCAATAACAGACTTGTCTGCAGAAATTTTTATAATTTTACCTTGGGTAAAACACAAAGGGTCATAATCAATTGTTAAACCTCTAAGAGTTACATTTTCACAATTTTCAAATGTTATGGCACGCGTCGTTTCTGTACAAATCATCTCTACATTATCTGCAATTATCGTTATATCTTTGAGGTTTTTAAAACTCAAATGTTGTTTGTTCTGTGGCTTTACCCTATATGTTCCTTCTGGAATAACTATCGTTTTATTTCCGGCTGAAATCTCAGAGTTAATGAAACCTTGCAAGTCAAAATTCTTTCCCTTGTTTTGATTTCCATTTGCTTCAAAAGTACAATTAATTAATATAATAACTAACAAACCTCGAGATATTGTTATAATACTTTTCGCACAAAATTTTCTAGTTGCTTCGTAAAAATGTTTTTTCTGATTCATAGCATCTTAATTTTTAATAATTATATTGATTTTTATTTTTGCTTAAACTATGTACTTAAACATTTTAATTCTTGTATCTAATATGTCTTGAAAATTAAAATAATGAAATTATTATATGATAGGATTCAATTTACAATCATACTGCTATCTATTTATTATTATTTTTTTGTTACTTACTTTATTGTCTGAAATTAAACTAACAATATATGCACCTTTAGGAATATTTTCAATGTTTAATTTCTGAATGTTTTTGCCCTCCTTTATTTTATATGATTGACTTGTTATTGTTTTGCCATCCAAATCAATAACTTTACAAGTTACATTTTTTGAAATATTACTTGTAAACTCAAAATTGATGAAATCATTTGCAGGATTTGGATATAAAATAAAGGATATATCCTTATGAAATACCGGGGAATCTAATCCTGTGGGAATACTAAGACTAAAGTAGTTAAAACTAGTATTCGAACGATCTATTACAAATTTGATTGTCTGTAATCCTTTTGTTAAACTGATTGTTGAATTCAAGGTTTTATATAATTCTTTTGAGCCTGAATAGGTTGACGATAAATATATATTATTAGAAACAACTACTCCATCAACTTCAAAATGAACTTTACCTGTCGATGTACAGGAGTATCTTATTCCAAGGTTGTATGTTTGAGTGGTAGGAACATTTACTGTGTAATTAAACCATTCACCAGCAGAAGTTGAAAATAAATTATATCCACCTTCAACACAATTTTGAATGTCAACCATATCCAATGGACGATATGCACTCACTATATTCCCTGAATTTGCAACATGGTAAGCAGTTCCTTCTCCACCTGTATTATAATTCTCAAATTGTATTGTTGAAGGGATAGTTAATTCAGATCCAATAGGGAAAGTTGTTTCTGGTACGGCATTACAAGTTACAATGCAAGAAGCTGATTTTAAATTATCTACAGATGTTGCATAAATAGTTGCATTTCCTTTACCTCTGGCCGTCACAACTCCTTTTGCAACTGAAACAATTTTCGGATTGTCTGAAGTCCACAACAAAGAGGTGTTAGTTGCGTTATTTGGAGTAATTGTAGGAGTAATTGCAAAACTAGAACCCACATCCAACGAAAAAGTTGTTTGCTCAAAATTTATTCCGGCTACATTTACGAAAGGAGTATTTGGAGTTAAATTTGGTACGACATACGAATGATCGTCTTTTGTTAATTTATAATAAAATGCTAATGAGAAATTATACAAAGGATAGGGTTTGTCATATATTGTTTGTCCATTAGCATCTTTAGGCTCTGCAGTAGATGGATGAAGAGATGTAACTGATGCGTCACGTTCAAAAACAAAAGTATTATTTACTTTCTTATCTAAATCAAGGTAATTACTGTATCCTAAAGCAGGATCACTGTCTCTCAGATTGCCTTTACCCCAAGAATCTTTTCCTGCATAAACTACCTCAATATCACCTATTAAATTTATTTTACTGATTAACTCAACACAATCATTATTGATTGTGACTGAACTTAAATTAACTTTTGTACCATCTAAATACAGCTGAAAACCATAATCCCCAGATTTTTCAGTTAGTTTATCATCGAGAACAAGAGGTAATTGTCTGACGATAAATTTTATGCTAACCAATCGTGCGTTCGTCGAAGAACGTGAAATTTCCATGGGTTGAAGTGGTTTAAAATCTTCTCCAAGTACATTTTTAATGTAATAAACTTTCCCTAACATTTCACCATACCATCGATATCCATTGGGATCCAGGTGACCACCACGATCAGGCAAATAATAAACTGGCCCGGCACAAACAATATCATCGTACTCATTTGCTGCTTCCAGTTGTGCCATACCAATTGGCATATCAATACCTTTTGTAAATTGTTTTCCAACTTGATATGTGATAAATAAAGGCTTGTCAGTTTGAACATATTTTGCTTTTATATCATTTTGCATATTATTCTTAAGTATTAGCATCAATGATTTATAACGTGCTTTATCCCCTGTGGCAATTCCACCATTTTCTAATCCATTACTTGCTATAAATGAAATAGGCGTGTCAAAATAATTCCATTCGCCTTGCATCCAGAAAATTGCAGGACAATGTATACTATTAGCTGTTATGTTTGATGCATAAGTGATACAATTTGTAAAATCAGTGTATCGAATAGGGTTATAATATTCTTTTGATAATTGTTCAACGGTTTGACCCCCAAAACCACATGATGAAGCAATTAATTTAGTTGTACCTCCTTTTTTAATTTGAATATAGTTAGCAGCTCCAACAATTGGGCATTCACATGACTCTTGCCCTGAAATGGTTTTGGGTTGACTGCTAAAGTAATCAAGTGCCAAAGTAGAAATCAATGGATTTAAAGCATTAGTAACTGGATTGTTATAATTTGTCCACACTTGATTGCCAATCATAAAATTATTACTCACTGCAGTTGTTGACAAAGGAGGCCATGACTGTTGTCCTGTAGATAGACTTTGTCCATACATTATTAAATGTTCATAAGATTGACCTTTAACCTGAGAGAACATCCCTAGTGTTAAAAATACTAATAACAAGATAATTACTTTATTATTTTTCATTTATTTAATTTTTAAAAAATATGTTTTAATATATCACTGAATATATAACTTGGACTTGCAAACTTTTACCGGACAAAAAGTTAAGCTACATTAGTTAATAACTGATTTTTTATTTTGTACTTCATTCAAAACTTATTAATGGTCAGGTTTTCAAGTGCTGAATGTCTTCTTTTACGATTATACCAAGTTTCAATATATTCAAAGATATACAAACTCAT
>Ga0209430_1000995_pt1 | contig 23249 bp, 11 predicted proteins | sample BarGraIncub1133A_FD_184504 | JGI IMG/M metagenome (GOLD analysis project Ga0209430, IMG submission 184504) | Arctic peat soil microbial communities from Barrow, Alaska - Barrow Graham LP Incubations 11-33A (SPAdes) (version 2) | ecosystem: Environmental > Terrestrial > Soil > Wetlands > Peat... | reverse complement strand
CTGATCGTGCCGCTGGTGGTCGTCAGCTACATGCTCAGGGGGCGAGCGGTCGTCAGTCCGATAAAGGTTGTTGTGAGCGGGCACCAGCACAAAACAACCCCGTTTGAGCAGAACCTGATGTTCTGCATGGGGCTTGGCATTCTGGTGATGGTGCCGGTTTTCAAGACCGTGACCCATCTCCCCCCCTTCATGGGGATCCTGTTCGGCCTCGGCATCCTCTGGCTGGTGGGGGAACTGCTGCATGCCAAGAAATTAGATGAAGCCAAGGAACACCTGACGCTGGTACGTGCCCTCAAGCAGATCGATATGAGCTCGATCGTCTTCTTCATCGGCATCCTGCTGGCGGTGGCTACTCTGGAGCATACCCATATTCTGGGGGCGCTGGCCAAATGGCTGGATCAGACTGTCGGCCGTCAGGATGTGATCGTCACCATTATCGGCCTGGCAAGCGCCATCGTGGACAACGTACCGCTGGTTGCAGCATCCATGGGAATGTACAGTCTGGCGCAGTACCCGGGCGACAGCTTCCTGTGGGAATTCATGGCCTATGCCGCCGGAACCGGCGGTTCAATCCTGATCATCGGTTCGGCGGCCGGGGTTGCGGCCATGGGACTTGAGAAGATCCACTTTTTCTGGTACGTGAAACGGATCAGTGGTCTGGCGCTGATCGGATACTTTAGCGGCATTGCCGTCTATATCGTGCAGTACAGGCTGTTTCACTGACCCCGTTTTAATGCCACGGCATCGACCATAAGCCTCCCCGTAAAACTTTTCAGCGACCTGTCCCGTCGGTTCTTACCCCCATCATCCTCTCGCCACGCGCCTTTTAAAAGAAGATAGTCATAACTATCACCCCGACTGCGATCGAATAGCCAGCGTGACGTGGTATCCAAACTGCGGAGATCCTGGTGCTGGATGTCTCTCCTTTTTCACGTTACGAGTCGAACAGCGTTGACGCAACCGAAAGCTGCTGCGAATTGCCGAGAAGCAGTACGATATCGTCCGAATGCAGTTCCCATACGGGGTCCGGATTGGAGACGACCTCATCGCCCCGCTTTATTACCAGTATGGTCGCACCGGACCTTCCCCGTACGAGTCCATCGCGGAGTACTGAACCATCGGCGGCGGAACCCTCCTGAACCCTGCAGGTCATCAGTTCGGTACCGGCCAGGTAGCTTGAGATTCCGACGGCATGGCTGTTGCGCCTGCTCATCGATCGGAACATCTGGTATGAATCCTTGCGGATCTCCCCAATGCACTCCTCTATTCGGTCATGAGGAACCAGATAATTTCTCAGTACCCGTGAAAAAATCTCGATGGACGTCTCAAACTCTTCGGGAATGACTTCATTTGCCCCCAGAGCGTACAATGGTTCCATTTCGGTGATATAGCGGGTTCTCACGATAAGATGAATATTCCTGTTCATGCTCCGTGCCTGGGAGACAATGCGCCGTGTCGCTGCCGCATCCGAGATGGCCACAACCATGATTCGCGCCTTTTTTATATGGGCATGCTCCAGGATTTCCGGTCGGGATGCATCTCCGAAAATAATTTTAATGCCCTTCTTTCTTTCGCTTCTGACCGTCAGATGATTCGCCTCAATGGCAAGGTACGGTATGCCGTTGCCAACAAGTACCCGTGCCACATTCTTCCCGTTTACTCCGTAGCCGATGATTATTACATGAGCTTCCATCGGAAAACGGTCATGACTAACTCCTGTGGTTCTGGTCCCCTTGAGAAGGAAAGCCGGAAGAAGGCGCGGAAGGATTGAGGAAACGGTATCTGCAAAGGCGGGGGCTACCTTGAGGTAGAGCGGTGTAAGGGCCATTGTGGTAACTGATGATGCCAGAAACAGCTGGTACGTTGTTTCTGTGAGAAGGCCGTACTTCATTCCGGAATGGGACAGGACAAAGGCGAATTCGCCCACCTGCGCCAGTATGAGGCCGCTGGTCAGGGCCGCCCGTGCCGGGAACCTGAGCACCAGGATAGCACCGACCGAAACGACGAGTTTGACAACAACGATACTTACCACGATGGCAATGATGGTAAGCGGATTGGTCAGAACAGAGACAGGGTTAAGGAGCATCCCGACAGAGATGAAGAAGAGGCTGATGAATGCGTCCCTGAAGGGGATGATATCTCCCATGACCTGATGGCTGTATTCAGATTCGGATATGGCCAGACCTGCTATGAATGCCCCCAGGGCGAGGGAGAGTCCCGCCTGAGCGGTAAGCCAGGCGGTGCCGAAGCCGATGAAGATGATGGTGAGTATGAAAAGCTCCCGGCTTCTGGTGCGCACGACCTGGCTGAATATCCACGGCACGGCGAAACGTGCCCCGAAATGGGCAACGACGACCACCGCCACAGCCTTTGCCGATACCAGCGCCACATCGGCAATGCCGTTGCCCGCTCCTCCAAGGAACGGTACAAAGAGCATCAGCGGGACAACGCACAGGTCCTGGAAGATAAGTATGCCCAGGGCAGCCTTCCCGTGGGGAGTGTCCATCTCGCCGGCATCCATGAGGAGTTTCATGAGTATGGCGGTGCTTGAGAGAGACACCAGGAAACCAAAAAAAACGGACTGTGCCGGGGTGAAGCCGGCCAGTACGGACACCAGGGTTATAACGCCGATGGTGAGCCCTACCTGAAGCCCCCCTCCCCAAAGCACCAGTTGGCGGATTCTGAGCAACTCCTTCAGAGAAAATTCAATCCCTATGGTAAAGAGCAGCAGCACGACACCGATCTCAGCCATCTGTTCAACTTCATGGATGTTGTTCACGAAACCCAGGGCATGGGGGCCGGCGATGATGCCGGTGGCCAGAAAGCCTATGATTGAGGGGATCTTGAACTGCCGGAACAGGAGCAGGGTAAACAGCGCCAACCCCAGCAGCAGTACGATGTCTTTCAGAAGTCCGAATTCCATGTCAGCAACCTTTATTCGATAAAATGTTACTCTCTAATCTCCTGCCCAGGGCTGACAAACGATATCCCCTGACCGCTGGTAGCTCCGATCATGACGCATTCGATGATCGGGACGTTGATGACACTGGTGGCCTGCCACCGTACGATGAAGTTGGCGCCAAACCCGCCAAGCGTGTCCTTTTCTTCGATGTGAACGTATAGGGTCGCCAAAGGGCCTACGATGACCGGCCGTTCAAGGTGACGCCGCACCAGCTTGCCGTTGGTGTCGTAGTAGTCGATGGCGGTGACCCTGAAAGATGCCGCCATGTCCGTATTTCTGATGCTCAAGGTTGCAGCGAGCTGGAGCGGGAGCTTCCGTGGGCCGGTAAAAACATTGGAGTAGACCGGCACGTATACGGTCTGCCCTTTTGACAATCTGATTTCAGCTGTGTGCGCCCACCCCGGGTACGGATCTGTCCACAATACGGCCATTGACACCGCCAGGAATAATGCCGTCAAAAAAGCGCTTCGAAGTGATTTGGTTTTCATGCGTATTCCTTTCCAACCAGGGAATTATAGTTACGGAGGAGGCGTTACTCCACTGTAACTAGTATATGGGGCATCAGAAGTTGTTACAAGTAGATCACGCAAATAACAGGCGCAGCAATCTTGTCGATTCAGTGAAAGTACCGTTGATTCAGAAACAGGTGAGCGGCGATACTGGCGGCATACCCCAAGGCGATGGCCCAGCTCCATTTCAGGTGAGCACCGAAGGTGTATACCCCGCGGGCCGATCCCATCAGGGCCACCCCGGCGGCAGAACCGATGGAGAGCAGGCTGCCCCCCACCCCGGCGGTAAGGGTTACCAGCAGCCACTGACCGTGTGACATCTGTGGGTCCATGGTCAAGACCGCAAACATTACCGGGATGTTGTCGATGATGGCCGACATGAGGCCTACCAGCACGTTGGCACTCGTATGTCCCAGGCCGTCGTACATGAAATGGGAGGCCCCGGCAAGGTAACCGAACTGCCCCAATCCACCCACGCAGAGGATTACCCCGTAGAAAAACAGCAGGGTGTCCCATTCGGCCTTGGCTATTTTACGGAACAGGTCGAACGTGTCGTGGCCGTGACCGGTGACGTCAAGGGGGTTGTCGCCGCTCAACAAACGATCTTCCACCCTTTTCAGGTAGTAGGCGAAAAACGAGAGGTACCCCAGACCGAGCATCATTCCCACCGCCGGTGGCAGGTGCAGGAAGTTGTGAAAGGAGACCGCCGTTCCAATGGTCATCAGAAACAGCACCATGATCCGTTTCGCCCCACGTTTCATACTGACGGTGGCATCGCACACCTCCGGCTTTTCTTTGGGCACCGTCAGACTCATGATAACTGCGGGGATGAGCCAGTTGATAAGGGAGGGAATAAATATGGCGAAGAATTCGAAGAAACTGACCTTGCCCTTCTGCCAGACCATCAGGGTGGTGATGTCGCCGAAGGGGGAGAAAGCGCCGCCGGCATTGGCGGCCACGACGATATTGATGCAGGCCACCACCACAAATGCACGGTTGGTACCCCCCACTGCCAAGGCCACCGCTCCCATCAACAGGGCGGTCGTCAGGTTGTCCGCTAGCGGCGAGATGACGAAGGCAAGCGCTCCGGTCATCCAGAACAGGGTCCGCAGGGTGAATCCGCGGGTGACTAGCCAGGAGCGGAGTGCATTGAAGACGTTACGCTCCTCCAGGGCGTTGATGTAGGTCATGGCTGCCAGCAGGAACAAAAACAGTTCCGCATACTCGGTCAGGTTATGGAGGATGGCGGCATGGGCGTGATCAGGTTTGCCCAGAGCCTGATACGCCAGGGCCACCAGCATCCAGATGACGCCGGCAGCAACAATTACCGGCTTGCTTTTTCGCAGGTGGAGCCGCTCTTCACATATGACCAGTACATAGGCCGCGACGAATAGCACCAGGGCAACTATTCCCATGCCGCTACGGGTCAGATCGGCGATATCACCGCCGCTGGCGGCAGAGGCCGGCAGTGTGGTCAGCAGCAAAAGTGCAATCTGGAACAAAACTTTTTTCATGGAGTGATCCTTTTTATATTCGGAACGACAGCTTAACGTGAGTATGCGGTGTCGTGCCGAGAGAAACGCGTACGGAAGGGCCGTAAGTATGCAACATCGGCATTACAGCTTTTTCCACAACCACCGTATAGCAAACCGGTACCACGGGGCAAAAATCGTGAGGCAATATCAGGTTGGGGGAGCCCGGCTGGGAGATATAGAGAAAATCTGTTTAACGGCCGGAATACGTGGAGTGGGTAATGAATAGCATGGAGCAGGGGATGAGGTACACTCTTGATACGCAATTGAGCGGGAGTGGCGGGGCATTGCAACGGTAGTGCCCGTCATGACGCGAAGAGACGAGGTTATTTCGACATCAGGCTGGAAATTCGGGATACTGTCGTTTGAAAAGGTAATGGGCGCAAGAAAAAGGAGGAGCACAATCAGCAGCTGGGAGAAATACCTTTTCAAGATACACCCTCGCAGCAGGGAAGCCTGGCTCGTCCCGCTGGGGGACAAGACGCGGGGATCATGTCTGTATGAAACTGAACGGGATGTCATCTCTATAGTTGTATCCTTCGGTGAATCATCTTGTGCTGAACCATGTAGGCAGAGGTGGCCGGGCATGTCAAGAGTATTGGGGGGGCAGGCGTGTGCGTTCAAACTGCACCCGCCGCCTCGGCCAGGGGCTCACTCCCCTTTCGAAATCAGCTGTCTTGCTGCGGTCTGCACCGGGTCCCAGACCGGTGAGAAGGGGGGAGCATAACTCAGGTCGAGGTCGACCAGTTGCTGAACCGTCATCCCGGCGGTCAGGGCCGTGGCCAGCACGTCGATCCGTTTGGCGGCTCCTTCCAGCCCGACGATCTGCCCTCCCAGCAGGCGCCCGCTCCCCTGCTCAGACAGCAGTTTGACCGTAATCCAGCCGGCGCCGGGATAATAGCCGGCCCGGGTCTTGCTCTTGATGACGGCGGTATCGTATAGCAGTCCCAGGTCACGGATCTCCCGTTCCATCAGGCCGGTTCGGGCAACCTCATAGTTGCAGATTTTGCTGACCGCCGTCCCCACCACGCCGGGAAAGGTGGCGTAGCCGCCGGACAGGTTGATGCCGGCCACCCTCCCTTGCTTGTTGGCCACCGTGCCCAGGGCGACATGAAACGGTTTCCTGCTGACCAGATGAAAGCTCTCGGCGCAGTCGCCGGCGGCCCATACCCCGTCTGACGAAGTCTGCATCCGGCTGTTGACCCGGATCGAGTCCTTTTCTCCCAGGGTGATACCGGCGGCAGCAGCCAACTCACTGTTGGGACGGGTGCCCAGGCCGACAATCACCAGTTCGGCAGGCAGCGTGCGCTGGTCGGTCACCACCCCGGTCACCCGGCCATTGGCGGTCTCATAACCGGTCAGAGATTCCTGCAGGTAGAGCGTCACCCCGATCTCTCGCAGGGCTTCAGAAACCAGGACTCCCATGTCCGGGTCCAGGGTGCCCATCACCTGCTCTCCCCTCTCCACGAGAGAGACCTGAAGTCCCAGCCGCACCAGCGCTTCAGCCATCTCAAGCCCGATGTAGCCGCCCCCCACCACCACCGCCCGGCGGGGGAACTGCTGTTTCAGAAAACGATGCACCCGGATGCCGCTTGCAAGGGTGGACAGCCCGAAAATACCGTCGGCATCGCTCCCCAGCAGCTGCGGCAAGATCGCTTCGGCTCCGGTGGCGATAAGCAGCTGGTCGTACGGTTCCCAGGACTCGCTGCCGCTCTCCAGGTTCTTTACCCGTACCCGTTGGCCGGCCAGATCAAGCTCGATTACCTCTTGGCGTACCCGCGCATCAATGTTGAACTTTTCGCGGAACGTTTCCGGGGTGCGGGCCACCAGTTGTTCCGAAGTCTCCACCAGGCCGGCGATGAAGTACGGCATGCCGCAGGCCGAATAGGAGGTATGGGGACTGCGCTCAAAGACCACAATCTCCCGCTCCGGCTCTTTCCGCCGCACATTTGATGCGGCGCTCATGCCGGCGGCATCACCACCGATAACGATCAGACGTGTTTTTGTCATCAGTATCCTCCTTTCTCAGCGTCATGGTTGCCTCCTTTCATGTAGAGCAATCATCTCCTGCAGCAGTCGAATCATCTCATGCTGTCCCTGGAGATAATAACCGGCTCCGCTTTCCTCGTCTCTTCCCACGCGAATACCAAGAATACCCGGATTTCCGAGGCGAAAAACATCCTCGTCGGTTATATCGTCTCCCACGAAGATGGCGCGACCACACCCCAGATGTTCCATGAGAATCTCCACTGCCTCCCCCTTGTGGGGTGCCTCCTGCGGTGCGATATTTTCAACAAATATCCCTGAAACCATCCGTGGAGCCGGCGTCAAACTGGCAATGGCAGCCACTATACTACCCCGGGCTTTGGCCGTATCGGGAGCATGCCGATAGTGAAGGGCGATGGTTTCCCCCTTGTCCTCCAGGGATATGCCGCTGGTGGACATAAGCGGCAGTAACGTAGCCAACTGTTCTTTCCACCCCTGGCAGAGTCGGATAAAATCCTGATCGGCGGCATCCTCACCGGGAAGTCCCTCTGCGCCGTGGTTTCCCACCAGACAGTGAGGGGTGAAGCCGAGATGGTTCAGGGCATCGGCACGGGAACGGCCGGTAATAACCGCAACAGGCGCCATGCTGTTAAGCTGTATCAGGCGGTGGCGCACCTTATCCGGTATGGCGATGCCTGCAGGGTCGGCAACGATTGGCGCCAGGGTCCCATCGAGATCAAAGGCATGGAGTGTTGAACTAGTAACAAAAGCATGAAGTGCTGCCAGGCCGTCTGGTGCAAAAAGATACGTCATTGCTGTTCCTCGGACTAATAATTTTGCGCTATACGCATGGCCAGCTTTTCACGTTGACGCACCCGGGCGGCATCCAGCAGCATTCGTCCTGCCCAGCGGTAAACGTTGAAATCGCGTACTATGGCGCGCATGCTGCGCATTCGCTCCTGCTGCTCATATTCCGGCATGAAAAGTCCCTGATACAGCGCCTCGGCAGTCTGTTCCACATGGTAGGGGTTGACGATCAGCGCCTCGTACAACTCGTTGGCAGCACCGGTAAACTGGCTGAGTACCAGCACCCCCCGTTCATCGTCACGGGCCGCCACGTACTCCTTGGCCACCAGGTTCATGCCGTCATGGAGACTGGTAACCATGCAGACCTGTGCCGCCCGGAAATAGCGGTTCACCTCTTCCGGCTCATGGTGTTCGGCCTTGAGGATGATTGTCGGGTGGCCGTTACTGGAAAAGCGTGTGTTGATACGCTCTGCCATGGCATGCACCCTCCCCTCGAAAGACTGGTACTCCTCCAGCGCCGAGCGGCTCGGGGCTGCGATCTGGATAAAGCTGAAGTGCCCCACCAGTTCAGGATGCAGCTCCAGCATCCGCTCAACAGCGGTGAAACGTTCAGGAATCCCCTTGGTGTAGTCCATGCGGTCAACGCCGATCCCCAGCAGATGATCAGGTGGGAGACCCAGAGCGGCCAGAATCTCCTTCCGGGTCTGTTCCACCGGCGGGACTGTCCCCAGCCAGGGGGGCGGCCACTGGATCGAGATCGGGTAGCTCTCCACCATGGTCAGCTGGCCGCGACGGGAGACCGTGGACGATTCGTGCTCGATGCGGGTTTCAAGGTAGCGATCCACTGTCTCCAGAAAATTCTTGCAGTGATAGGGGGTATGAAAACCGAGAATAGTGCTTCCCAGCATCCCCTTCAGCAGTTCCCAACGCCAAGGGCAGATGCCGAATGACTCCGGGTTTGGCCAGGGAATATGCCAGAAGGTGATGATGGTCGCCTTGGGTAACGCCGCGCGGATCATCCCCGGCAGCAGGGCAAAGTGATAATCCTGCACCAGCACCACCGGGTCGTCGCTGTCCGCTTCCGTGACGACAGCATCGGCAAAGCGTTGGTTGATCTTCACATACTGTTCCCAATCGCTGGTGCGAAATACCGGCCGGACATGGGCGATATGACAGAGCGGCCAGAGCCCCTCATTGGCGAATCCGTAGTAATACCCCTTTTCCTCCTCCTTGGTCATCCAGATACGCCGCAGGTTGTATTCCGGTTTGTTCGGCGGAACCATGACACGGTCGTTGGCATCCACCGTTTCACGGTCGGCATTACCGCTGCCATGGGCGATCCAGGTGCCGGAACAGGCGCGCATGACCGGCTCAACTGCGGTCACCAGGCCGCTGGCGGGGCGGTGTACCTGGATTTTACCATCAACCTTGCTATGGATGTACGGTTCGCGATTGGAGACGACAATAACCCGTTCGCCGGTAAGCTGTTTATGGAGCAGCGTGCGCAGGGTATCGGGGCTCCAGGTTATGGTTGAATCATCGGCCAGACGCCGCTCTGCATCAATGGATCGCATCAAGGTTTTCAGATCACCCACCAGCGGCTGTAACTCCGAATCAACTGTCGTCTGGGCAAACGGCTTGAGGATACCCTCGCCGTGCAGCATCGCCCGGACACCATTCATCCACCCCTGCCAGCTCAGGTGTGCCACAAACACGGTGATCATGGAGACGACCACCCCAAGCACGATAAAGAGCAGAATGACGTATTTGCGGGTGTCGGCACTGCGCCGCACCATATAACTCATGTCATGCACCAGCACCAGCGAGCCGATCTGCGTGCCGTTCTGTTCAATGGCATTCACGGCTACATGCACCGGCCCCTGGGGAAGAGTGATCAGGTGGGGTGATTTTTGGCTCTCATCCCTGGCCGAACTGCATGAGATATCGGCAGGAAACGCGGGGGTCCGGTAAACGAGCTTTTGTTCCTGATTACAGAACCCCACTGCCAGCAAGCGTTCATCCTGGGTAGCCCGCTGCAGAAGAGTAGTGATCTTTTGCCGGTTATCCTGCGGCAGCAGCTCCAGAAGCGGCTCCTGCAGGGTGTTGGTTATAAGCTGTGACCTGACATCCATGTCCCGGACAGACCAGCGCAACGTCAGCCGATCCACCAGCGGAACCACGGCATAGGCGAGCAGCCCCAGGGCTACCACCAGGGGGACGACAAAGCGTAACGAAAGTTTAAGTGATCTGACTCCGCGCATCAATTACTCCTTTCAGATCCACTATGAGAGAGGACAACGCTGCTATTTTTTGACTTCCGGCACTGAGCAGCGACATTCCCTCATCAGCATCTCGATTCCCCGCAAGGGGAGATCGACCCAGTCGGGGCGGTTGTTCAACTCGTATCCCAGCTCGTGGACCACTTTATCAATCAGGAAACAGCGCAGCATGATGGCAAGTTCCTCCCTGTCCTCCGGAATCAGTGGTGAGCTCTTCATTGCATGCAGGTAGGCTTTCAGGTATGAGCCGCTGACGTAGACATACCACGCCTCCAGCCATGGTTCGAGCAGTGGAATGTCGTCAGAGTGACCGGCGCCGTGTTGAACCAGCGCGGTCATGGCGGCATAATGGAAGGAGTGGATCATGCCGGCCACATCACGCAGCGGGGAGCGTTTCAGTCGGCGTTCGCTCAGGGAATGGGCCGCTGCCCCCTCGAAATCAATGAAGGCGAAATCCTTGCCGGTAAAAAGCGCCTGCCCCAAATGGAAATCACCGTGAATCCTGCACTTCATCGCCGATAGGCGCCGGCCGGTAATTTTCTGCAGACAGGCAATAATCTCCTTTTCAGCGCCAAGGACATGCGCTGCTCTTATTTGCTGTACGTCATCGGGCAGGCGATGAAGGTTTGCGGCCAGTTTCTGAAAATTCCGCCGTACAACGCCGCGCATGGACTGGAAGATTGAACGTTGGTAGAGGGTAGAAAACTCTTCCATACCCCAGGCGCTGTCCGTTGAGCTGGAGGCCAGCGCACGATGCATCTCCGCAGTGCGTCTGCCGAGCAGCAGGGCCATCTCCATGTGCAATCCGCGTACGAGATCACGAAACTGGTCCGGGATGCCGTTGTCGACGACTCCCAGTAGCGTCGGCAGGGGTGACGGAAGTTTTGGCAGATCAAGCTTGTGTGACAGCAGATGCTCCACAAATTGCGTAAGACTTGTCATGGTGTTGCGCCAGGCATCGCCGTGACTGGGTATATAGGTTTGCAGGACACCAAGATCATATGTCCTGCCGCTGGCAGCATGGTATTTGATCCCTCCCGCATAGGCCGGGACATTCCGGAATCTTTTTTTATCGGCGAGAAACCGGAGTATTTCGGGCTCCGGATTGACCCCATCCTGCAGCTTCCGGTACATTTTGAACAGCATCCGCTCACCATACAGAATGCTGGTATTGCTCTGTTCGACAGTTGCAACCCTGCTGGGAAACAATTCTGTCCTGGGGGGAGAAATTTTCGTAACACCGCCGCCTCTCATGCCCAACAGCTCTGAGCCGTTGGCACCATGCACTTTCGCACGACCGCTCATCAGCTCAAAGAGTAACTCCCGGAATTCCTCGAAATAGATCGCATCGCACAGAACGCCTTCAACATCTCCGAGGACAAGTGCCGTTATGGTTGCCAGCGGATGCCGGTCCGTCAGAGTCAGCAGCCGTTCGTTGGAAAGCCAGGTCATCGGAATCTGATAGATTTCGGGATCCCACTCGGTGTAGGTAACCTGGATGAACGCAAGCAGAAACAACTGATCATCCTGTCTCAGCTGACAACTGTCGACCACGCTGATCTGGCTGATGATCCGCCCTTTGCCGCTAAACCAGAAGACGCGCTGCAGATACTGGGGCATGACGATGCTGCATAAGCGTTCTCCTACCTTGCCTTTCAGCACGTCCCACCAGGGATGCCCCTCCCTCAGCTTGAGCATCAGGCCTTCCTCGCGCGATTCGGTCCGCGCCTCGCTGCTTCGCAGTACAAACCAGAAATAATCATATGGACCCATGGTAAAATGGTATCTGGTCTCCTGTATCATCGGGAAGCGGTTACGGCTGAAAACCTCTTCGGGGATCATGCCGGCGTTGCTGGAAAGATCAACGGTGACCGTCTGAGAAAAGCGTGAGAGATTAATGACAACCAGAAGTTTTTCATCTTCAACGCTGCGAATAAAGGTTAATACTTTCGGATTGTCTGACGGCAGCATTTCCAGGACGCCGCAGCCGAATGCCTTAAAGCGTTTGCGCATGGCTATCGTGCGCCGCATCCACCAGAGCAGGGACGATGAATTGCGCTCCTGATTCTCGACGTTGATCGATTCATAGTGATATTCCGGTTCAATTATGACCGGCAGAAACAGCTTCTGGGGGCTGGCCTTGGAGAACCCGGCATTTCGGTCCGGATTCCACTGCATCGGGGTGCGGACGCCGTTCCGGTCGCCCAGGTAGTAGTTGTCGCCCATGCCTATTTCGTCGCCGTAGTAGATGATGGGGGTTCCCGGCAGGGAGAAGAGCAGTATGTTCATCAGCTCGATTTTGCGGCGGTTGTTACCCATCAGCGGGGCAAGACGGCGGCGGATGCCGAGATTGATGCGTGCCCGCGGATCGGAGGCGTAGACCCGGTACATATAGTCCCGCTCCTCGTCGGTCACCATCTCCAGCGTCAACTCGTCGTGATTACGGAGGAATATGGCCCACTGGCAGCCGTCGGGGATAGCCGGTGTCTGGTCAATGATGTCGATGATCGGAAAACGGTCTTCCATTTCGATGGCCATGAACATGCGCGGCATGAGCGGGAAATGGAAGGCCATGTTGCTTTCGTCCCCATCGCCGAAATAGGCGGCGGCATCTTCCGGCCACTGGTTTGCCTCTGAAAGGAGCAGGCGGTTTTTGAAGGAGCTGTCCAGATGGGAGCGCAGCTTCTTGAGGAAGGCGTGGGTTTCGGGAAGATTTTCGCAATTAGTCCCCTCCCGCTCGAACAGGTAGGGAACGGCATCAAGCCGGACGCCGTCAACCCCCAGGCGCATCCAGAAATCAATCACCCGCAGCATTTCGGACTGCACCCTCGGATTGTCGAAGTTGAGGTCCGGCTGATGGTAGTAGAAGCGGTGCCAGAAGTAGGCGCCGGCCAGCGGATCCCAGGTCCAGTTGGAGGTTTCAAAGTCCTGAAAGATGATCCGCGCTTCGCGGTATTTCCCGGTTGTATCGCTCCAGACGTAGAAGTCCCGGTACACGGACCCCGGTTTGGCCCGGCGGGCGCGCTGGAACCAGGGGTGCTGGTCCGAGGTGTGATTGAGCACCAGTTCGGTGATCACGCGGATGCCGCGACTGTGGGCGGAGCGAAGCAACTGTTTGAACTCGCGGAGCGTGTTGTACGTTGGGTTGACGGTATAGTAGTCGGCAATGTCGTAACCGTCATCCCGTTGCGGAGACGGATAGAAGGGGAGCAGCCAGAGCGCCGTGACTCCGAGCTGCTGCAGGTAGTCAAGCTTGCCGATCAGACCGCGGAAATCACCGGAACCGTCTGCGTCGGAGTCGGCGAAAGCCTTGATGTGCACCTGGTAAATAATGGCATCCCGGTACCAGCAGGGATTGTCCTCAAGGAGAGAATCTTTATGGGGCATATGTTTTTTCTCCATGCGCTGCTCTGTCGTAACGCTCCACCCGGTTCCGTACCGAAGCGGCCAGATCGCGCGGCAGCATGTTCCAGGAAAAACGCCACTCCCAATTGCCGTAGGGGGTGCCGGGAATATTCATGCGTGCTCCGCTTCCCAGTTCCAGAATATCCTGAAACGGTATGATTGCCGTATTCGCGACTGACATCAGTGCGGCGCGGGTGAGGCTTCCCACACCATCGTCATCTGTGCAGCCGAGATATTCCTGCATCTCATGGCGCTCTGCCACCGAAATTGAATTATACCACCCTGCGGTGGTGTCGTTATCGTGTGTGCCGGTATAGACGACCCCGTTTTTGACATGATGGTGCGGGAGGCTGATCGGCTCGGATTCGAAGGCAAACTGCAGAATCTTCATGCCGGGGAAGTTGTAGCGATCACGCAGCGCCAACACTTCGGGCGTGATGACTCCCAAATCTTCGGCGATAATGGGAAGTTCCCCCAGGGCGGCACGCAGGGTGTCAAAAAGCAGCTCTCCCGGACCCTTGATCCATGCTCCTCGCTCGGCAGTTTTCTCTGCCGCCGGAATATGCCAGGCGGCTTCAAAACCACGGAAGTGGTCGACACGGACAATATCAAAGAGTTCAAACACCGACGTGAAACGGTCGATCCACCACTGATAGCCACTCTGCTCCATGACATCCCAGTCATAGAGCGGGTTGCCCCAAAACTGTCCGGTGGCGCTGAAGTAGTCGGGGGGGACGCCGGCCACGACCGTCGGCCTGCCCTTCGAATCAAGGAGAAAGAGTTCGCGGTGGCTCCATACATCGGCAGAGTCATAGGCGACAAAAATGGGAATATCTCCGATGATGGCGATACCCCGCCCGTTGGCATACGTGCGCAGCTCCTTCCATTGCCGTGAAAACTGCCACTGCAGATATTTTTGCACTCCGATTTCAAGGCCGAGTTTATCCGAATAGGTATAATACGTTTCCTCAGTAATGCGCGCCGCTTCTGCCGGCCACCGGCTCCAGCTCTTCCCGTGAAAGCGCCGTTTCAGCGCCATGAAAAGGGCATAATCATGCAGCCATGGGGTCGTGTCGCAGAAATGCCGGAATTCAACGGTGCGGGGTGTCCCCTTCTGCGTCAGAAAGGTTGAGCCGGCCTGATACAGCAGCTCCATTTTGGTCCCGGCGACGGCATTGAAATCGACACGATCTTCGGGATACCGGCCGCTGCAGGAAGCATCGGCAAGATCACCCTCACCGGCAATCCGTTCCAGGTCGATCAGGAGCGGATTGCCCCCGAACGCGGTAAAGGCGGAATAGGGGGAATTGCCGCAGGCGGGTGGCGTCAGCGGGAGCACCTGCCAGTACGACATTCCCATGTCGTGCAGCAGATCGATAAAGCGTCTGGCATCCGTCCCCAGCGAGCCTATCCCGCCGGGACCGGGAAGCGACGTCGGGTGAATCAGTATTCCGCAGCCACGTTTGTTCAGCATTAGAACTCCAATAAATGGTTCTATTACGTCAGATTCAAAACCAACCCCCCGTAATCCCCCTTTAGGCCCCAGAGGGTCCTTATCAGGGGGGGATATTTAAAGGCTCTCCCCTGATAAGGGGAGCGGGGAGGGGTTGGCATCAAACTGTTCCAGCAAGGCCACCGGATATTCAGAGAGTATGTCCTGAAGATTAAGGGTCAGCTGGCCATCCTGTTGATCCAGGTGTAGAATTTCTCCGGTAAAAACGTTGCGATAGCAGCTCGTAGCGGTGTCAAACTGTTGAATTACCCGGGTGTCCTGCCATACCTCCGGTCCAAGCGGCAGAGAGCTGCTGTCACCCATCAGGCGGCTGCAAAAACGGGGCACCACCACCAGGACCGAGCTGTCATTGACCGAGCGTTCAAATGCGCAAACATGTTCCTGGCCGGCACCCTCCACTGTCAGGGGCAGATATCGGCCGGATTCGAACAGTGCACGGTTTTTCCGGCGAAAGCCCAGCGCCTTGCTGGTCAGGTGCAGCTTGATGCGGCCGTCGTTCCGGGTCGCAACCACCTCGCGGGCCGTTTTCAGGATACCCTCAGCCGCTTCCTGTCGCAGCAGTTCATCCAGCATATTTTTTCTTAAGGGGTAATCGACCGGTCGACGGTTATCGGGGTCAACCAGGCTGAAATCCCACAACTCATTCCCCTGGTAGAAATCAGGAATCCCCGGCGAGGTGATCTTGAGGAGGGTCTGGGAAAGGGAATTTAAGATGCCGCATGCGGCGGTCAGCTTCTGGAATGAGACAAAATCATGCAGAAAATTGTTGCCCCCGGATTCTTTCAGGATCGAGTCGACGAAATACAGCACCGCGTCCTCCCGCAGAGAGTTCGGGCTGATCCAGCTTGTATGGACCTTGGCCTCCCGCATGGCCTTCAGCATGTACTCCTTGATCCTGGTACGGTATTCAGTAAATTCGTCCTCGTCAGGATTGCAGAAGGGCCATGTTCCCACCAGCGTCTGATAGAGCAGGTACTCTTCATTACGGCTCGGTGCAGGTTTACCGTCGACAATCATTTTGAGCTTGCGATTCTGGCGGCTCCAGCGGGAAAGCCCTTCCCGCCACCGTTCAGGGATCTCCGAGAGCACGTTGATCCTGGCCCGGACATCCTCACTCCGCTTGGTATCATGGGTTGATGTGGCCAGCATTGCCAGCGGACGGCTTTTGCATCGTTCGATATTCTGGCCATGGAACGCCTCCAGGGTAATGCCGAACCGCTCCGGGCTCCCTCCCACCTCGTTCAGTGAGACAAGGCGATTATAGAGATAAAATGCCGTATCTTCGACCCCCTTGGCCATGACAGGGCCGGTGATCTGCTGAAACCGCTTCACAAAATCGAGCCACGCCGACCTGTGCTCATCGGTCATGGTGTCAGGAAAACGGAGGAGGAGAACATCCCGGACGAAATCGAACACCGAGGCACTTATGGCCGGGTTCTGACGCTTTGCCCGGCCGATCGCCGCTTCGATGTACTGACAGTCCCGCTCCAGTACCTCGTAGCTGTTGATGTAGGTCCGATATACCGGGAAATAGGCGATCACCTCCACGATCGACTTGATCAGGCTGTTAAGGGTGAAGTCCCGCGTATGCCGGTTCTGCTCGGAGATCCTGTTCAGGTAATGTCCCAGCGTGTTGATTTCACTCGACATGGAGACCTGCATGACGAGTTTCTTCTTGTCGTAGACGGCGGTCTGGAAGTCTATGCGGTGACCCATGAAGCGCGTATACAGCGTTTCAAAGACCTTGGCATGTGAGGTGTCTACAAAAAGACCGTTAACCTGAATGGCAAAATCGTACCCGGTTGTACTGAAAACCGGCCAGCCGTCCGGCAGCTTCTCGGCTTTGATGAGTATTTTTTCTCCAACAATGTAGAACGGCTTGTACGTAGGGTCTACGGCAATAACCCGGTCATATTTTTCCCGTACCGCCGCTCCGCTGTCCTCCACTCCGTTGTCCGCAGGCTGCTGCTCATCGAGTGCGCCGCCGTACATCCTGATGAAGCAGGCCGATTGAAGCCGCCTGAAATAATCTTCCGGATCCAGCAATCCATCGGCGTGGTCAATCCGTAGGCCGGTAATTTTCCTAGTCTCCACAAGCTTGAAGATAAGACGGTGAGTCTCTTCGAAGACGGCCGGGTCCTCAACCCTGATGGCACCTAAGGAATTGATATCGAAGAATCTCCGGTAGTTGATCTCCTCGGTGGCGACGCGCCAATGGGAAATGCGATAGACCTGCTCCCGAAGAAGCACGTCCAACGGATCAAAGCTGCGCGGTTCCCCCTTTGTCCCGTTGAAGATTGCCACAGTGCCGTCAATGAACGCGCCTATCGCGCTGCTGTTTTGATACAGGCTCCAGAGACGTCGTTTGACGACCTCCTTTTCCCGGTAACGCTCCTCAATCCGCTCCGGATCCTGCTCCGTGCTGGGGGGGAGATGCTTGAGCGCCGTTACAATGCTCATAAGTTCCTGAAACTGGGGGGTAGCGGCAGAAAGTTCCGCTTCCAGAGCTTCGATGCGGAGCGTCAGGATAGTGTTGTAGCTCTTCGGAACGATCGGCAGTTTGTGATCGCAGTAGCGTACGAAAAAAGAGCCTTCTTCAAAGGAGAGACGCAGCTCACCGTTTTCGAGCACCGCACCGTACTGGTCCCCCAGGATCGGAATCAGGATTTTATTCTCCAGCTCTTTCTTGACCGGGTGCCAGTCGATATCGAAAAAACCCGCATAGACTGAGCTCGGGCCATTTTCCAGCACATCGGTCCAGAAGGCGTTCCCCTGCCCCTCGATACACATATGATTCGGGACGATGTCCAGGATCTGCCCCATACGACAGTGTTTCAGTTCGGCGACCAGCGCCTCGTACTCATCCTCTGTGCCGATTTCAGGGTTCAGGCTGTTCTGGTCCAGGATGTCGTACCCGTGAAGGCTCCCCTCGCTCGCTTTGAAGTAGGGTGATGCGTAGATGTCGCTGATGCCGAGCGTACGCAGATAGGGAACGATCTCTCTGGCATCGCTGAAGCCGAAATGTGAATTAAACTGCAGCCGGTAGGTTGCTGCCGGTATTCTGAGCCCCTTGCCGTTCATATCTCTCCCTTTGCTGCTGCCAGTACAGCAGGGATATTGAAATAGAGCAGTTGTCCCAGATGTCCGACCTCTTCGCTCCAGGAGATCCGGTCGCTCACCCCTTCGGTGTCGGAGCGGATATCCGCAGCACGGGATTGCACCATGTCCCAATAGATGTTCTGTGTCTGCCAGAGATTCACATCTACCGGGAGAGCCGCGAGCGATTCGACCAGATGGAGAACCTCGTCCATGAGCGGGGAACTGTCCGGCTCCTCCCGCAGGGCGGTCATCGCTCCTTCCACTCTGCGGCGGATGATGAATTCAAGAGCCACACTGTCCACAGCAACATTCCAGCTTTTGATCTCGTCGACATCCTCCTTCAGTCTGTCTGCGTCGACTGTTTCCGAGGTGAACATCTTTCGCAGCGTAAGATTAAGCGCTGTCTCGGCAGTGGTCATGAAGTAGTGCGGCACCGGCATGCCGGTTTCCCGCAGAAATCCCATCAGGCTTTTGCTGTTTTCGTAGAGGGTGATGAACTTGTCCTCAAACTCCTGGAGCGTGCCGGCGATAATGAGATGCAGGATGTGACGCTGTTCGTCCCGAAAAAGGTCCTTGATGGAGTAGTTGTGCATGCCGAAATGGGTGTCAATCAGCCTGATGACGGCGGCAAAATCACCCTCTTTGAAGGCGGTGACAAGCTCCTCCTTCATGGTCAGGTACGCCTCTTCGCCGATAAAGGAGCGGACTCCGCAGTTAAGCGCATGGCCGCCGAAGTACAGGGTGCAGAAACTTATCCGGTTCGCTTTGTGGGTGATGGAGGAGCGAATGAATATTTTACCCACCGCCAGTCCCATCTGTCCGGCATGAAGTATCAGAGAATCCTCCTTGAAAGCTCGATAGCTGAAAATATCGGTTTCTTCTCCGTACTCCTCAAAAACAAAGCTGACGGCGTAGTGCGCGCCGACCCTGATCAGGTCGATCATGACAGGTTTGACACATTGTATGTAGATTTCAGCCCCGTCTTTATGTTCGGGGATATTGCTCCCGGCCAGTGCCAGCCGTTCCAGAAAGGGGGCTTCGATGCCCTGGATGCAGAATTCATCCGCCAACTGTATTGCCCGGCCGGCGTACTGGATAATCTGGACCGTTTCCAGCCCTGACAGTTCGTCAAAAAACCATCCGCAGCTGGTGTACATGAGCATGGCGTGTCGCTGCATCTCCAGCAGGCTGAGTACGGCTACCGTTGCCTCTTCATCCAGGGGACGCCGGGAATGTTTGAGCAGGAAGGCGGCGACGTTTTCCACGGAGCGGTCAAGCAGGACGTCGATATACTCATTCCTGACTTCCCACGGGTCCTTCAGGTACCCTGACGCGACATCCTCATACGAGGCGGCCAACTGCACATTGAGCCAGTCCAGGGCCTCACGCAGCGGCCGGCGCCATTGCTGGTTCCAGCCGTCATTCCCGCCGGAATTGCAGCCGCAGTCGCTCCTCCAGCGCTCGATGCCGTGCATGCAGCTCCAGGAACTGTTGTCAATGACCTGCACCTCATGGGTGGCCGGGTGCAGATCCAGATATTCGCCATAGTTGGTAAGACGGGCAAGGTTGTTATTCTCGACGTGGTTCAGTGCATGCCCCAGAGCCATCTCGCCGAAGCGGTGGTGATGGCCGTAGGTTTCCCCATCAGTGGCGATATGTACCAGTTGGGAATGGTTGCTGTGATCCGAAAAACCGGACATCAGTCGGTCGGCAAACCGTTCTCCGCTGCTCAGCAGCTTCTCGAACGCCACTGCCTGGGAAATGGGGCCGTCATAGAAGAAGAGCGTGATGCTTCGACCGGAGGGGAGCCGGCAGAGATACGCCTGTGAAGGGTCGATTCGTGAGCCGGAGACATCCTTCCACCTGCCGTTACCGATTCTCCGCACCTTTCCCGCCTGGTGAGGAGCGAGGATGGTGAACCGGATACCCTCCTTGGCCAGCACCTCCAATGTTTCCGTATCCACGGCGGTTTCCGCCAGCCACATCCCTTCGGGAAAACGCTGGAAGCGATGCTCGAAATCCCTGATTCCCCACCGCACCTGAGTATGCTTATCGCGCAGGGTGGCCAGCGGCATGATGATATGGTTGTACACTTGGGCCAGGGCTGCCCCATGGCCGGAGCGCCAGAGTATACTCTGCCGGTCGGCCGCCTGGATCGCCCGGTAGGTGTCGGGAGTATGATTTTCCATCCAGGAGAGGAGTGTCGGTCCGAAGTTGAAGCTGATACGGGCATAGTTGCTGACGATCCCCATGATGCGCCCATCGCCGTCCAGATTTCGTGAAGCTGAATTGGGGGCATAACACTCGGCGGTGATCCGTTCGTTCCAGTCATGGTAGGGATGGGCCGAATCCTGGATCTCTACGGCCTCCAGCCAGGGGTTTTCACGCGGGGGCTGGTAGAAATGGCCATGTATGCAGAGGAAGCGTTCCATTGATTATTCCTTTCGGTAGATCATGACGCCGAATGGGGCAAGCGTCGGAAATGTTTTTGGGCGGGTGGAATACACGGTTACGCAACTGCCCGACGGGTAGTTACCGGTGGAATCGAGCAGGATGCGCAGTGTGCCGTTCGCCAGCTGTGGGGTGATTACACGGTTTTGGTCACTGAAGTTGAACAGGCAGAACACCTGCTCGTCGTCGGCGCTCCGGACGATTGCCAGCAGCCGGTCTTCCTCGCACGCGACCACCTCCATGTCATGCCTGCTGTGGTTGGCAAGAGGAGCACATTCCTTACGCAACCGTATCAATTCGCGGTAGAATTTGAAAATGGCACTGTGGTTGCCGCGAAGTCGCTGTTCCGGATCCAGTTTTGCGGACAGGAACGTACCCTCTGCCTGGGGATCCGGTGCTGTACCCTGATGGGCAAACGCGGCAAATTCCTCGACTCTCCCCCGCCTGATCCCCTCAACAAGAGTGGCATCTCCATGGCTGACAAAATAGGGAAACGGCGCCGATTCCGCATACTCTTCCCCCATGAAAAGCAGCGGCAGATAGGGTGAAAGAAGTACCGTTGCGGCGGCAAGCATGAGCTGCTGTGCCGAGAGATGCTCACTCGGCCGCTCTCCGCGCATCCGGTTCCCCACCTGATCATGGTTCTGAGAAAATACCACCAGTTGTCGGGGAGGGATTTCTGCCGAGGAACAGCCGTGTCGCCGTCGTCTGAAGGATGAATACCCGCCGGAGAGGACAAACCCCTCCTGAAAGCTCTTGACCAGATCTGAAAACGTGCCGAAATCAGCGTAGTATCCGGACTGATCACCGGTCAGGAGGGTTCGCAGTGAATGGTGGAAATCATCGTTCCACTGGGCATCAAGACCGTATCCACCCGCCTCGGTGGGATGTACCACCCGCACATCGTTCAAGTCGCTTTCGGCAATAATGTAGGCACGGCGTCGGAGTGAGTCACCCTGCCGGTGAACTGCGTCGGTCAACTCCTGAAGTATGTGCAGGGCGCTGAAATCGTAGATGCCGTGGATAGCGTCAAGCCGCAGTGCGTCAATATGGTATTCGGTTATCCAGTGGAGGGCATTTGAGATGAAGTAATGGCGGACCTGATCACTGTCCGGACCGTCGAAATTGACCGCGTCTCCCCAGGGAGTCCGGTAGCGGTCGGTGAAGTAGGGGCCGAATCCATGCAGATAGTTCCCTTCCGGTCCCAGGTGATTGTAGACCACATCCAGAACCACGGCCAGTCCTCTGCAGTGGCAGGCATCGACCAGCCGCTTCAGCCCCTCCGGACCGCCATAACTGTTCTGGGGGGCAAAGGGGTACGTGCCGTCGTAGCCCCAGTTGCGCTCCCCGGGGAACTGGGCGACCGGCATCAGTTCAATCGCCGTGACGCCGAGATCCGTCAGGTAGTCGAGGTGCGGGATGATCGCCTCGAAGGTCCCCTCACGGGTGAAGGTCCCAACGTGCAGCTCGTAGATGATGTACTCTTCGAGAGCGCTCCCTCGCCATTGGCTGTCGCTCCAGGCAAACGTCGGATCGATCACCTGGGAAGGGCCATGCACACCTTCAGGTTGACTTCTGGAGGCGGGGTCGGGGTAACGCAGCGTGCCGTCCAGCCAGTACCAGTAACGGTCACCCGGCGCAGCCGCCACCAATCCCTGGAAGTATTCACCGTCCCGCTGGAGAGGGGTCTTCAACGGAACTCCTTCTGCCAGTTCCACCTCGACCGACGTGGCCGTCGGGGCCCATACCCTGAAGCGGGTCTTGTCGGCTATGGGGGTTGCTCCGATATCGAGTGTAATGTTATCCATCTTACACTTCCTTCCCTTTGGGGGTTTTTACTCGTTTATTTGAACGAGATGGTGATGATTTCCTGTTTTAAAATGATACATAATGGTACCGCATATCAGGGCATTTGCAACTTGTCTCGACAATACGCGTGGCCTGGCATACCTGTTTTGAGCCGAAAATAGAATTACTAAACAGCAAGTAACTTGCCAATATGCGAAAAAAGACAAAAGGTTTAATTTGTCTCTAAATAACAAGGCATTAGGGTAATAGGAAGGAGCATCAGAGATGTATGAAATGATTCGATAACTGCACTATTTGGTGGGACCGCACTAGATTGAGGGATACTTTGAGGGGAGATGGATAGTCACATAGGTTTTTTTCTGTGCATCGATGCTCACGCGTCAAACATGCCGTCACCAGACAGAATATGGCTCCCATCATGGTGACGGCGGTGAGATCAGCACAGCTTACAACAATACGCTATGGCAAAGAAGGGCGGTGCAGTTCAAGGCGATGCTCGGAATTCAGTGCCATGTCAGTACGAAGGCTCGAAGTTTGCCTCCATGCTCATCGCGGTAATAAACCGCCGAAATATTTTCCGCTACACGTCCGCGCTGAATTTCGTACCCTTCCTTTCTTTCAGATGACTCGGTGGTGAAAACAGGGTTTTTCGAAACCTGTCGCATAACTCCCTTCATAAATGATTCCGGCACGCCCTGGCCGCCTCGGTCAATTACCTGGATGGCCTTGATTTTCTGAGCCTCGCGCAGCACCTTGAATTCGGTGACCTGCCCTTTGTATCGTTCCCAACCCGGGTTGGTGGCGCTGAACTGTTTGTCAAAGCCAGCGCGCGGAATAAAGGCCGGCAGGGTTGTCGGCCGTGCTCCGGAAGATGCCACGGGGGATGGGCTTTTCGAG
>Ga0209430_1000993_pt1 | contig 23254 bp, 17 predicted proteins | sample BarGraIncub1133A_FD_184504 | JGI IMG/M metagenome (GOLD analysis project Ga0209430, IMG submission 184504) | Arctic peat soil microbial communities from Barrow, Alaska - Barrow Graham LP Incubations 11-33A (SPAdes) (version 2) | ecosystem: Environmental > Terrestrial > Soil > Wetlands > Peat... | reverse complement strand
GTTTTTCTTCCCGAACATTTCCGACATTCCACCTTACCACAACGATGCCATCTGGCCTTTTGTGCAAAGTTACTGGATGTGGGCATCAGCCAAAGCAGGCAACGAAGCGGGAGTGATGCACAGTATCGGGGCTATTTACCGGTCGGCCGCCTTGTTCCTGACCAATCAGGAAAACTTCGTGGCCTATTCCGGAGACTGGTTTGGCACCCAAATCAATTCGGCCAATATGCTCTGGAGTCTTTCCGGCAATATCAGCATCGTGCATCATTTGCTGTTTGGCATCCGTTTTACCAGTGATGGCTTGGCCTTTGAACCCTTTGTGCCAAAAAAACTGACCGCAAAACGCAGCCTGAATCATTTCAAATACCGTGATGCAATCTTGAATATTCAGCTAAGCGGCTGGGGAAACCAGATATCTTCATTCACCTTGGATGGAGTAGAGCAGAAGGCTTTTCTCCCTACCAATCTGAAAGGCGAACATCAAATAAAGATCAAGCTTGTCTGTCAAACAATAAGTTCGAAAACCATCACCATCGTCGAGGACCAATACACTCCGGTTACCCCGGTCACAACTTTTGACGGAAAAAGACTTTCCTGGGAAAAAATCCGTCAGGTCAAAAATTACCGGGTGCTGTTGAATGGAAAACAGTGGAAAACTACGACAGATTGTTTCGTCGAAATTCCGGAAGATTTGGATGGAGATCTCCAGGTGATCGCAGTCGGCGAAAGCGGACTGGCATCTTTTGCCAGTGAGCCGGTATCTCATTTCAAAAACGTAAAAATCTATGAAGCGGAGACTTTCGCGCCAAAAGCAATCCTTCCGTACAAAGATTTTACAGGTGATGGTTTTGTAGAAATCAGTCGGCAGATCAATCAGAAAATCGAAACAGATATTTACATTGATCAGCCCGGAACCTATATTTTTGATTGGCGCTATGCCAACGGAAACGGCCCGATCAATACCGAAAACAAATGTGCCATCCGCACTTTACTGGTAGATGGTGTTACTGCAGGTGTGCAGGTTTTCCCTCAAAGAGGCGTAAATTTATGGAACTCCTGGGGTTGGAGCAACGACCTTCGGATCAAACTCAGCGAAGGCTCTCATCACATTGTACTGGAATTCAAGCCTTATAATGAAAATATGAATCTTTTGGTCAATCAGGCCATGCTGGATTGTTTACGTGTAACGAAGGTGTAATCAGTACCCCTCCTCTCTGTCCCGGCTGAGTTACAAAAAGATAATCACAAATTTTTACTAACACCATAAACAGTATCCTTTTTGATTTTACAAGAACTTTTTGTTCCTTTGAACAAAGATGGAGCATGCCATATTTAAGCTTCAAAATACAATAAACAATTTTTGATTATGATCAAAAGAATATTGTTTTTACCACTGTTGGGTATAGCTTTCAGCTCTTTTGCACAGAAAACCATACCGTTGAAAGACATACTTTATTACGGTGGTATTGAAATAAATAAGCCCGTAATCTGTGACAGCGTAAATGTCAGGAATGAAAAATACGAATGGCAGACTTTGCTTAAAACGCAATTGAACGAGCCTTTGGAGCAAAGCCTTTATAAAACGCTGAAAGTAGGCGAAGACTCCATTTTTGGAGCAGAAAAACCATCAAAAGGTTACCAGCTTTCCTTGTGGAAGTTTTATGTTATGCCTGAGAATTTTATGCCTTTAAAGCTTGAACTCAAATCGACAAATGCTTTTGAAGTCTATGTGGATGGGGTTAAAAACACAGAGAAAAAAACCAGGGAAAATTCAAAGGAAAAAGCCGGTAAAATCACCCTTGATCTAAAAGCCGACCCCAGACAATATCAGGTGCTGGTCAAAATGCTTTCAGAATCAACAGACTCTTGCGATCTGAATTTTTCAGTTGGCGTTAAAACAGAGAAACGCGATTCTTCCGTGCAGAACATCCTGACATCATCCGATCGTCGTTTGTTGTTTACGCCTGATTTTCTCATAGGAAAAAGAATAGCAAATGTAGGTATTTCACCGAACGGCAGATACGCCCTGATCGATTACAACGTGGTTTATAAGGACGGTTCGAAAAGCAGCATATCAGAATTGGTATACCTCATAAGTGGTGAAGTGATGTGGAGCCTCGATTCAAATACGAGGAAAATGCGTTGGATGCCTAAAACAAATGCACTTTACTATACCCTGAAAGGTTTGGAAGGTAAAGAACTGCACGTATTTAACCCAGTCACTCAACAGGGAAAAATAGTGGTCAAAAATCTGCCCGATGCAGAATTCGTCTGGAGCCCCAAAGAAAATTTTCTAATCTGTTCCGTTTCGGATACAGCACTAGACAACAAAAGCGAATTGCAACGCCTCATCAATCCTGAAGACAGACAGGATGGTTATCGCAACAGGTCGTCGCTCTTTATGTATGACTTGAATACAGGGCTTTACAGCCGATTGACTTATGGTAAAGAGAACGCTAGTCTTAACGATATCAGCGCCGATGAAAAACAGTTGCTTTTTGGCACCAGAATACAATTTATACCGAAAGCTCCTTTCAGTGAAACAAACCTTTACCTGCTCCACCTGGAAACCATGAAAGTTGACACCATCTGGCAACACGATAAATATGCCATCGATGCTGTCTTTTCACCCGATGGTGAAAAACTGCTCATTAAAGGTGCACCCGAATCTTTTGAAGGCATAGGTCAGAACATCTCCGCCGGACAGATAGCTAATCCTTTTGACATTCAGGCATACCTCATGGATTTGAAAACCAAAGAAGTTGAATCCATCACCAGGGATTTCAACCCTTCCATCGTGGAAAGCACCTGGAGTAAAAATGACGGGCTCATTTATTTTACAGCAGAGGATAAAGATTTTGTAAGGATCTATTCTTACAATCCTGAAATGAAGTTATTCCATCTCTTTCCGGTTACACCGGATGTAGTAACTCATTTCGATGTGGCTACCGAAGCTAAAAATATGGTTTATTTCGGTTCTACCGTCAATTATACCGGCAAAGTTTATACACAGGATCTTAAAAAATACGTTGAAAAAACCGTGACCGACCCCTGTGCAGAAAGATTTAATAAGGTGGATACAGGAAAAGTGGAAGACTGGGACTTTCAATCGACTGACGGAACCACCATTTATGGACGCTACTATTTACCACCTTCCTTCGATCCATCCAAAAAATACCCGGTACTAGTCTATTATTACGGTGGCACCTCTCCCACTTCCAGGGCTTTTGAGAGCAATTATCCGCTCAATCTGTATGCAGCAATGGGCTACGTAGTCTATACCTTACAACCTTCCGGCACGACGGGTTTTGGTCAGGAATTTTCAGCCCGTCACGTCAATGCCTGGGGAGACAAGACAGCCGACGAAATCATTCTGGGAACGAAACTTTTCTGTCGTCAACATGCTTTTGCCGACTCCACCAAACTTGGTTGTTTCGGTGCATCCTACGGAGGTTTTATGACCATGTACCTGCAAACAAAGACCGACATTTTCAAAGCCGCAGTTTCTCATGCCGGCATCAGCAACATTGCCAGCTACTGGGGTCAAGGCTACTGGGGATATTCCTACAACACGGCGGCAGCTTCCGGCAGTTATCCCTGGAACAATCCGCAACTTTACACCGATCATAGTCCGCTTTTTCATGCAGATAAAGTCAATACACCCCTACTACTTTTGCAAGGGTCAGCAGATACCAATGTTCCCATCGGAGAATCCATCCAGATGTACACAGCCTTGAAAATGTTGGGTAAACCTGTTGAATTTATCAAAGTGGAGGGCGAAAACCATTCCATCAAGAACTTTCAACGGAAACTGGAATGGCAACGTACCATTCTGGCATGGTTTGCCAAATACCTGAAAGAAGACGACAGGTGGTGGAATGAATTGTACAAACCGGGAGCGTTGGATAATTAATGAACAATATGTAAATAAATAATGTTTTAATACACCATTCTATTGGTTAAAGGATTAACTACACCACACCCCATCCTTTCAATTAAAAATTTCTTTGGGTTTAACTTCTATGATTTTTCCGAAGGTCGCCAGTTTATCCATATTTATTTTGGCTCTGTTACCAACAACCATATACACCATCGTTCTTCCCTTGATATTTTTGGTGTAAAAATCCACTATATCCTGAATGTCCATTCCACCCACAGTTTCTACCAATGCCTGATTTGGATCAGATTCGTACCCTTGCTTTTTCAAATAGGAAATTCTGGAAGATAGATCACGAAAGGATGGATAATCATTCAGGGCTTCATTCACAACTGCCTGTTTTGCATTCTCTACCCTTTCGGAAAGAACCGGCATTTCTTTAATCAGGGAATCTAAAACGCTGAAGGCATCTGTTGTTTTATCACACTGCGTGGAAAGCATGGCGGTGAATTGTCCCTTTTTATCCCTGTGACAGTATGCAGAGAGCCTGTACGTTGCATTGGCCCGGTAAGCCAACGAGCGAAACTCGCGTATTTGTTGAAAAATCAGGGATCCCATGTTCCAACCAAAATAATTATTGAACAAAATGGCTGTAAAACGGGAGGTTGCATCCGGATTGATACCACCCGGCATATACCCTGTAACAATACTTTGAGAGGCTTTCGGGGCATTGATGAAATAGATTGTGGGCGCATCCACATTCTTAAGTTCCAGATACAAAGGCGTTTGAGAGGCTAGGGTCATTTCACTTACAGCTACGCTCTTTTTAATTTTTTCAGCAACAACTTCCGACGGACTATTTCCGCAATAATGCATATCACAAGCTACTTTGGTGAGGATTTTAAATTCTGTCAGGAGGTCTTCACCTTTGAGTCTTTTAACCTCAGACATCGTGAGGCGGTTTAAATATTCGGACTGATTGCCATAGCGGATTTTATCAAGTAAAGCTGTGGCCTCATTATCAGGCGATTCTACTTCTGCTTTTCGGTTTATTTTAGTCGCATCAACCACTTGCTTAATTTTTTTCTGATCTGCTTTCACATTACTCATAAAATGACCTAGCAACGCCAGTGTTTCATCAAAATTGGGATCAAAACCGGATAGTTTAATGACAAATTTATCGGTACCGGCCTCAAAGTTCAGCGTGCTTCCAAGCCCCTGTAATTTTTCCCTGAATTGATTGAATGTGAGAGAATCTGTACCTAAAAGTGACAGGTAGGAACTCATAGGTTCTATTTTATTGGACTCCAGGGTACCCTTTCCAAATTCCAGGTTTAAGGTAAAAATATCATTCACCTGGTTGGGGGTCGTATAAAGCATCACTTTTGGTGCCAACTGAACAGATTTCGCATCCTTTGTGAAATCTATAAAACGGGGGTTGGCTTTTAATGTCTCCATCTGATCCAAACTTCTGGCATAATCCGATTTTGCTTCTCTATTTTTGGGAACAATGGGGGCAAAATCGGGTTTAGTCAACTTATCTTTGGGATAAGTTCCAGTCTTTTTGGTTATTTCAAGATAGTTTTCCGTGAAATACGTATTGGCCACCTTTACAATATCCTCTTTGGTCAGGGCATCTATTTTGTTAATTTCGCCCAGATAGTCGTTCCAGCTTTTGCCCTCGGAAAAAATGGAAAGCATCTTTTGAGCACGTGAATCGATATTTTCCAGTGCCTTTTCATAGTTACGCTTTTGTTCAAGTTTCAGACTGTTGAAAGCTTCCTCCGAAAAATCACCGGTTTTAATTCTATCCACTTCCTTCATCACCAAACTTTTTGCATTTTCTGTCGATTGAAAAAGAATCTTAGGAACCACCAGTACAGCTAAAATTCCGGCCTCATTGAAACTTTGGGTCAAACCGGCCGCTTGCATCACTTTACCGTCCACACTCAATTTATCCAGGTATCCTGTACCATTTTCATTGTTTAAAAGTCCGGAAACAATGCGCAAGGCCACTTCGTCGGGGTGATTGACGGGCACTCCGCGCCAGCCCATTGTAACCACTTTGATAACAGGAATGGGAATTTTAGCTACAAATTTTTCTTTCCCAACAAAAGGTTTAGGCTGTAAGATTTCCTTCTGAGGAGCATTCCCGGCTTGAACTCGTGAAAATGTTTTTTCAAGAATGGGAAGTATTTCCTCGGTTTTAAAATCGCCACTCATGATGAGTCCCATATTTCCGGCTACATAATAGTCTTTGAAAAACTTTCTCATTTGGGAGAGCTGAGGATTTTTAAGGCTTTCTGTACTTCCAACGATGGGATAAGCATACGGATGAGGTTGAAAAAAACGTTCCAAGACCTTTTCCATAGCCATGCTTCCTATAAAATCGCTGTACATATTTTTTTCTTCATACACCGTTTCCAGTTCACTTTGAAAAAGCCTGAACACAGGATTGATTAACCGTTCACTGTTAATTTCAGCCCATTGATGGATATACTGCGGAGAAAATTTATTGTAATAGACCGTATAATCATTCGATGTACCTGCATTCAGACCCGTTCCTCCAAATTTGGAGATAAGGCTGTTGTATTCATTAGGTATGGCAAAATTGGCTGCACTGACACTCAATTCATTGATTTCCTTTTGAATGTGCTTCCGGATCGTGTCATTCTTTGTGATAGCCAACTCATCATACTTGCGTTCAATGGAATCGAGCAAAACTTTTTCGGCCGGGTAATCCGTTGTTCCTATTTTATCGGTGCCTTTAAACATCATGTGCTCAAAGTAATGAGCAATACCAGTATTGGGACAATCCTTTGCTCCGGCTTTTACGAGTACTGCTCCAAAAATTTTGGGCTGGGAATGATCCTCGTTCAACCAAACGGTGAGGCCATTGCTAAGTTTATAGGTTTTAACTTCCAGTGAACCGGCTGTTTGAGCAAGGGCAATTTCGCCAAAAAAGGCACAAAATAAAGCTGCCATAAGTGCTTTTTTCATCTGATTAAAATTTTTATTTATTAATTTTCATCCACATGCTCTATGCCAATACTCTTGTGTGCTTAGTGTTTGATGATTATTGGGCCAATATCAAAAGTTTCAGTAAGTATATTGAAGCACTTTGTTATCAGTCAATGCTATTTTATTCCTTTATTCAACGCATCTTCCAATTGATTTAATTTGCTGGGTCTGGGTAAGTTATCATTCAGGATTGTTGCATTGGCATCCAGCAAAAGATATCGGGGAATACTGAGAAGATTCCCATTATATACTTTTTCGCGGATCTCTTTTTGCAAGGATACGGAAGCACGCATATTATAACTATTTAGCTTATAATGTGCAATCATCTCTTTCCACATAGAATCCTTTTCTTTCTCATCGGTTGAAATATAAATTTGAACTAGATTGCTATACTTATTCAGTAGTTTATGCAAATCGTCGTTGAATTGAAATTCATATTTGCAAGGAGTACAGAAAGTTGCCCAAAGATCGACATATATATATTTACCTTTAAGTTCGTTTGTTTGTACTAATTCTTTAAGTGAATTAATAGTACTTCCGTCAATGATAACAGGTTTTAGATTCGTCTCTTTTTCTTTCTTTTGTTCGTTCATCAGCCTTTTGATAATGGGAATATATTCACTTTCTGGAAATTTGTCTGTTAGGTATTTTAACATCAAATCATGGTTATAATATATTCTCATATCTTGCAATTGATCGACAAAATTTTGTCCGAACAATATTTTTGCATATAATCTGGCGCTAACAAAAGATATGAATAGGCGCCAAATGTATCTTTATCATAGTTATTGAATAATTTTTCTTTTGCGGAATTATCTAAGTTTTTATATTTTAACAGGAAATAGGAATCCAGAGATCCATAATAAAACTTCAACGTATTTACATTTAACATAGATGTATCATTGTATAACGCATCCACTTCTTTAATTATTTTTGTTGAATCAGAGGTTGAAGGTTTATATTTATTGAAACCATGATGAAGTAGATCTTTATATTTCAGATTTAATATGAGATAGTAAGCATATTGAAGATCTTTTGACAATAATATTTTAAATTTGTACGTTATTTTTTTTTCTTTCTCCAAATTATCTAAATCACAAATATAAGGTTGTATCAGTTTTAACTTAGTATCCTTTTTTATACCTTCAAAATCTATTTTAGTTGTTATGTTTTGCTTAAATATTGAATCTATTTTGTTTAAGCAAAGGCCTAACCCCCTATTACCATAATTATTGTTTAAATAGGACTGTCCAGCAGCATTATCGCCATTAAAAAAAATATTGTTATTGGTATAATTTACGTCTAAATGATCTATAGGCTGTAATAAAATGCTATATATGCCACCATCAGAGAATTTACAGCTGACAAAACCAAAATCGAATATCTCTACTTCATAATTGATGCTGATATTGGGCTTTAAATCCAATTTATCGGAAATAACAGTTGAATTACTTGCTCCATCAATAGGTTTGAAAATCCTTACAGAGACTTCCTTATCGGTACGAAATGTGATTGCAGCTTTTTGAGCTGAAGCATTGGTTATAAAAAGACAGCACAAGAAAAATGTCAGTAACTTAATAGTGTTTTTCATAAGGTTATTTTTATCTATCTTCATTTATTGAATACAAATATATCTTATTCATTTACATTTACGTAATGTTATTTGTTTTTTAACAAATCAGAAATCAGGGATTTGACATTGGTATTTTCCACGAACTTGAGATTGCTGATAGGAAAAAGGTGACGAAGGTGTTGCTATTGGCTATGACTTACGGGTACTTGCCGTACTCGGTCTGGATAAAAATCTGATTTTTTGGCCAAAGACAATGAACTGGAAAGGAGTCGGAACAGAATTTAATGAAATAGCCTTCAGGTATTATTAAAAGGGCTTTATATTTTATTTTAGTGCAGTTAAGTCGTAAATAAACTCATATTTAGTGCAGTTTGTCGATTCATTTTATGGATTTTAGTGCAGTTTAGTGAAACACTATCAAGCATTTTCCCGATAAAAAAGATCTGTTTCTTTGATAAAACCTTGCTTAGCCGTTTCGTCCAGAAGACTCGCAGAAAATGAATTTTTAGCCAAAAGGTGAATATCTTCTTTACTCAGATTCAAGGCTTGAGCGACAACCAGATAGTTTTCATTGAGGTAACCCCCGAAATAAGCCGGATCATCGGAATTGACCGTGACCAAAAGCCCCTTGTCCATCATCTGCTTCAATGGGTGAACTTTTAAATCAGTTACAACCTGCAATTTAAAATTGGAAAGTGGGCAAATAGTCAATGGCATTTTTCGCTCAACCAGCATTCGGACAAGCGCCTCATCTTCGAGAGAACGGTTGCCATGATCGATGCGACAAACCTGAAGAAGATCCAATGCCTCTCTGACATATTCCGGCGGGCCCTCTTCACCTGCATGGGCAACAGCAACAAAGCCATTTTGTATGGCTTTCCCGAAAACGTTGCGAAATTTAGAAGGTGCATTTCCTTTTTCGGAAGAGTCGAGCCCTACTCCCACTATCCAGTCTTTGTATTCCAACGACTCTTCAAATACTTGCAAGGCCGACGCTTCATCCAAATGTCGTAAAAAGCTCATAATGAGGCGGGATTGGATATTCAACTCTTTTTCAGCATCTACGAGTGCCTGATGAATACCGCGGATGACGGTGTCAAACTTAATTCCGCGACTGGTATGCGTCTGAGGATCAAAAAAAAGTTCGGTATGTACCACGTGCTGTTCCTTCATCTTTAACAAATATGCCCAGGTCAGGTCGTAAAAATCTTGTTCATTAACCAGCACATTCGCCCCTGCATAATAAAGGTCAAGAAATTCCTGAAGATTTCTGAAACAATAAGCTTTTTTCAGCGCTTCTACCGATGGATAATTTAGCCGTATGCGATTTCTTTCGGCTATCTGAAACATCAGTTCAGGCTCAAATGTTCCCTCCAGGTGCAGATGGAGTTCTGCTTTTGGAATGCCTTTGATAAAATCATCTATGGACAAGGTTGACATCATTCAAGACCATTAAGTAAACCAAAAAGGGGGGTGTCAAAGCACAAATATACAAATTGAAAGGATTCTACAACGTTGAAATCAATTGTTTTAATTTTGTTTCAGCCATTTTGAGGTTGTATTTGAAATTGATAAACCGGGTACCAGACTGAATATAGTCTTCCTGAGCCTGATGGACTTCCAGTGAGTTGGTTTGACCCAATCGAAGACGATCGATACTGATCTCAAAATTTTCTTTGGTCAAAGCACTGTTTTCGCTTTCGATTTCCAGCATGCGTTGCTGATTTTCAAATTCAGTCAGCGTATTTTCCAAATCGGTCATCACCTGCAACTTGATGTTTTCCAGATCGTATTCGGCTGATTGAAACTGAAGTCTGGCTTCTGCGATTTTACGTTTATTTTCTCCTGCCGTGTACAAAGGAATTGATACTGTTCCGCCTACACGGGGGCCAACAGATTGATTGCTTAAAACCGATCCGTCCGAGTTGTTGGTTTGAGAAAAATAATAACCGGCATTAAAATCCAGGACAGGCAAATTGGATTTCTTATTTTCCTTTAAAACCAGTCCGGCTATTTCCACTTGTTTCTGAAGTGAAAGGATGGCTGAGTTGGAGGTATTGACTTTTTGAAGAAGGTCTGCCTTATCCGGAGAATAATCCAAAGGAATAACGTCGGCGATTTCAAAAACAATTTCCGGATTTCTCCCCAACAGTCTATTGAGGTTTTTTTTACCTGCTTCAATGATGTATTGCTGTTGAATGGCATTTTCCATGGCAACATTCAGATCAATTTTTGCCTGTAAAAGGTCTGTTTTTACAAGTGACCCCGCATCATAACCTGTTTGGGCAATTTTAACCCGTTCACGGTTGAAATTGATGGCCTCGTTGAAGGAGTTCAGTTGTTGTTTCTGACGCACCACATCGTAATAGGCAGCGATCACCTCGTATTGGGTTTGCAAGACCTGTTCCTTAAATTTCATTTCACCAAGAGCCTCAATCTGGTGCAATTTATTTTTGGTCACAAACATTTTTCCACCATTGTACAAGGTCCATGAAAGTTGAGTTCCTGCCACGAACGAAGTAGTTGAAAGCGAAGGATAGCTTTTTTCCACGCCATCGGAAGACTTCTGCCGGACACGGTTATTCTCATAATTTCCGGTACCGGTCAGACCAATTGTTGGCAACATCCCTGCATTCCCGGGTGTATTGTTTATTCGTGCTATTTCCGCATCGTTTCGGGACACCTGAATATCGAAATTGTATTTTAACGCTGTATTTACGGCATCATCCAGGAGCAGAATATTCTGAGCAGAAACAGAAGACACCAGCATGAATGCGATCAGAATAGGTCCTATTTTCATAAATTATCCTTATTAATTGAACGATCTTTATTCCCGGACAGTACAATGTAGGTCGTAGGAATGACAAACAAGGTGAGCAACAAGGAAAAGAGCAGACCGCTTACCACCACAATACCCAGTGGCACACGGCTAGTTGCACCGGACCCCAATGCAAATGCAATGGGAAAGGCTCCGAAGATGGTGGCCAGTGAGGTCATCAGAATGGGCCGGAAACGTGCAGAGGCAGCTTCAAAAGCAGCAACCCGTTTATTCATTCCCAGTTTTCGTTTCTGATTGGCAAACTCAACAATCAAGATTCCGTTTTTCGTAACAATTCCAATTAAAAGAATCATCCCGATTTCGGAGAAAATATTGATGGTTTGTCCGAAAACCCACAAGGAAAGCATAGCCCCGGCAATAGCCATAGGAACAGTGAGCATAATAATGAACGGATCGCGAAAACTTTCAAATTGAGCGGCCAGAATCAGATAGATAAGCATTAAAGCTAAAACCAGCGCAAAAGAAATGTTCGACCTGCTTTCTTCAAAGTCTCTGGATGGCCCTGCCAAAGAAGTATTAAACGACTTATCCAGCAATTTGTCAGAAATTCGTTTCATTTCATCAATGCCATCTCCCAGTGCCATACCTTTGGCAAGATTGGCTGAAACTGTAGCCGATTTGTAACGGTTGAAGTGATACAAAATGGGAGGATTACTGTTTTCCTCGATTTTCACCAGATTATCCAGTTGTATCATATTACCGGATGCAGACCGAACATACATGGAAGAAATATCTGCTGGAGCACTCCTGTTTTCGCGGACTACCTGCCCAATCACATAATACTGTTTGTTGTTGCGCAGGAAATAGCCATACCGACTCCCGCTATAGGCCAATGACATGGCATCAGAGACATCCTTTTCATTGACTCCAAGCGTATTTGCCTTCAAACGGTCAACGGTTATATTTACCTCCGGTTTGTTAAATTTCAAATCAACGTCCACATTTTTGAATACCGGACTCTTCTGTGCCTCTTCCAAAAATCGGGGCAAAACTTCCTGTATTTTATTAAAATCAAGATTCTGCAGAACAAATTGTACAGGCAATCCTCTGGAAGTAGCAGTTGCAATGGTTGGTTCCTGACTGGCTACAACTTTGGCATCCGGTATGGTTTCATAGATACTTGAAATCCTATCGTAAACATCTTGTTGAGAAGATTTTCGTCCAATTGGGTCAGAAAGATAGGTTTCGATGAAACCTGAATTGACACTGGAACTGCTTCCACCACCGTATCTGGTAAGTACAAATTTTGATTCAGGAACCGAATCCTTAATTACTTGGGCAACACGATCCACAATGTTCTGAGTAGTAGTATACTCCATTCCCTCAGGCGCCTTTATGGAAGTCCGGATGTAACTGTGGTCTTCGAGCGGTGCCAGCTCCGATTTCAATGTTTTTGAAAAGGCAAAAATCATGAAAACACAGAGCCCGAGAATGGAAAAAGAAATCCATTTGTTGGTGATAAAGAAAGCCAGAAAACGTCTGTATTTTTTTTCCATTCCCAGGAAAAAAGGTTCGGTTGCCGTATAAAATTTTGAATGAAGCGTTTTTGAACCGCCCAGAACCACATTTAATACAGGCGTCAATGTCAGTGAAACCAAAGCTGAAATAAGCACTGCACAGGCTACAACAATACCGAATTCACGGAAGAGTCGACCTGTAAAACCTTCCAGAAAAATAACCGGAATAAATACGATGGCTAAAGTCAGCGAAGTTGAAACGACAGCAAAGAATATCTCTCGGGTTCCTTCAAAAGCAGCCTGCCATTTGTTCATTCCACGCTCTATTCGCTTGAAAATATTTTCCGTAACCACAATACCGTCATCAACAACAAGCCCCGTAGCCAGTACTATTCCTAAAAGAGTCAGTACATTGATGGAATAACCAAAAATATACATAATGAAAAAGGTCCCGATCAGGGAAACCGGAATATCTATCAGTGGTCGCAAGGCTATTATCCAGTTTCTGAAAAACAGAAAGATAATCAGCACAACCAAAAAAATGGATATCATCAGCGTCTGAACCACATCGGTCACAGATTGTCTCACAAACAGCGATTTATCACGACCAACGGCAAGCTCCATCCCTTTAGGACTGGTCTCATTGATCTGATCCAGACGTTTATAAAATTCATCGGCTATCTGAATGGCATTAGCACCCGGAAGCGGTATTAAAGCCAGTGAGACACAATTTATGCCATTTATTTTCGCCCCCGATTCTTCATTCTGAGACCCCAGGACAGCTTCCCCAATATCTTTAAGTTTGACCACCTGATTTTCGGTTTGTTTGAGTATCAGATTATTAAAATCATCCTCTGAAACCAGACGACCGTTGGTTCTAACTATAAGTTCCGTGGAATTACCCCGGATCTTACCTCCGGGCATTTCCACATTCTCTCTGGTTAAGGCATCTTTAACATCGGATGCTGTCAATTTATAGGCAACCATCTTTTGAGGATCCAGCCATAAACGCATGGCCGGTTTTTGTTGTCCGTAAATGGCCACTGAGCTTACACCTGGAATGGTCTGAAATTTTTCCTGCAAGATATTTTCGGCGTAATCACTCAGCTCAATGTTGCTCATATCGCTGCTTTGCGCAATAAGGGTGACAATAGGTTCACTGTCGGCATCCGCTTTCGTTACGGTTGGTTGTGAATCAATGTCTTGCGGCAGGTTTCTCATAGCCTGTGAAACTTTATCACGTACATCATTGGCCGCTTTTTCCAAATCAGAGCCGAGTTCAAATTCGACCGTGATCCTGCTGGAGCCAATCGCTGATTGAGAGGTAATGGATTTGACCCCTTCTATTCCATTGATGGATTTTTCAAGGGGCTCGGTCACCTGCGATTCTATGACTTCTGCATTGGCTCCCGTATAGGATGTTTGTACAGTGATTACCGGTGGATCAATGGCCGGGTAAAGACGGATTCCCAGAGAATTAAAACCTACTGCACCCAAAAGCAGGATGACAAGGCTTAATACCGTAGCAGCGACAGGACGCTTCAGCGCTATATCAGAAAGCATCATAATGTGTTACTTACTTGAGAGTACATTATCCTGGAGCCTTCTTTTAAAAACAAGATGCCATTTGTAATAATGGTATCACCTGGTTGAATACCTTGGGTAATTTCAATACCGGAGGCTTTCCGTATGCCCGTTTTTACAGATACAAAATGAGCTTTACCGTTTTGTGCTATAATAACCTTTTTATCCATCTCCTGAGGAATAATGGCTTGTGTAGGTATGACCAACGCAGCTTTATTCTCACTCAGCCGCAAGATAACATTGGAAAAAGCACCAGGAATCAAATCATCCGATTTACTGTTGACCACTGCCCTGGCCTTCAGATTACGGGTATCTTCACTGATACCCCGTTCAGTGGCCAAAATGGTTGCATCGTACTGTTTATCACTACCGGATAGGGCAAACTTTACTTTCATGCCGTTTCTGATAACCGGACCATACTTTTCAGGTATGTAGAAATCAAGTTTCAGGTTGTTTTCGCTTCGAATAGTAGCTACCAACGTTGAAGAGCTGACAATAGCTCCAACGCTTATATTTCTCAATCCAATGACACCGTCAAAAGGTGCCAGAATTTCTGTTTTTCGTATTTGTGCCTTTTGCACTTCAATATCCGCTTTCAATGAATTCACCTGCAATCCGGTTGCCTCGTAATCATTTTGGCTGATGCCATTCACTTTCAGGAGTTCTGACTGTCTTTGCTGAATTTGTTTCTGGATATCAAGTTGTGATTGAAATTTCCTTAAACCGGCTTGCAAATCGTCGTCAAAAAGTTTAACCAACAACGTTCCTTTTCGAACAAATTTCCCTTCGGGTAAATGGATCTTCACAACCCTGCCGGCCACTTCATTTATTAATTCAACCTCTTCAAAAGCCAACAACGAACCTGAAACGGCTATTTCATTGATAAGCAAAGTTGGTTTTACAACAAATCCATTGACTTTTTTTATAGCTTCTTCTTTTGAAAACTTGTCTTTTTCTTTTGGTTTACTGAAACTTATCTTTATTAAGCAAGCCAACAATATGATAAACAGGATTGAAATCCATAGAGTTTTCTTTTTCATATGCAATTATTTATGATACTTAGAACAAAAAAATACGGGTTGGTTTAATATCTGCCGTATCTTTCCGAAGATTTTTCAACTGCAAATGTAGAAAAACTGTATAGAATTAATTAGTGAAAGGCATGAAATATAAATGACAAAAGCATTAATTTTCCTGGTTTTTAATCGGCAAAGTAAAATAAAACACCGAGCCTTCTCCTTTAACCGACTCCATACGAATATTTCCTCCAAGTAAAATCAAAAGTCCTTTTACAATGGATAAACCTAAACCACTACCCTGATGACCACGAGTTAAGGAAAGATCCTCCTGCATAAAAATGTCAAATAGTTGATCTTTGACTTTATCATTAACACCAATGCCCGTGTCTTTAACATAAAATTCAATAAGATCAGGTTTTACATCGTACCCAATTGTTATCAATCCTTCCTTCGTAAATTTGATGGCATTATCCAGCAAATGAAAAAGAACTCTCTTAAATAATTTCAAATCTGTTTCAACAGTCACACCGGCTGTATCAGTTGAACATAAAAAATTCAATCCAAGTCCTTTAATTTCGGCTTTGTCTTTAAAAATAAATCGGGATTCTATTAAAACAGCGTTCACATCAACTGTTTCATAGTTGACAACCATATTGCCAGAAATGATCATCGCTATACTTACATAATCTTCAATCGTATTCAATAATCGGACACTGGAAGTCTGTATCATTGAAATCAGCTCTTTTTTATCAACATCCGCTACAGCCGGATCGACCAGCAGGTCACTGAAACCAAGAATTCCATTGAGAGGAGTACGTATCTCATGGGAAATATTCTGAAGGAATGCTGTTTTAAGCCTATCACTGGATTCAGCTTTATCGATTGCAACAACTAATTCATTGTTGGTCTTTTCAAGTTCCCGGGTTCTATCTTTCACTTTCTGTTCCAATATCTGATTTTGCATTTGCATCTGTTGATGCAAATATTTGGTATACAGCAAGTTCTTGATACGCAAGGCTACTTCTACCAAATCGAATGGTTTTGTTAGAAAATCATTTGCTCCATATTCCAGTGCATGTTGTTTTGCCTCAAAAGTAATATCTGCAGTAAGAATAAGAATGGGAATATAAGTATCGGTTGATATGATATTTTTTAACTGCGCCATCACCTCAAACCCATTTAAATGTGGCATCATCAAATCAAGCAGAATCAAGTCCGGATGAAAACTTTTAAATAGTGATAGCACCTGGCGAGGATCTGTGGTTGATTCAACGTTTGTATATCCCTGTAGCTCCAGTAATCCTTCCAACACCTCCACATTGGCCAACTGATCGTCAACCAGCAGAATGTTTGCATTATTTAAAGTAGAATCTATCATGGTTATTCTCCTTCTAACTTAAATGTATTCATCAATGACTTTCAGAAATTCAACAATATTCAGGGGTTTGGTTAAATATTTTCTTGCGCCTAATTTTAAAATTTGTTCCAATTTATTTGGCATGGCATCAGCACTGACAACGACAATAGGTATTTTCCGGGTATTGTCTTCAGCCAATATACGTGGAATCACTTCACTCCCAGATATATCTGCCAGATTAAGATCAAGTAGTATTAAATCCGGCAATGTTTCTGCAGCCAGTTTAACCACCTCTTTCCCATTCATACTGGTGACCAGTTTTATTGCGGAACGTTGAGTGGCTAAAATTTGTTCAACAAGTTCAATGTTGGAAAGGTTATCTTCAATGTATAAAATTTTACCTTTTTTCGATGAATGACTGGTAGTCAATTTTGACAAGGTCACTTGATCAAAGTTCACCAACTGGCATTCACCCTGCGGCAATTCAAACCAAAAGGTACTACCTGTATCTTTGACGCTTTCAACTCCAATATGCCCCCCCATAGCTTCAATCAGTTTCTTAACCACAGCCAGTCCAAGCCCGGAACCTTCTGTTTCCGTTTTTTCAGCTCCCAGACGCTCGAATGGAGTAAATATTTTATTCAAGTCATCCGGCAAAATACCCGAACCGTTGTCAGTGATTGAAACTCTGAGTAGTTGCACGTTATTTTTTTGAACCAAACCCGTGCTGATAGTTACTTTCCCACCAGTTTGATTGTACTTTATGGAGTTGGTGAGCAGATTTAATAGAATTTGTTTCAAACGCTGTTTGTCTGCATTTACATAAAGTCTGTTGTTGGGCACATCAGACACTTCAATAATTATTTTCTGCTTAGTTGCCAATGGATAGACAACATCAATCATCTCACGAATAATTCCCTCCATCAGAACAGGTTCCATAGATAAAGAAAGGTGTCCGGCCTCGATACGAGAAATATCCAGAACCTCGTTAATCAGGTCAAGCAAAATCTTACCACTTCGTAAAATATGCCTGACACTTTTCTTTTGCTTTTGATTAAGCTCTCCCAAATCCAACAACTGTGCAAAACCAAGAATCGAATTCATTGGAGTTCGCAATTCATGGCTCATTCTTGAAAGAAATTCGCTCTTTGCCAGATTGGCATTTTCAGCCTCTGACCTGGCTTTTTTAAAATCTTCTTCTGCACGTTTACGTTCCTCAATTTCCCATATTAAATCTTTATTAATATGAGCAAGTTGAGCGGTGCGTTCTTCAATTTTATTTTCGAGATTCAGATTGAGGTCAATAATTTTATTTTCAGCATTTTTTCGTATGGTAATGTCTCTGACAAATCGAAAGACCTTATCATCACTTAAAAGGATTAAACGAACTTCATAGAATGTCTGTATTTCTTTAAAAATGATGGAGTAATCGTACGTTATCATCTTTTTGGTTTCGACACATTCCCTGATTTTATTGATATGCAGGGTTGAAATATCTTCATCGAAAAGTTGCCGCATATTCATTCCAACCAGTTCTTCCTTGGGTACCAACAATTCATCTACGGTATCAACGTAATATTCCAGATAATTTCCCTCCTTATCCATAATGAAAATAAGGTCTGGCATCGCTTTCATAATAGCCATCAGACGCTCATTTTGCAATCTTATTTGTTCCTCAGCATTTTTTTTATCTGTAATATCAACCAGGGTTCCAGTGCCACCTATAAAACTATCATTTTGAAAATTAGCCTTGGTAGACAAACGAACCCAGCGGTTTTCACCGTACTTATTCTTGATTAGATATTCGTTCTCTATTTCATGGTTATCTCTAAGTGTTATGAATCTATTTTTTAAAAACGCCTGGTTTTCTCCAACGAATTCCAAAAAATTCCGACCAATTACTTCCTTTGGAACAAATCCCAATATTTTTGAAATGGTTGGGCTAATGTAATTGATAACTCCGTTTGTGTCCACTCTATAAACGACATCGGTCAGATTTTCAATCAAATTACGAAATTCCTTTTCACTCTCACTTAAAGCTTTCTCGTTGATCTTTTTTTCAAAAATGCCAGATAACCTTTCCCCAATAGTAAACAACAAATCCGTTTCCTCGGGTAAAAAAAGTGGATCAGCCTCTGGCAATTGATCGTCCGGATACCCAACTTCAATTTTTCCCAGGATGTCATTTGTCTCAAATTTATAAATAAGTGAATGGTGACATTTTTTATAGCCGGGAGTTTTGAATGTTTTTGAATTTATCACGATGGAAGCTTCAGCCACCTCCGAAAAATAAAAGGCTTCCGGGATAATAAGAACCATTTTTTCACAGATATCTTCCATCGAAAGAGCTTGATTGCTCAAAACTTCCGTCATGCGGAAATGACAATTCAGCTCTTTAAGCCTTTCACGTAAGATTAATTCAAATCTTTGACTCTCGGAATCATTCGTTTCTAAAGCGGTCTGTAAAGAGTAATTTTCCTCCTTCAATTTGATGAGCTCATGGATGAGCTCCTCTTTAGATTTAGTATTATAGTCCATTACGTTAAGTATAAAGCACTATCAATTATCCGATTAGAAGCGATGTCATTGAGAGGGATCCACCCACGATTTTATCATTAAACAATTTTATGGGCTCGTCTTTTTCTTTCAATGCCAACGTATAAAGCAGTGGGGTAAAATGTTCAGGTGTAGGGATTGCAAGGTCAAACGACTGCCCCTGCTTATGATAGTCAATCAGTGATTGGTGATTTCCGTTCAAGATTGATTGATTCATTTTTTCGTTGGCTTCATAAGCCCATTCGTAAGCATATTCATCTTCATCGAGCCTATCCCAGGCAACCATTCTTAAATTGTGAACGATGTTTCCGCTACCAACGATAAGAATCCCTTTTTCGCGGTAAATGGAAAGTTCTCTTGCCAAATTATAATGTTCCTGGGGACTTCTCTTGAAATCCAGACTCCATTGAATGACAGGAATATCAGCCTCCGGATAAAGATGTTTCATCACAGTCCAGCAACCGTGATCCAAGCCCCATTGATCATCCAAAGAAACTGGTGTTTGGGTCGTAGTCCGGACTAGTTCGTTAGCCAGCTCAGGATCTCCGGGTGCCGGATATTGAACAGCAAAGAGTTCCCTGGGAAATCCTCCGAAATCATGAATAGTTTTTGGTTTGGGCATTGCTGTTACACAAGTGCCCCTGGTTTCCCAATGAGCAGAAATACATAGGATGGCCCTGGGCTTTGGAATTTCTTGTGCTATTGTTTGAAAACCTGACACAAATTCATTTTCCTCCAATGCAATCATAGGACTTCCATGTCCTATAAAAAGGACAGGCATTTTAACAATAGCTTCCATCACTTGATTTGATTTTTACCCGAACGAACCCGAATAAAAGTATCCACTTTTGAAAATCCATCATTGTCAATGTATTCGTGAAACTGTTTTCTGGTAAACGTTATCTGATAGGTGGTCGTATCTATAGGAGATTCATTGATTTTATCCAATGTTTTCAATTCTTCTTTGGTTGAAATAGAACCAATGGTCAATACACCTTTCTCCAGCTTTAGTTTATTAACCATCCACGAATGTTTGCCATAAATGGAATTCAGAAAATAATAGCCCTTAAATTTTTTCAGAACATTGTCTTCGGAAAACCGGAAGAGCGTATCAACATCGGTTATATGTTCTACCACGGAGTCACCTTCCACGCGGTATTTACTTTTCTCTTCCGAAGTCAGATTATTCCAGTCGATACTGTCTTTTGGCTGTTTGACATCGTAATCATAGTGCAGAATCATAAAGTGACGGTCAATGTTTAAAATGCCACCCCCGTTTTTGACAAGGTATTGACCAATTAATTTCCGCGGAATGACAGTCAGGCTATCCACCCCTTCAGGCTGAGGCTGATTGAAGGTTACAACGGGTACACAACTTGCTATCGCAACAATAAGTATTGACAAAAAAAGTAGTCGTTTCATACGGATACTTGTTAAATTTCAGACAAAATCCATCCATAAAAATGAACTCAAAACACTGTAAATATAAACTATATTTTGCTTCGTACTAACAATTAATGGTATTTTCTCTACGGAAAAACTAAAATTAAATAATCTTCACGAAAGGCGTCGCTTCAAAATCCAGCATCGCGTTAATGAGCTTTGCTCCAGCGTAATTTTCTAAATCTAAAGGAGTGATATCAGCCTCTTTTATAAGTCCTTCAGCCAACAAACGCTGCCTTTGTGTACCGTTCAGCAAATAGGTATCGGGGGTCACCCAATTTTCCCCGTCAAAAAAAACGATGTTCGAGTAAGAAGTATCCGTAATGTGACCGTTTCTGACAATCAGGATGTCATCTGCCTCCCCTTTTTGAGCCAGTAAACGGTCAAAAGCCTGACGATCCTCATACTTAAAAGTATAGTCAATTTCATGATCTTCCACCAACTGCAATGTCTGTACATTTCTCGGGAAATAGGGCTGAAATTCAATGGATTCAATGAGTTGATTATAAAGTACCCGACATTTGTACACACCTTCCCCTATAGTAGATGGAATGTCAATAATCTGCTCCAGATCAAGAACCTCATCCATCCCGAATAATTGACACCGGGTTTCATTGAACCGCTTGTTGTGCCATTCGATATGTTGCAATTTTCTGTTTTGAAGCTTAATGCTTTCTATTAATCGGTACATATATTTTTTTTAGCATTTCATGGTATTCATCGTCCAGGTTGCTGAAAGCCGTAATGCCTCCGCCACTTTTATAAACCAACCCATGGTCTGTTTTCTCAATGAAACGGATCATCACCGCACTATCCAGGTTCTGACCGTCAGAAACCCCAAAAACTCCGGTATAGAAGCCTCTTTCGTACGTTTCGGCATTTTGAATGATTTCCATCGTCTTGTTTTTAGGAGCTCCTGTAATAGAACCGGCAGGCAAAAGTTTAAAAATAATATCCCCGATTTCTTCCTGGAAACCCTCAGGCAGTTCACCGGATATTTCCGAGCTTACCTGCAGCAACTTGCCACTATCGGTAGTCAGTTCATCCAGGTATCGAAATCGCACCACCTGTACATTTTCGGCCACCATACTCAGATCGTTGCGAATTAAATCAACGATGGTGCTATGTTCAGCCTTTTCCTTGGGGTCATTCAGAATCGTCTCAGCCGCATCGGGTAATAAAGCATCAATCGTACCCTTCATTGGAAAAGAAGACAAAATACCGTTCGTTATACGAATAAATGTTTCAGGAGAAAAAACCACAAACTGATCCTTGTACAACAATTTATACTTGGCTTCAGCTATTTGAAAAATAGACTTTAAACCACTATTTGTCTTTATCGGCGTTTCGCAGGTCAGGTTTACCAAAAAACTATTGCCCCGCTTTATCTCTGAAACGACCTGCTTAAACTGTCTTGAATAGCTCAATTTTGAATAACCGTCATGCGAAATTGATACCTCTTCCTCAAAATCCGGAATACGGTCACTTTTCAACGAATAATGTTCCATTTCAAACTGAATTTCCTCTGGATTAATCTCATCCAAAGGAATTACAAGGTTCTTTTGTTGCAGATAATCCACCATGAAAAAAAAAGGCCGCTGCTCTTTTCCATACTTGTTCATCAACACGTTGGCCTCATCCTTACTCCACATCAATCATTGGTTTAGTCCCGGAAAATATTCGACTACCTGAAAGTGAAAATATAATTCATCACAAAGTTCCAAATTGTAACAACTCCTATTGCAAAAAGTTTAGACAAGTAGAAATTCAATTTAAGTTTTTCTGTCAGCAAGTAAATAATCAGGTTGCTGATGCCCAAACCAATCAACGAGATGGTGATAAAGGAAAAATATTCTACGGCTATTTGTTGGTTGTGACTGTGAAAAGTCCAGATTCTGTTTAAAAAATAATTGGAAGTGGCAGCCAGAACAAAACCTGTTGAATTGGCCACATACTTGTTTATTCCAGCTTTCTCTTTCAATAGCCAGGTAGTACCAAAATCCACAAACATCCCTGAAAAACCGACTGTACAAAATTTAATCAGTTTAAAGATCAAAGTGCCATCTATCATCATTGTTCAACTGTGACTTTAACCATTTCATTTTCAAGTGCAGGCCCGAAAATACTGTTGGTGGTAAAACAAAACGTATAATCACCCGGAAGTAAGTCTAAGGGTACATTGGTATACAATTTTCCGGATAGAGTCTCCCCAGGTTTGATAACCGATAATTGAACATCATTCACCACCTGGTTTATGACCTTGATCTTTTTGGTAAAGAAACAGGCACAGATACTCACCGGAAACGTTTTATCCTTAAAGTCAATACTATACGGATAGGGATTGTAAATCGAGTAATCGGTGCAAATAATATCACCCCTATGCAGAATTTTCATAGGCTGAGTTTTTGTTTTCACTTTAAGCCTCATAGCTGAATGAAAAGACTTCGTAAAAAAACCGTCGAATGTTTGGTTGCCCACCCTGTAGCTTTCACTTAGACCTTTCACTGTAGCACAGATAAAAACAGGTT
>Ga0209430_1000992_pt1 | contig 23261 bp, 21 predicted proteins | sample BarGraIncub1133A_FD_184504 | JGI IMG/M metagenome (GOLD analysis project Ga0209430, IMG submission 184504) | Arctic peat soil microbial communities from Barrow, Alaska - Barrow Graham LP Incubations 11-33A (SPAdes) (version 2) | ecosystem: Environmental > Terrestrial > Soil > Wetlands > Peat... | reverse complement strand
AAGCCGGTGAGCACGTGCAGCACCCGGTCGCCCTCGGTCTTCGGTGCGTCGAGGAGCGCCACGGGGCCGGACCGGCCGTCCGCCGTCTCCAGGCGCATCTGCTGGCCGGGCTCGAGAACCATGCCGAGTGGCAGAGCCACATGCGCGTGCCACCCGGTGCCGTCGGTAGAGCCCCCGACCGCATCCAAGACGTCGAGAAGCACGGTCGTGCCCGCCACGACGACGGTGTCACCGTCGAAGATCGACCCCTCGACCTCTTCCATGCGCGCATCCCTTCGCTGATGACGTGTGCTCAGTATGTACCCGCGAACAGGGCACCGGAGTCCATCTCGCCCCGTGCCGAGTGTGGTCCGGGTGCGAATCGGGCATACCGATAAAAGCGGCTCGCGTTTCGGGAGCGGTGCGCCCGGCCATAGCCGCGGCGTTGGCCCGATGTCTTCCGAGAGGAGCACGATGATCGTCGAGGACAGCGAGAGGAACTCCAGCCGTTGCCGGTGCCCCGGCTGCCCCACGCACGACGGCTGCATGAGCAAGAACGACGAGCGGCTGCACTGCTCACGCGACCGAACGGAGTGCGACGTGACAGCCCACGGCTGCCTATGCAACGAATGCCCCGTGTGGTCAGAGAACCGCCTCGGGGGTCGATACTTCTGCATGGAGGGCACCGCCCGCTAGGTTGAACGCGGTGGCAGGTCGACGATCGAGGCGTAGGCACGCGGGATACGGGCCGACAGCCCGGCTGCACGCCGGGTACAAGGAGATGTGAGGACATGAGAGACGTACGCTTGAGGATGGCAGCGGTGACGCTGATCGCGCTCACAGCGATGTTCGCGCTCGCCGGATGCTCGAGCTCGACGACCACAACGGCACCGGGCGGCTCGACAGGAACCGGGACGGGCAGCTACGGCCCCGGAAACATGATGGGCGGGTCGAACAACACGAGCCCGACGGGCACCAACGCGCCGTAGACACAGCAGGTCGGGCGCGACGCGCCTCAAACCGTGTGGCGAGCTCGCCACGGCGCGACAGCGCGATGAATCCCCCACCCGAGTTCCGTATGCCGATGGGCTGTTCTGGCATGCGGCGCGCCGAGACGTACGAAATCAGTATCTAGGGGTCGAGACGCACGCCTCGACCATCGCGAGTCGCCATGCCCGCTTCCAGCAGGATCGCGGCAGCTTCTCTTTGAGCCGCCACCAGTGCATCTGCATACTCGGTCTCGTGCTCTCGCAACAAAGCCACGGCTGCTGCGCCCTCGCGGCGAAGAAGGGCAGCTGCCTCGTCCCGGGCTGCCACGGCCATCGCTGCGTTCTCGTCCCCCTGCTCCGCCAGCAGTTCAGCGGCCGCCTTCTGAGCCGCGATCAGTAGCTCAGCCGCCGTAAGCACGTGCGCGGCAGACTCGGATGCCGCGTGCCCATGCGCCTCAAGAAGGATGACCGTCGCCTTCTCGTGCGCGACCAACAGAGCGGCAGCCTCTCGACCGTAGGTCTTTTCCGCGCTCACAGGCGATCCCCATCCGTCGACTTCGATGCTCGCTCCCTTGGCCAGGAGTATGCGCCGTGCAACGCGCGGTGTCATGCCGGCTCGCCGGAAGTCTGTGGATCCGGCGAGCGATGTCCCTAAGAGCTGCCCTCGATGTCCTTAGCTGTCGGGCCGTAGATCACTTCACCGTGGCGACCGTAGCACGAGCCGTGGCAGGGGCAGTCGACAGTTCCCTCTGCCGTATTCTCGGCCAGAGGACAACGAAAGCGGCTCCCCCGTTTCCGGGAGAGCCGCTGATCACTTCTGGTGTCCGAGGGGGGACTTGAACCCCCATGAGGTTGCCCTCACTAGGCCCTCAACCTAGCGCGTCTGCCATTCCGCCACTCGGACAATCATGCGCCTGCGTGAGGCGCGGATTCGGAGTATAGCAACCACCATGGTGACCGCCAACCCCTGAATAAGAAGCTTTCCGACCGCCCCTACGCCTTCTTGCCGGCAGCGGCCATCATGGCCTCGTACGGAGAGCACGGCTTGTCGCCGATCACGGTCGAGCAGGCCTTGTCGAGCGAGATCGGATACGGCTTCGCAAAGTGGCACGCGGCGCGATGACCGGGCGTGATCTCACGCAACTCCGGGTCCTTCTCCGCACAGATCGGGAACTCCGCGATCGGGCAGCGCGTATGGAACCGGCAACCGCTCGGAGGGTCGCTCGGGCTCGGAGGATCACCGGCGAGGATGATGCGCTGCCTCGCGCGCTGCTCCTTCGGATCCGGGAGCGGCACGGCCGACAGCAGCGACTGCGTGTACGGGTGCGACGGCGCGTCGTACAACTGCCGCCAGTCGGCGATCTCCGCGACGACGCCGAGGTACATGACTGCCACGAAGTCAGAGACATGCTCGACGACCGAGAGGTCGTGGGCGATGAACACGTAGGTCAGGTCGAACTCGTCCTGCAACCTGTCGAGCAGGTTGAGGACCTGCGCCTGGATCGAGACGTCGAGCGCGGAGACCGGCTCATCGCACACGATGAGCTTCGGACGAAGCGCGAGTGCCCGGGCGATGCCGATGCGCTGACGCTGGCCACCTGAGAACTCATGCGGGTAGCGGTTGATGTGCTCGGGGTTGAGGCCCACGACGTCCAGCAGTTCCTTGGCGCTCGTGATCCGTTCGCGCGGCGTCGAGATGTTGTGGATCGCAAGCGGCTCGCTGACGATCTCACCGATCGTCATGCGCGGGTTCAGGCTCGCGTACGGGTCCTGGAAGATGACCTGCACGTCGCGACGGTACGCCTTGAGCTCGGCGCCCCGCATGGCGCGGACGTCCTTGCCCTGGAAGGTGATCGATCCCTCGGTCGCCTCGTTCAGACGGATGATGCAGCGCCCGGTCGTGGTCTTCCCGCAACCCGACTCACCCACCAGCCCGAGGGTCTGGCCCTTGTAGACGTCGAACGACACGCCGTCGACGGCCTTGACGTCCCCCACCTTGCGGGAGAGCACGCCCGAATGCATCGGGAAGTACTTCTTGAGGTTGCGTACGCTCAACAGTGGCTCGGTCATGAGCTCACCCCCGCACATGCGATCTGTCCTCGTACGAAGTCCGGGTCGCCCGCGAAGTGGCAGGCGGCGCCATGGGTGCCGTCGACCTCGCGGAACTTCGGCTCCTCGTGGAAGCAGCGGTCGACGGCGTAGGGACAACGCGGGTGGAACGAGCAACCACCGGGAAGGTCGATGAGGCTGGGTGGCTGACCCTTGATGGGACAGAGTTCCTGCTTCTCGGACACGCCTGCGCGCGGGATGGAGTCCATGAGCCCCCACGTGTACGGATGGAGAGGACGGTAGTAGACCTCGTCGAGAGAGCCGTATTCGACCGGGCGCCCTGCGTACATGACGAGCACGCGGTCCGCCATGTCGGCGATGACCCCGAGGTCGTGCGTGATCATGATGATCGCCGCGCCGGTACGCCCCTGCAGCTCCTGCATGAGCTCGAGGATCTGCGCCTGGATGGTGACGTCGAGCGCGGTCGTGGGCTCGTCGGCGATGAGGATGTCCGGGTCGCACGCAAGCGCCATGGCGATCATGGCGCGCTGACGCATACCTCCGGAGAACTGGTGCGGGTAGTCGCGCACCCGGACGCGTGCATTGGGGATCCCGACGAGTTCGAGCAGCTCGACCGAGCGGGCCCAGGCGTCGGCGCGCGACATGCCCTTGTGCAGCATGAGCGGCTCGGACAGCTGGCGGCCGATACGGTAGACCGGGTTGAGTGACGTCATGGGGTCCTGGAAGACCATCGCGATGCGGTTCCCGCGGATCTGGCGCATCTCTTCGGCGGGCATCGTCAGCAGCGAGCGACCGTCGAACAGCGCCTCGCCGCCCTCGATCTGCCCCGGAGGCATCGGGATGAGGCGCATGAGGGTCATCGCCGTGACGGACTTGCCCGATCCGGATTCGCCGACGACGCCCAGCGTCTCGCCGCGATCGAGTGTGAACGACACGCCATCGACGGCCTTGACGACGCCATCGCGTGTGTGGAAGTGCATCTTGAGGTCAGTGACCTCGAGGAGATGGTCAGTCATCCGTCTAGTCCTTCATCTTCACGTCGAGCGCGTCACGAACACCGTCACCGAGGAGGGTGAACGCGAGCACTGTCGTCAGGATCGCAAGACCCGGCCACAGCACGAGCCCGGGGTTCGAAGTCAGGTACTGCTGGCCGTCGCTGATCATGCGGCCCCACGACGGAGTGGGAGGCAGGATGCCGAGGCCGAGGTAGGAAAGCGCGGCCTCGGTGAGGATCGCCGAGCCGATCGACATCGTGGAGTAGACGACGATGGGAGCGACGGCGTTCGGCATGATGTGGCGCGTCATGAGTCGCAGGTCGCTGGCCCCGAGCGCGCGAGCGGCGTCCACGTAGTCGTTCTCCTTGACGGAGAGGATCGAGGAGCGGAACACGCGGGCGATGGATGGCCAGCCAAGGACGCCGATGGTGAGGACGACCGGCATGATGCCGCCTCGATACTCTTTTGGCACCACCGACAGGAGTAGAAGCGCGAACAGGAGGTACGGGAACGCAAGGAACACGTCAGCGATGCGCATGATGAGTGCGTCCGGCCAGCCCGTGTAGAAGCCCGACAGCGAGCCTAGGATCAACCCGATGACGACCGACACGAACACCGCCATGAACCCGACCGACAGGGACGCGCGCGCGCCGTACACGATCCTCGACAGCATGTCGCGACCGAGATCGTCGGTTCCCATCGGATGCGCGACGGACGGTGACTGCAGCGCGCCTGTAGCGACGGTCGCCGTATCGATGGCGACGGGGTCTCCGTAGATCCGCGGGACCCACAGGCTCGCGGAGATGGCCGCGAGCGTGATGATCATGAGCCATGCGAGCGCCACGAGCGCCAGCTTGTTGCGGCTCAGGCGGTACCACGCATCGCCCATGAGGGTGCGGTTGCGACCGGATGCTTCGCCCTTCACGTCAGGTCCGCTGGGCGGTGTCGCGGGCAGACCCGTGCGAGGGTCCTTCACTCCGTGGTTCGCAGCGCCCTGCAGGGCGTCCATCTCGTTGCTCATCTCGTCACTCCCCCGCTGCGGAGCCGTAGCGGATCCGCGGATCGAGGAAGGCGTACGAGACGTCAACGATCAGGTTGATGAAGAGCACCGCGAACAGCATCAGCGTGACGCAGCCGAAGAGCACGGGGTAGTCGTACGCACGAATGGAGTGATAGATCGTCCAGCCCAGCCCGGGGATGTTGAACACGCTCTCGGTCAGGATCGCGCCCGAGAGCATCGCACCCAGGTCGAGTCCGATGAAGGTCACGACGGGGATGAGTGCGTTCTTCATCTCATGACTCCACAGCACACGACTCACGGACAGCCCCTTTGCGTGGGCGGTCCGCACGTAGTCCTGTCCGGAGACCTCGAGCAGCTGGCTGCGCATGACGCGCGCGGCGTAGGCGGTCGACACCGAGGCGAGCGTGATCGACGGCAGGATCAGGTAGACCCACGTGGGGAACACGCCGCTGACTCCTGAGATCGGTAAGTAGAACGCGCCACCTGTGGCGTTCTTCAACCAGATGCCGAAGAAGTACTGGAGCATGATGCCGAGCCAGAATACGGGCAACGCGACGAGGATCGATGTGGTCAACGTCGCGAGAGTGTCCCAGATTGAGTAACGCTTCACCGCTGCGACGATCCCAACGGCGATGCCGAAGATGATCTCGAGCGCGATGGCCCCTCCCGCGAGCTTGACGGTGTAGGGGTAGACATCCTTGAAGATATCGGTGACCTGGCGGCCGCTGGCGATCGAAGTGCCCAGATCGCCTTTGGCGAGGGCGCCGAGGTAGTCGGCGTACTGCTGGTACCAGGGCTTATCGAGACCGTACTGGTGCCTCATCGCCTGGTAGACCGCAGGGGGAAGCTTCTTCTCGCCCGCGCGCAGGGCGACAGGGTCGCCGGGCAGGATCGTCGTGACGAAGAAGAGCAGCAACGTCACGCCGAAGAATACCGGCACGAACTGAACGAGTCTGCGGAAGATGTACTGGAACATGCGGAACCTTTGCGACGAGGGAAATGATGGCGGGTGGCGGGGCATCGGCTCGATGCCCCGCCACCCTTACGCATGAACGTATGTCAGGTACGACTTACTTGGCTGCCTGGAGCCAGACCTTCTGGAAGTCCGCGAGGTTCATCGCGGAATAGGTCAGGTCGTGGACGCGGGCTGCCGCGACGTGATGGTGACGGTAGAACATGATCGGGATGACCGGCAGCTGAGCGCCGATCGTCTTGTCGACCTCGGTGAAGGCCGCGATACGGGCTGCGGAGTCGGAGATCTTCTCGGCAGCATCGATGGCGGAGTCGACCGCGGGATCAGTGAACTTCGAGTAGTTGTCCGCGGACTTCGAGTTGAAGAGCGGATACAGGAAGTTGTAGATGATCGGGTAGTCGGCAGACCAGCCGAGGCGGCCGATCTGGACCTTGCCGGCGCCGAGCTGCTTCAGGTAGGTCGCGAAGTCGGGAGTCGGGCTGAGCTTGACCTTCAGGCCGAGCTTGTCCAGGTCCGCCTTCACGAGCTCCATGATCTTCTGGTGGCCGCCGTCGGCGTTGTACCACAGGGAGATCTCGGGAGCACCCTTGCCGCCGGGGAAGCCGGCATCCGTCATCGCCTGAACGGCGGCGGCGGCATCGTACTTCGAGTCGGGCCACAGGCCGGGGGCGTAGCCCGCGATGCCCGGCGGCACGATGTTGTCGGCCGGGACGCGGGTGCCCTGGAACACGACGTCGCAGATCGCCTGGCGGTTGATCGCCAGCGAGATCGCCTTGCGGAACTTGTACTCCTTGAGCGCCGGGAAGTCCTTGTTGTTGACGTCCAGGTAGTAGATCGAGTTCTCAGAGCCGAGGAGCGCCTGCTTGCCGGGGTTGGCCGTGTAGCCATCGGCAGCCTCGCCGTACTTGGCGATGGCGTCCTTGATCTTGCCCTCACCGATCTGCGTGAAGTCGAGCGTGCCGGCCTCGAACTCGGTGTAGGCGGTGTTCGGGTCCTGGAAGATGCGGAAGTCGATACCATCGATGTTCGGCTTCACGCCGGCGTAGGCATCGTTGCGGACGACCTTGATGTACTGGCCGCGCTTCCACGGCTCAGACAGCTTGAAGGGACCGTTGCCAACGGGCATGTCGCCGAACGCGGCGGTCTGCTCGGTGCCGGCGGCGTCCTTGTACTTGACGCCTCCGTCGACAAGGGCCTTCTCGACCGGAGCGAGCGCCGGATGGCCGACGACATACTCGAAGTCGCCGAACGGAGCCTTGAGCGTGACCTCGAGCGTGTAGTCATCGACGGCCTTGAGGCCGGACATCTCGGCGACCTTGCTGCCCTCGGCCTGCATCTCGTCGTAGCCCTTGACCGGAGCCAAGTGGTACCCGATCGAAGAACCCTCGACCTTCTTGGTGGAGGTGTTCAGCGTGTTCGGGTTGGCGATACGGTTCCAGGCGTAGATGAAGTCCTGCGCCTTGACCGGGTTGCCGTCCGAGAACGTGGCCTTCGGATCGAGCTTGAACGTCCAGACCGATGCGTCTGCGTTCGCCGACCACGAGAGGGCCGCCGCCGGGATGACCTTGGTGGCGTCGAGCGGGTCGAAGGCGGTCAGGCTGTCGAAGACCGACTGCTCGACCTGGGTTCCCTCGGACTCCTGCGTGTTGTACGGATCGATGTAGGCGGGCTCTCCAACGTAGTAGGACAGCGTGCCGCCCTTGACCACGGCGCTGGTGGTGCCGGCGCCGGTGTCGGCCGTCTTCGGCGCGCAGCCGGCGAGAATGCCCAGCGATAGCGCGCACGCGGCCGAGACTGCAATGACCTTGCGCAAACGATGTGTCATAACGCGAAAGCCCCCTTCCTGCATGGACAATACGAAAAGCCGATCCCTAACGACTCCGTACTCGTTCGCATCCCCCCAAGTGGGCCGGACCTTGCCCCGGGAACGCACGAGGATTCGGCCCATCGACTGCGGGGGCGTATGCCCCTATGAGTTTCCACCCTATCCGCGCGCATATGCAAGTGCAAGCAGCATCGGGCACCGCGGAGGTGCTGAATCGTGAACGTCGGTAATCCGTGATCCGACGCATAGAACGCAGCTGCCACGCGAAACGAGCGGGCAAAAACACGTCTCGATATGGTCCGCTACACAGGACGGTAGAACATCATAAGAATCACGGAGGTCAGAGCCCAGCCGACGGCGAGCCCGATGGTGATCCGATCGAGGTTCTTCTCGATGATGCTCGTGCCGCCGGAAGAGGACATGCCGCCGAACATCGACGACAACCCGGTTCCCTTGCCGGAGTGCAGCAGCACGAAAACGATGAGGCCGATCGCGAGCAGGACATGCACCGCGACGACCACGTAGATGAGCGGGTTCACGCGTACTCCCTCGTTTGGAACGGCATCCGCGCCATCAGGCGCGACAACTGGGTGAGTATAGCCGCACGTCGGTGCCGGCTCAACTCGTGGAGCGTCGGAAGGGGGCCTTTCAGCGAACAGCCAGACTCGTTCCGGTCCACTCCGGAGGCGCCTGAAGGCCCACGATATCGAGCAGCGTGGGGGCGACGTCGGCGAGCTTGCCGCCCTCGGCCACAGCCCGAACGCCATCAGCGACGACGACCAGCGGCACCGGATCGGTCGTGTGGGCGGTGAAGGGCGTCACATCGTCGTCCGCCACCATGCGCTCGGCGTTGCCGTGGTCCGCGGTGAGGACGACGACCCCGCCCCGCGCGGCGATCGCGTGCAGCACGCGTCCGACACCGTCATCGACCGCCTCGACCGCGGCGATCGCGGCGTCGAGGACACCCGTATGGCCGACCATGTCGCAGTTCGCGTAGTTGACGATGTAGACATCGGCCCTATCCTCGGCGATGGCCTCGACCAGGCGTTCCGTGACCCCGGGCTCGCTCATCTGAGGCAACAGGTCGTAGGTGGCCACCTTGGGACTCGGCACGAGGACCCTCTCCTCTCCCGGCTTCGGAGGCTCGCTCCCGCCGTTGAAGAAGAAGGTCACGTGGGCGTACTTCTCCGTCTCGGCGATGTGGAGCTGCCGCAGGCCCGCATCCGCCAGGACGTCCGCGAGCGTGCAGCACGGCAAGCCCTTCGCGAACGCGACCGCGGCGGGAATCGTGGGATCGTACTCGGTGAGGCACACGAACTTCACGACCGGTGTGGCCGGGCGCTCGAATTCGTCAAAGGCTGGGTCAACGATCGCGCGCGTGATCTCGCGCGCGCGATCGGGCCGGAAGTTGAAGAACACGACGGCGTCGCCGTCGCTCATGCGCCCGTCGACCCCATCCACTACCACGGGGGCCACGAACTCGTCGGTCACGCCGTCGTGGTACGAGCGCTCGACCGCACCCACCGCGGACTCGGCACTCCTGCCTTCGCCGAGGACCAGCGCACGCCATGCGCGCTCGACGCGCTCGAACCTTCGGTCGCGATCCATCGCCCAGTAGCGCCCGCAGACCGTCGCGATCCTCCCGACGCCGAGTGCCGCCAACTTCGCTTCGAGTCGCTTGATGAAGCTCGCTCCGGACTCCGGCGCCACGTCGCGACCGTCGAGAAAGCAGTGCACGAAGACCCGGGTCGCGCCACGGGCCTTCGCGAGGTCGAGCAGGGCGAACAGGTGCGTGATGTGGCTGTGCACTCCCCCGTCGGAGACGAGGCCCATCAGATGCACGGACCGCCCCGCCGCGACCGCGTCGTCGATCGCCTCGCACAACACGGGGTTGCTGCCGAAAGAACCGTCCTCGATGGCGAGGTTGATGCGAGTCAACTCCTGGTAGACGACACGTCCCGCGCCGATGTTCAGGTGGCCGACCTCGGAGTTGCCCATCTGTCCGGGCGGCAGTCCGACCGCGAGCCCGGAGCACTCGACGGGCGCCCATGGGCTGGCGGCGAACAGCGCGTCAAGGTTCGGGGTGTTGGCGAGGGCGACCGCGTTGCCGTCCGTCTCGCTCGAGAGCCCGTAGCCGTCGAGGATGATGAGCGCGGCCGGCAGACGGAGCAGGGCTCTGCGCTCCGGATCCGCGGATTCGAACGGAGCGACCGTCACGATGCGGCGCGCACGATGTCTGCGAACGCCGCGGCCTTGAGTGCCGCCCCGCCGACGAGTGCGCCGTCGATGTCGGGCTCGGAGAAGAACATCGCCGCGTTCTCGGGCTTCACCGAACCGCCGTACAGCACGCGTGCCGACATCGCGGCCTCGGGCCCGTACATGGCGCCGATCGTCGCGCGGATGGCACGTGCCACGTCGTTCGCCTTCTCGGGGGTCGGCGTGTGGCCGGTCCCGATCGCCCAGATCGGCTCGTAGGCCACGATGATCCCGGATACCTGCTCCGGGCCAAGACCCTTGAGACCGGTCGTGACCTGGCCGCGAACGAACGACGCGGTCTCGCCCGCCTCGTAGACGGCGAGCGACTCTCCGCAACACACGATCGGCGTGATCCCGTGACGATGCAGCGCGTGCATCTTGCGGTTCACGGTCTCGTCGGTCTCACCGAAGAACTCGCGCCGCTCCGAGTGGCCCACGATGCAGTATCCGCAGCGCAGCTCGACGAGCATGCGCGGAGAGATGGCCCCGGTGAAGGCGCCCTCTTCCTCCCAGAACACGTCCTGGGCCCCGAGCCCGATCGGAAGCCGATCGAGTTCGATGATCGTGGATGCGGCCTTGAGTCCGGTGAACGGCGGGCACACGACCACGTCGACACGATCGGCCAGGTCGGTCAGCAGATCCTGCACGCGGTCGATGAGCACGGCGCCCTCACCGGACGTGGTGTACATCTTCCAGTTGCCGGCGACCATCGGCGTACGTTCGCTGCGCATGGCGGCTCCTTTAAGGTTCGGGTCAGGCGTCGAGCAGGGCGGCAAGACCCGGAAGGACCGAGCCCTCGAGCAGCTTCATGGACGCGCCGCCGCCGGTGGAGACGAACGTCACGCGATCCTCGACATCGAACTTCTTGAGGGCCGCGACCGAATCCCCGCCTCCGACCACCGAGACCGCGCGGTTGTTGCGGCTGACCGCGAGGGCGACCTGCTTCGTTCCGTTCTCGAAGGGCGCCAACTCGAAGACGCCCATCGGGCCGTTCCAGAAGATGGTGCGGGCCTGTGCGATCTCGCCCTTGAAGAGTTCAACGGTCGTCGGCCCGATGTCGAGCCCCATCTGCCCCGCGGGAATCTCTTCCCGGGCCACGATACGGGTGTCCACGTCGGGCTCGATCGCCTCGGCGATGACGAAGTCCACCGGCAGCACGATCTCGACACCCTTATCGAGCGCTTTCGCGAGCATCGCCTTGGCCGGCTCGATCCACTCGGATTCCACCAGCGAGTCCCCTACCGAGACGCCTTTGGCGACCAGGAGCGTGAAACACATCCCGCCGCCGATGATCAGCGTGTCGACACAGTCGAGCAACCGGTCGATGACCCCGAACTTGTCGGATACCTTCGAGCCTCCGAGGATCGCCACGAACGGGCGCTCAGGGTCCGCGAGCATGGAAGTGAGCGTCTCCACCTCGCGGGCGAGCAGCAGCCCGGCGTAGGCCGGAAGCAGATGCGCCACGCCCTCTGTCGAGGCGTGCGCACGATGCGCAGCGCCGAACGCGTCGTTGACATATATGTCGGCGAGCGACGCCAGCGCCTTGGCGAATGCGGGATCGTTGGTCTTCTCGCCGGGATCGAACCGGACGTTCTCGAGCATGATGATCTCGCCGTCCACCATGCGGTCGACGGCATCGTGCGCCTCGGGGCCGACGACGTCGTCGACGAACACGACGTTGCGCCCGAGAAGACGCTGCAGCACGCGCCGCACCGGGCGCAGGGAGTACTGCGCCTCGGGGGCGCCGCTGGGACGACCGAGATGGCTCATCACGATCACGCGTGCGCCGTGATCCACGAGATAGCGCAGCGTCGGCAGCGCGGCGCGAACGCGCGTGTCGTCGGTGACCGTCCCGTCAGCCAACGGAACGTTGAAGTCCACACGGACCAGCACGCGCTTGCCGCGGACCTCGACGTCCTTGACGGTCTTCTTGTCGAACATCCCGCCCCCGCTCAGCCGACGAGCTTGACGAGGTCGACCACGCGGTTCGAGTAGCCGTTCTCGTTGTCGTACCACGAGACGCACTTCACAAAGTTGCCCGTGCCGCCCATGACCATCGTCTGCAGCGAGTCGAACACGGAGCTCGCGGGGTTACCGACGACGTCGATCGACACGATCGGGTCGGTGCAGTACTCGAGGATCCCCGCCATCGGGCCCTCGGCTGCCGCCTTCATCGCGGCGTTGATCTCTTCCTTGGTGACGTCGCGGCCGAGCTCGGCGACGAGGTCCACCACGGAGCCGTCCGGGGTCGGAACGCGCATCGACATCCCGTCGACCTTGCCCTTGAGGTCCGGCAGCACGAGCCCGATCGCCTTCGCGGCGCCGGTCGAGGTCGGGATGATCGAGACCGCAGCCGCGCGAGCGCGACGCAGGTCTGAGTGCGGGAAGTCGAGGATGCGCTGGTCGTTCGTGTAGGAGTGGATCGTGTTCATGAACGCGCGAACGACACCGAATTCGTCGTGGAGCACCTTGGTGAAGGGCGCGAGGCAGTTCGTCGTGCACGAAGCGTTGCTGATGATGTGGTGCTTGGCCGGATCGTAGTCCTTGTCGTTGACGCCCATGACGATCGTGATGTCCTCGTTCTTCGCCGGAGCCGAGATGATGACCTTCTTCGCGCCCGCGTCGATGTGCGCGTGCGCCTTCAGCGCATCGGTGAAGAAGCCCGTGGACTCGACGACCACGTCGACGCCCAGCTCGCCCCAGGGCAGCAGGGCCGGATCGCGCTCGGCCAGCACCTTGATCGTGCGCTTGACGCCCAGCAGCTCGCCGATGGCGCTCTTGGCGCGGACGACAAGGTTGCCGTCGACGGCCTCGATGTCGTGATCGAAACGACCGTGGACGGAGTCGTACTTCACCAGATGCGCAAGGGTGACGGCATCGGTCAGGTCGTTGACGGCCACGACCTCGACCGCGGGATCGTTCATCGCAGCGCGAAATACCAGCCGGCCGATCCGTCCGAATCCGTTGATGCCTACTTTGATGGTCATCTGAAGACCCCTTCCGTTCGCCTCGCGCTCGAGCGAGCGCCATGGATGTGCCGACATTCCGTACCGGACCGCCGTCTCACCGCGACCCGTTTGTTCCCATCCTTATCGTTCCCTGCCCCCGCCGTTCCCGTCAAGCGATGCGCCCTCGAATGCCGCGCGGGTCCGCAGATCGGCGGCCATCGCCTCGATGCGCCGGATGCGGTGATAGACCGCGGACTTGGACAGCGGCGGCGTCGCGTACTCGCCGAGCTCGCGTATCGACACGTCGGAGTGGTCGAGCCGCAGCTGTGCGAGCTCCTGCAGCGCAGGCGGCAACCAGTCGAGCCCATGCACGTCCGCCAGATACCTGATGTCCTCGACCTGCGCGATCGCGGCATCCGCAGACTTCTGGACGTTCGCGGTCTCGGCGTTGACCAGGCGGTTGACGTCGTTGCGCATCGACTTGAGGATGCGGACGTCCTCGGTGCGCAGGAGTGCCCGATGCGCCCCCACGAGCGCCAGGAACGTGACGATCGGATCGGCGCCCTTGAGGTAGACGGCGTACAGCCCCCGCCTCCTCGTGACGCGGGCCTCGACACCGAAACGCGCCATCAGCGCCACCAGGTCGCGTGCGTGCTGCTCGGTCTCCGCGGTGAGTTCGAAGTGGAAATCGCCGTGCGGGTCGGCGACGAAACCACCGCCGAGGAAGGCCCCACGCAGGTACGACACAGCGCAGCAGTCCCGGCGCACGAGCCGCGCGGGAACGCCGGGCGTCAGCCCTCTGGATTCATCGAGGATGCCGAGATCGGCCAGCGCGGGAGCCAGAGCCGGCTGGCTCGGCACGGTGATGAGGTAGTTGTTCGTCTTGTGGAGCACGCTCCGGCGCACCGTGAGCTCCGTCTTGAGCCCGTAGAGGCTGTGGAGGAGCTTGATCACCTTGCGGGCGACGGGAGCCGTCTCCGTGGCTATCTCGACGCGGAACCGCTCGTTGCCGGAGATGTGGAGCGTCCCCTCCACGCGAAGGAGCGCCGAGAGCTCGGCACGCGGACAACAGGTCCGCGTGGGCATGACCCGCGAGAGCTCCTCCTTGACCTCCGCCGTGAAGCTCACAGCGCCACCTCTCGGAGCGCGAGCAGGAGCTTGCGGCTGTCGTGGTGTCGCGGATCGCCCGGATCCGCGAGATCCCGCACCACGCACTCGACCCCATGGGTTGCGATGCGCGCGATCGCAGAGGGGCCGGCACCGACCGGATCGGTCCCCACGGGAAGCGGGAAATTCTCACTATCGTGGAGCAGGGCGAAGTCCAACACATCGGACAGGCCGTGCCGCACCAAAGCATCGACGTGGTCTGCGGCGTCCATGCCGATCGTCTCGCCGCGCTGATTGGCGACGTTGCACACGTACACCACTCGTCCTCGCGTCGCTGCGAGCGCGTCCGTGATCCCGGTGAAAAGGAAGTTCGGGAGTATTGAAGTGAACAGCGACCCCGGAGCGATCACGACGAGATCGGCCTCGGAGATCGCTTCGATCGCGGGCGGATAGGCCCGGGCGACCGATCCCGAGGCGTATCGCACGCAGGCTATGGGGGCCGCACTGCGGGCGACCCTGGCCTGCCCGGTGACCTGCGCGCCCTCGACATCCTCCGCGGTCAGCACCACGTCATCCAGCGTGGACGGCACGACCCGCCCACGCGTACCCAGCATCCGGCCGGCGGCGTCGAGCGCCGCAGGGAACGAACCTTCCATGTCCGCGAGGGCCGCGATCATCAGGTTGCCCAGTGCGTGTCCGGCCAGCCCCTCCCCCCGTGCGAAGCGGTAGGAGAAGACCTGCGCCAGCGGAGATCCGGGATCGTCGGCCATCGCGACCAGACAGTTCCGGGCGTCGCCCGGAGGAAGGACCCCGAGTTCCCGGCGAAGATGGCCACTCGAGCCTCCATCGTCGGCCATCGTGACGACCGCGGTCGTCTCGTAGCCGGAATCGAGAAGGCAGCGCAGGACCTTGGGAAGGCCGGTCCCGCCGCCGATGGCGACGGCCCGAAGTTCGCGGTTGCTCATGCGCGGTCCATATCCTTGCGCACGTCACGATGACGCACGGAGATGTCGTACCCGAGCATGCGGAGATACTGGGCCGTCTGCTCGGCCAGGACGACGCTCCGGTGCATCCCGCCGGTGCATCCCAGCGCGATGGACAGATGGTGCTTGCCTTCGATCAGGTAGCTCGGGAGCAGCTCGCGCAGCAGGGGCAGCCAACCCTCGAGGAACCGCTTCGTCTCTTCGCGCTCGAGGACGAAGGCCCGCACGGCTGCGTCCAGGCCCGTCTTGTGACGCAACTTGGCCACGTAGAAGGGGTTCGGCAGGAAGCGGACGTCCATCACGATGTCCGCGTCGATCGGCAGCCCGTATTTGAAGCCGAACGAACTGACGGTGACCGAGAGCGAGTCCATGAGACTGTCGGACAGGAAGCGGCGCCGGATCGCCTCACGGAGCTGCGGCGGCAGGAGGTCACTCGTATCGACGATGAGGTCCGCTCGCTTGCGTACCGCGACGAGCCCTTTCTGCTCGGCCGTGATCCCCTCGACGACGGATCCGCTCTCGCACAACGGGTGGCGGCGGCGCGTCGTCTTGAAGCGGTTCACGAGTACCTTCACCGCGGCCTCGAGGTACAGGATCCGGTACGGCTGCCCGCTCGCCTCGATCTTGTCCAACTCGTCGAGAAGCGTTCCGAAGAACTCCATCGAGCGCATGTCGCACACGACCGCGACCCGCTGGATCCGGCTGCCCGGCAGAGCGGTGAGCTGCACGAGCTGCGACAGCAGCGCCGGCGGGAGGTTGTCGATGCAGAAATAGCCGAGGTCCTCGAAGGTATGTATCGCCTCTGAGCGGCCGGCGCCGGACAAACCGGTGATGATCACCAGCTCGGCGGGAGCGCCTCCGACCTCGGGCTCACATGCCTCGATCTGTTCGTCCATCTACCGGACCCTCTACCGATCGCTCTGGGTCAGCGAACCTGCGACGCCACTGAACAGCGCCACGATGATCGCCGCCAGGGCGGTGTACAGGAAGCCGGCGTCGGCCCTGATCGGGGTGAAGGCCGCAGCGAGGTAGAACATCGCGAGGTTCACCAGCAGCGAGAAGAGGCCGAGCGTGAGGATCGAGATCGGCAGGGTGAGCAGTTTGACGACCGGCTTGATGACCGCGTTCACGATGCCCAGCACCAGCGCGAACACGCATGCGATGCCGAACGCCGACCAGGAGAAGACCTGCCCCGGCCCGACACCCTGGATCGTGATCAATCCCAGGTAGGCCACGACCAGCACGCCGACCGCCGTGATCGCCATGCGCATGAGGAATCGGACCATGTTCGACCACCCCCATCCCGCATCGGACCCCGGCATCGTTCGCCGCTCGTCCATGAGTATACCAACGGGCGGCCACACGCGGCCGGGCGTTTCCATACCCGGGCGACCGCCCGACCGATGGGGCGCCCCCGTAGCCGTGGTGCCCCTACGCGTCGGCATCCTCCGGGCCGCTCGGATCCCACGTTCGCAGGAAATCGAGCACGTCGGTCGCGAGCGGGGCCGGTATCCCCTTCACCTGCGCGATCTGCTCCACAGACGCGGCTCGCAGCCGCTTGACGGAGCCGAACGCCTTGATCAGCGCCGTCTTGCGCGTGGGTCCCACGCCGGGTATCTCGTCGAGGATCGACGCGGTCATGGCCTTGCCCCGCAGCTCTCGGTGATACGTGATGGCGAAGCGGTGCGCCTCGTCGCGAAGACGTTTCACCAGGTAGAGCGATGGCGAACCGCCCGGGAGCACCACGGGCGCGTCCCATTCGGGGACGAAGAGCTCCTCCTCGCGCTTGGCGAGCGCCACGACCGGCACGCCGGTCACACCGATGTCCGCGAGCGCGGCGATCGCGGCGGACAGTTGTGGCTTCCCGCCGTCGACCACGATCAGATCGGGCTTGCGCGCGAACCGCGTACCCTCCTTCGCCTCCCGGAGGAACCGGCGCTGCAGCACCTCGCGCATCATCGCCACGTCGTTGGACTCGGGCGTCTCCGAACGGATCTTGAAACGCCGGTACGCTGAGGGGTCAGCCCTGCCCGCCTCGAACACGACCATGGAACCGACGGAGAAGCGTCCGTGCAGTGTCGAGATGTCGTAGCACTCCATGCGCAGGGGCGGTGCGGACAGGCCCAGAGCGCTCTCGAGTTCGAGCAGCGCGCGGTTGACCCGGTCCTCGTCGTAGCGGGTCCGGAACCTGTAGCGCGCCAGCGCGTGCCGCGCGTTGACCGTCGCCATGTTGAGCAGACGCCGACGCTCACCGCGCTCGGGATGCTCGATCGTGACCTTGCGGCCGCGGCGCGCCGCCAGCCACTCCTCGAGCGGATCCGGGTCGGCCGGGAGCGTCGTGACGAGCACCTGGCGCGGAACGTGGGACGCGTCAGCGTAGTAGCGCAGCAGGAACGCTTCGATGAGCTCGGCATCGGTCACGTCGAGCCCTTGGTCGAGGATGAACTCGCTCGCCCCTTGGACGCGGCCCTCGCGGACGTGCACCACGTGGGCGCCGGCGATCGTCTCCTCACGGAACACTCCGATCGCATCGGCATCGAGCCCGCTCGCGTTCACGATGGTCTGGCGTTCGAGGATGGAGCGAACGGCGTCGAGGCGGTTGCGGTAGCGCGCCGCCCCCTCGAAGTCGAGTTCGGCCGCTGCCTCCCGCATCTGCCGTTCGAGGTCGCGCGCGACCGAGGACTGCTTCCCGTCGAGGAACGCCTCGACCTTCTCCACCGTCTCGGCGTACGCCTCGGGCGTGATCGCGCCCACGCATGGTCCCGGGCCCCTGCCGATGTGATAGTCGAAGCACGGCTTGCCGGTGGGTTCGCCGCCCTTGGCGGTGACGCGCTTCCACTCGATGCAGTCGGTGCGGCAGATCGGATAGACGCGCCGCACGATCTCGATCGTGGCGCGCGCGGCCTTCGAATCGGTGTAGGGCCCGAAGTAGGTCGTGCCCGGGCGGTGCTTCTCCCGCGTGTACTTGATGCCGGGGAACGCGTCGCCCGTGGTCAGCGCTATGTACGGGTACGTCTTATCGTCGCGGTAGTCGACGTTGTAGCGCGGATGGTGCTCCTTGATGAGGTTGTTCTCGAGGATGAGGGACTCGACCTCGTTGGCCGTCACCACATAGTCGAACGAGGCGACGCGGGACATCATCTCGGGGACCATCGCGCGGTCGTCATGCCCCTGCGCGTACTGTTTCATGCGCTTGCGCAGCGCCTTCGCCTTGCCCACGTACAGCACGACGCCCTTGGCGTCCTTCCACAGATAGACACCCGGGGAGTCGGGTACCTCTGCGATCTGCGCGCGTATGTCTGCACTGCCGTATCGGCGGGTCACGGGGTTCGCCTAGCCCTTCCGGCGGTAGACATCGCGACGATGGCCGACCTTCACCACGACGACGGTCACGATCGCGTCATCGATCGTGTAGACGACGCGATACGAGCCGACGCGGATCCGGTAGCGATCGAGCGCGGACAGCTTCTCGCAGCCATGCGGACGCGGGTCGTTGCGCAGTGAACCGATGGCGGCCATCACGCGCCCCGCATCCTGCTGTTCGAGATGCTCGATCTCACGGCGCGCGGACGCCACGAGCATCACGCTATAACTTCCCATTGGCCTGCAGGTAGCCGAGGAACTCCTCGTAAGCCATGACGGGCTCGCCCGAGCGCTCCTCGACCGCGCGCAGGTCCTCTTCGTCCTCCGCGAGCGCGGCGCGGACCGCGTCGTTGATGAGCTCCGATAGCGAACAGTCGGTCGCGGCGGCCTTGAGTCGCAGCGCCTGGTGCAGCTCGGCCTCGAGGTACACGGTGGAACGTCGTGCTTCGGTCATGGATGCCACCTCCGAAGTCGGACGCTACGCCGATGCCGCTTTAGCGTCAAGACGTCATGACGCTTTCGTGGGCGCATCAACGGCGGGCGCAGCGGGTGCGCCGGACGAGACCTTCTTCTTCGGCGCCTTCTTCCCGCCCGTCTCCGGGGCAACGGTCGCTCCCCTGCCCTCGAGCACGGGCTTCAGGAACCGTCCTGTGTGTGAGGTCGGATGTGCGGCGACTTCCTCGGGTGTGCCGACCACCACGATCTCACCGCCGCGGTCGCCTCCCTCGGGCCCGAGGTCGATGATGCGGTCGGCGCACTTGATGACGTCGAGGTTGTGCTCGATGACGAGCACGGTGTTGCCCGCGTCGACGAGCCGGTGCAGCACGACGAGCAGCTGGCGCACGTCGTCGAAGTGCAGACCGGTGGTCGGCTCGTCGAGGATGTAGAAGGTCTTGCCGGTGCTCCTGCGCTGGAGCTCGCTGGACAGCTTCACGCGCTGCGCCTCGCCGCCGGAGAGCGTCGTCGCGGGCTGGCCGAGCTTGATGTAACCGAGGCCGACGTCGTAGAGGGTCTCGAGCTTGCGCTTGATCTTCGGGATGTTCTCGAAGAAGTGCACGGCTTCCTCCACCGACATCTCCAGGAGGTCCGAGACCGTCTTGCCCTTGTAGGTGACCTGGAGCGTCTCGCGGTTGTAACGCGTGCCCTTGCAGACCTCGCACGGCACGTAGACGTCCGGCAGGAAGTGCATCTCTATCTTGATCTGACCGTCGCCCTTGCACGCCTCGCAGCGGCCGCCGGCCACGTTGAACGAGAAGCGCCCCGGCGAGTATCCGCGCGCCCTCGACTCCTGGGTGGAGGCGAACAGCGAGCGCACGTCGTCCCACACGCCGATGTAGGTGGCGGGGTTGCTTCGCGGCGTGCGGCCGATCGGCGACTGGTCGATGACGATGACCTTGTCGATCTCCTTGAGGCCCTCCATGTATTCGTAGCGGCCCGTTCTACGACGCGTGCGGGAGACCGCGTTGGTGAGCGCGGGCGCGAGCGTGTCGGCCACGAGCGACGACTTGCCCGATCCGGATACGCCGGTCACCACGACAAGCTGCCCGATCGGGATCTCGACGTCGATGCCTTTGAGGTTGTGCTCGGCTGCGCCGAAGATGCGGATCGCGCTGCCCCCGGCAGGGCGCCGGGTCTCCGGCACCGGGATCGAGCGCGCGCCCGACAGGTAGGCACCGGTAAGCGACTCGGGGCAGGCCAGCAGGTCCTTGGTCGTGCCGAGGCACACGATGTCGCCGCCATGCTCGCCGGCGCCCGGGCCCATGTCGACCACGAAGTCCGCGGCGCGGATCGTCTCCTCGTCGTGCTCCACGATGATCACGGTGTTGCCGAGGTCGCGCAGGCGCTCCATCGTCGCGATGAGCCGCGCGTTGTCGCGCTGGTGCAGCCCGATCGATGGCTCATCGAGGATGTAGAGAACACCCATCAGCCCGCTGCCGATCTGCGTGGCGAGCCGGATGCGCTGCGCTTCGCCGCCCGACAGGGTCGCGGTACCGCGCTCGAGCGTGAGGTAGTCGAGGCCGACGTCCACAAGGAACTTCAGCCGCTCGACGATCTCCTTGATGACGCGCCGGCCGATCTGCTCCTCGCGGTCGTTGAGCTCGACGCCGTTGAAGAAGTCGAGCGAGTCCTTCGCCGACAGCATCGTGCATTCGGCGATGTTCTTGCCACCGAACGTGACGGCGAGGATCTCGGGCTTGAGGCGGGCTCCATGGCACGTGGCGCACGGGATGACCGCCATGTACTCCTCGAGCTTCTCCTTGCTGCCCTCGGACTCGGTCTCCTCATAGCGCCGGAACACGGCGTTGACGGCACCCTCCCACTTGGAGAACCAGTGGGTCTCACGGCCGTCACGCGTGTGATAGTCGATGCGGATGCGCTCCTCGCCGAGCCCGTAGAGCAGCGCGTCCCGGACGTTCTTGGGCAGGTCGTTCCAGGACGTGTCGACGGAGACGTCGAAGTGCTGCGCTACCGCGGCTATGAGCTGCGGGTAGTAGTTCATGCCGCCCGAGAACGGCTTGAGCGCACCCTCGAGCAGCGACATCGAGCCGTCGGGGACGATGAGGTCCGGGTCCGGCTCGAGGCGCGAGCCGAGGCCCATGCAGTCCGGGCAGGCGCCGTACGGACCGTTGAACGAGAAGTCGCGCGGCTGCGGCTCCTCCATGCTGACGCCGTGCACCGGACAGGCGTACGCCTGGGAGAACGAGATCTCGTCGGCGTCCTCGGGCGCGACCAACAGCGTGCCGCCCGCCAGGCGCAGCGCCATCTCGACCGAGTCGGCGAGACGCCCAACCAGTCCGTCCTTCATCACAAGGCGGTCGACCACGACCTCGATGTCATGCTTGTACTTCTTGTCGAGGGTTATCTCCTCGTCGAGACCCTTGACCTCACGGTCCACGCGAACGCGCGTGAAGCCCTCCTTCTTGAGGTCCTCGAGCAGCTTCCCGAACTCGCCCTTGCGCCCCTTCACGACGGGCGCGAGCACCTGGAACTTGGTGCCCTGCGGCAGCTCGAGGATGCGGTCGACGATCTGCTGCGGCGTCTGGCGCTCGATGACGCGCCCGCACTTCGGGCAGTGAGGGATGCCGACACGCGCGTAGAGCAGGCGCAGGTAGTCATAGATCTCGGTGACCGTGCCCACCGTCGAGCGCGGGTTGCGGCTCGTGGTCTTCTGGTCGATCGAGACCGCGGGCGACAGCCCCTCGATGTGGTCCACATCGGGCTTCTGCATCTGCCCGAGGAACTGGCGCGCGTAGGCGGACAGCGACTCGACGTAGCGACGCTGGCCCTCCGCATAGATCGTGTCGAACGCGAGCGAAGACTTGCCGGAGCCGGACAGACCGGTGATCACGACGAGCTTGTCACGCGGGATATCGAGGTCGAACCCGCGGAGGTTGTGCTCGCGGGCGCCACGGATCGAGATGAAATCGAGAGACATCGCTTCGGTGCTCACTTTCGCGGATAGCGGATCTTGCCATGCGCTCGGCGGAGTGATTTCCACCGAACCTCCATTCTACTACCGCATCATATACGAACACGTGTTCGTATAGCATAAGACGTGTTTGTTTCGTCCTCTTTTCGAGAACGCTCTCCGTGAAATCCCGTGGAAACACGGGCGAAACAACCAGGCCGCACGATGCGAACACGAAGGGCCGCTGAGGCGGATCCCGCTGCCCGCTGGAAAGGAGCCGACGGATGCCCGCGATCGATACCGGTTCGACCGCCTGGATGCTCGTGTCCGCCGCGATGGTCTTGTTCATGACGCCCGGGCTCGCGCTGTTCTACGCGGGTATGGTGCGCAGTAAGAACGTGCTCTCCTCCACGATGCACTCGCTGTTCGCAATGGGGCTGGTCTCCGTGATCTGGGCGGTGATCGGCTACACGCTCGCCTTCGGACGGGACGTCGGAGGAGTCATCGGCGGACTCGACTTCGCCGGACTCTCCGGAGTTCTCGGCGCCGTCACGGGAACGGGCACGTCTGCGATCCCGACGAGCGTGTTCGCGATGTACCAGGGCATGTTTGCGATCATCACCGTGGGGCTGATCACCGGGGCGGTCGCCGAGCGCATGAAGTTCAAGGCCTACGTCATCTTCGCGGCGCTGTGGGCGGTGCTGGTCTACAGCCCGCTCGCCCACTGGGTATGGGGCGGCGGATGGCTCATGAGACTCGGCGCGCTCGACTTCGCCGGCGGCACCGTCGTGCACATCGCATCGGCCGCCGCCGCGCTGGCGGCCGCGATCGTACTCGGCAAGCGCCGGGGTCACGGGACCGAGGAGATGCGACCCCACAACATCCCGATGTCCGTCCTAGGTGCGGGGATCCTGTGGTTCGGCTGGTTCGGGTTCAACGCGGGCTCCGCACTCGGCTCCGGTCAGCTGGCGGGCTCGGCATTCATGGCCACCAACCTCTCGGCTGCTGCGGGAATGCTCGCCTGGACTCTCGCCGAGGTCCTCGGTGGCCACAAACCCACGGTGCTCGGCGCGGCCTCCGGTGCGGTCGCGGGACTCGTCGGCATCACACCGGCTGCAGGCTTCGTCGGCCCGATGCCCGCATTGGCGATCGGCGCGATCACCGGCCTGCTGTGCTACTTCGGGCTGCGCCTGAAATCGCGCTTCGGCTTCGACGACGCACTCGACGTGGTGGGCGTACACGGAGTCGGCGGCACCACCGGCGCCATCCTGACCGGTGTGTTCGCGAGTCTCGCGGTCAACTCCGCCGGAGCGAACGGATTGTTGTTCGGGGGCGGATTCGCG
>Ga0209430_1000991_pt1 | contig 23263 bp, 22 predicted proteins | sample BarGraIncub1133A_FD_184504 | JGI IMG/M metagenome (GOLD analysis project Ga0209430, IMG submission 184504) | Arctic peat soil microbial communities from Barrow, Alaska - Barrow Graham LP Incubations 11-33A (SPAdes) (version 2) | ecosystem: Environmental > Terrestrial > Soil > Wetlands > Peat... | reverse complement strand
GGGGTCGCGGACAAAGGCGACGACCTCATGTCCGTGGCCGAGGGCCTGCTCGACGGCCTGTCGGCCCACGCCGCCACTGGCTCCGAGAACGAGGATGCGCATCGTGCGGCCCGGTCCCGCGGAGATCAGGATCCCGCCATGTCGAGCTTGAGGCGCTCGACGACTTCGCGGTACTCCGGCATCGAGGTGCCGAGGATCTGGGCCGCGAGGATGGCTGCGTTGCGCGCTCCATTGATCGCCACGCAGGCGACCGGAACGCCGGAGGGCATCTGCACCATGGAAAGCAGCGAGTCGAGACCTCCAAGGTCCGAGGTCTTCATGGGTACGGCGATGACCGGGAGTGGCGTATCGGCCGCGACGACCCCACCGAGATGTGCGGCCTTGCCGGCGGCAGCGATAACGACCTTGATACCGCGACCGGAGAGCCCCGAAGACCATTCGTGCACCTTGGCGGGCTGTCGGTGGGCGGACGCGACGAGGACCTCGAAGGGAACACCCAGAGACTCGAGCGTCTTCGAGCACTCTTCCATCACGGCCATATCGGACTGCGAGCCCATGATGATGCCTACGAGCGGTGCGTCACTCATCTGCGTCCCTTCCGGTGATGTCATCGGGGCAGCGCTTCCTCGGCAGCCTCGGTCTCGGCCGCCGCGATGCCGCCAGCGCCGTGCGCGGCCTCACAGTCCTCGCCCTCGCCCTCGCCGAAGAGCAACTCGCGCTCGTCGGGCTTGAGCGCGGCCCGCGCTTGGTCCCGCACATTGTTCACGCCGATGAAGAACTCACGCATCATCGCCACCATGAGGTAGCGGCCGCGCGGCGTGAGCGTGATGGCCTCGTCGTCGTCGCGATCGAACGCTCCTACAGCGCGCATGTACGACATCTCCATGCGCAGGCCACGGTCGATCGGGACTCCGAAATCGCGCTCGAACTTCTTCTTGTCGAGACGCAGCCCGAACAGCTCCATGAGGAATCGGTACCGCATGCGCTCGTGGGCGCCGAACGACTTGCGACCTGCGACGCCCATGCGCCCCGCGCCGACCTGCGCCCCGTAGTCATGCAACGAGAAGGTGTTCACGTACAGCGAGCCGTCCAGGTAGCTGAACGCACCGGAGCCGATGCCCACGTACTCCTCGTAGTCGACGATGTACTCGTCGATCATGCCTCCGGCGATGCGGCTGAACGTCCACGCACTTCCGTTCTCGAACGTGTCAGCCAGCTCAGCGGAGAGCACCTTGTAGAAGTCGGCCTCCCGCGCGTAGTCGACAGGCCCGACCGTCTTGGCCAGCTGGCGCGAGACCACCGGCGACGCCATGAGCGGATAGAAGGTCGTCTGGTTGCAGCCGCTCTCCTTGAGCATCTCGACGTCGTGCCGCAGCATCGCCTCGGTCTGCGAGGGGAAGTTGAAGATCATGTCGACGTTCATCGAGTGGAACGCGCCGGCCGTCTTCTGCACATGCTCGAGGATCTGGGCGCTGCTGCCGTACTTGTCGTAGCGGTCCATCTGCTTGAGCAGTCCATCGTCGAAGCTCTGGACGCCGACGCTGAGGCGCTGCACGCGGGGCGCGAGCGCCTCCACGTACTCGGGCAACAGGTGGTTCGGGTTGGTCTCGGACGAGACCTCCTCGATCGAGAAGAGCTCGCGGGCCAGATCGATCGTACGGCACAGCTCGTCGAGCATGATCGTCGGCGTGCCGCCGCCGACATACATCGATTTGAAGTCGTAGCCTAGGTCCTGGACCATGCGCATCTCTTCGCGCAGGCTCACGAAGTATGGGACCGCGCGCTCCGCCGAGAACGGGAAGCGGTTGAACGAGCAGTACGGGCAGAGCCGCTGACAGAACGGCACGTGCACGTAGAGCATGTACTCGCGGCCGGGAGTGGGGCCGGGAAGGCGAGCAAGATCGGCATGCTCGAGCGCAAGGTACCTCGAGTTGAGCGTACGGACGACCGGGGTGAGAAGACGCTCCGCAAGCACTAGGCCACCGTCCCGAAGGGGTTCGCTGCGATATCCGTACGGAAGAACATACCTTCGAACGAGATCTTCGCCACAGCTTCGTACGCGAGCGCTCGGGCCTCCCGCAGGGAGGGCGCAAGCGCGGTCACGTCGAGCACTCGGCCGCCCGCCGTGACGAGCGCACCGTCCTCGCGCAGAGCGGTTCCCGCATGGAAGACCGTGACGCCGGGCATCGCATCGGCCTCGTCCACGCCGGTGATGACCTTCCCGGTCTCGTACACGCCCGGGTAGCCACCGGAGGCGAGGACGACCGAGACGGCGTAGTCGCTCTTCCACGTGAGCGTGGTCTCGGAGAGCGTACCGTCACCGACGGAGAACATCACGTCGACCAGGTCGGTGGCGAGACGTGGAAGGAGCACCTGGGTCTCGGGATCCCCGAAGCGCGCGTTGTACTCGAGCATCTTGGGCCCGGAATCGGTGAGCATGAACCCGCCGTAGAGAACGCCACGGTAGCGGATGCCTTCGTCGTGCAGGCCGCGGATCGTCCGCCGCAGCAGGTCGGTCATCTTGGCTGCCATCGCCTCGTCGATCGAAGGAACGGGCGAATAGACGCCCATCCCGCCGGTGTTCGGGCCCTCGTCGTTGTCGAAGGCGCGCTTATGGTCTCGCGCGAGCTCCATTGGAACGACGGTGACTCCATCGGTGAATGCGAGCAGCGAGCATTCGGGGCCGCTGAGGAACTCCTCGACGAGAACGACCTCGCCCGCCTCTCCGAACACGCCGTCGAAGCACTGCCGGACCGCCTCGATGGCCTCCGCGACGGTATCGGCGATGACGACGCCCTTGCCCGCTGCGAGGCCGTCCGCCTTGACGACCACCGGATAGGACGCGCGCTCGAGGTAGTAGGTGGCCTGGTCGAGCTTGCGCTCGGCGAAACAGCGCGACTCGCCGGTCGGGATGCTGTGGCGACGCATGACGCCCTTCGCGAAAGCTTTGCTGCCCTCGAGACGCGCCGCCGGCGCAGCTGGGCCGAACGCGCGGATGCCCTTTGCCAGCACCGCGTCAGCGACTCCGGCAGCGAGCGGGCCCTCAGGGCCGATGACGACCAGATCGACTGCGTGCGCGACGGCGAAATCGGCTACGGCGGTCGGGTCGTCTATGACGAGGTCAGGAATGTTGGTCGCGATACCGGCGGTGCCGCCGTTCCCGGGCGCCACGAGGATCTCGGGCGCGTGGCGTGACTGCAGGAGCGAGTGGACTATCGCGTGCTCGCGGCCGCCGCCGCCGAGTACCAAGATGCGCATGTCTTTGAGTCCCTCCGTGTCCGACAGCCTGCTCTCCAAACACGGAAGCCGCCACCGTGGGTCTTGTTCACGCGCATATTGTACGACGAGGGAGCCACGCGACGATGCAGCTGCGCCGACCCGGCCGGCGTCAGTTCCCCGAACCCGCGCCGCCGCGCATGACCCGTCCGACCTCTGCCCGGTCCATGCTCCGGACCGCGTCCAGAACCAAGCGTCCCGTGACGCCGAGCGCGGACGATCGCAGGTGCTCGGTCGTGTCTCCGGCCTTGTGGTACTGGGGGTCTTGCAGTCTCTCGATCCAGACCGCGGGGATGCCGATCTTCTCGTAGGGCTCGTGATCGCTCCAGCCGGTCGGACCCGGATCTTTCAAGTACTTGAGACTCACGCCGGCGTGCCGCGCCCGCCGGCGCAGGTAGTCCGACATGGAGAGCGGACCTGTTCCCATCGTGCGCACGTAGAGCTGCCGCCCGAGACCGACGACGTCTATGGAGATCATCCCGATGGTCTGCTCGCGTTGCGTCTTCGTCATGTGCGCAACGTGATACCGCGAGCCGCGGTGGTGGTCCCGGGGCGTGCCGTCGTTGTACTCCTCCGAACCGAAGAGAGTGAACTCCACCGACACCGGGGGCTTCTCCTTTGACAGGATGCGCGCCAGCTCGAGTACGATCGCACATCCCGCGGCGTCGTCGTTCGCGCCCGGGGTCATCGACCTGGTGTCCAGGTGCGCCCCCACCACCAGATGGCGAGCATCGACGCCACGAACACGTGCCGTGACGTTGCGGCTCACCCCCGCCGGGGCGCGGAACTCCTCGATCGAGACCTCGTACCCCATCGAACGCAGCCTGCGTATGACGTAGTCGGCAGCCGCCGACTCCTGCCGGCTCCCGGGGACGCGTACGCCGAAGTGCTCGATCTCCTTGGTGTCCGCAAGCACGCGGTCCACGCTGAAGATGAGCCGACCAACGGACTTGGGAGTCGCGGTCGCGGTCGTGGCAGGAGGTGCGACGGAAGGCTCGACCCCGGCCGGGGTCGCCGCCACGGAAGACGTCGGTACTCGCGCGGGACGTACGTCGGACGCGGGGGGCGATGGAGCCGAACACGCGGTGATCGACAGCGCTACCACGCAGAGTAGGCTCGGACCGAGGCCGGCTCGCATCGCTAGGGCCGGATCACCGTGGTCTGGTACTTGTACGTGATGCTCCGCAACAGGCGCAGCTGGCTGTTGAACATGCGCACGCAGCCATGGCTGGCACGGGTGCCGATGCTGTCGGGATCGTTCGTCCCGTGGATGTAGTACGAGGTGCCGACTTTCTTCCGCACGAGGCGCGAGCGCCGAACGTGGTGACCGCGAACGTGCACGATGTAGGTCTTCCGCACCCAGACCTTGCGGTACAGGCGCATGCGGAAGGGTCCCCACACCGAGCTCGGAGCGTGGACGGGACGCCCGAGGAAGAACGTGCCGTTGGGGGTCGGAGTGCCGAACATCCCGGTCGCCACGGGGTACGACGCGATGACGCGCCCCAGTCGCACCACGTAGAGCATGAAGTCCGACTTGTCGACGAGCACGCACGGATAGCGGGTCGTCATCTCCCCCAACTGCCAGACCGTCAGGGAGGCGGGCGCGGACCACGTGATCCCGTCGGTAGCCGCAACGTAGATATCCGTGCGTCCGTACGGGACGGTCACCTCAGCGGTGAACGCCGAACCTTCGGGCCCAGCCGGGAGCAGCGCGAACGTCGCTGTCGTGGCTCCGGTCACCGTGATGCCGGTCACCGAGGGGCCGACTCTGCCGGTGATCACGAACTTCGAGGCGACGAGCGACGACGCGACCGGCGAGACGATCGCAGGAGGAGCGACCGTGTCGAGTGCGACCGCCGGGACCGGCAGGGCCAAGAACAACCCGGCGGCCAAAGGGAGCAACAGCCTCAGCGAGAGATACCTGGCATACATCAGTACCTCGAGATGACGATTTGATAGACCTTTCCGCTCTTCACAAAGAAGTCCGTGCGCCCCGACCGCGTGCCCATCCAGTAGTCGGTGTAGACCGGCCCCACGGACTTCTTGAGTCTCGTGCCGTAGCTGCCGGCGAGTGCGACTTCCGTGGTCCCGACGTGGGCGCCCCGCGCGGTCACGAGCGTGGTGCAGTTGATGGTGAAGTTGAATACGTGGTGGTTCGACTTGCTGTACATCAACACGGGGTACTTGCGGGTCGACGCGTTCAAGGTCTTGAAGCGGTACTTGTAGACCGTCAGACCGGCGTAGCTCTTGTCGGTGACCCGAGCGTAAGTCGGACCGATCCGCGCCTTGTTGGTGGTGTCGTACAGGCCCAGCTTGGCGGTCTTGATGCCCACGTTCTCAACGATGCGGCCCCTGATCGCGGCAAGACACACCGGGGGCGACCACAGCAGCGCCAAGACGATGACAAAGGAAACCAGCCACTCACGTCGGACACGCATCGACTACCCCCTGACGCTCAGCCGACTCCCCTTCGAGCCGGACACCACATCAAGCCTTCCCGCCGTCGAGACGAGTCAAACACGGAACCCCCACGATGGCGATATGATACTCCCGTGATCGAGGACCGCCGAGCCTGTGGGGGGACGCGTGGGGGACGATCCGGGCGGGACTCCGTCCATCGAGGCAGTGGAGCCGTTCTTCGCGCCGCGCCGCGATCAGCAGGAGCGGAGCACACCGCGCGCGCGATTGGGCGCTCGCAGGCTGCTGGTCCGGATCTTCGTGTGCGCGCTCGCCCTCTTCTCATTGGACCGATTCATCGCACCGTCCTTTGCGCCTCCCGCCGCGTATATGGGCGCATATCGCCTGCCTCGCACTGCTCCGACAACGGCGATCGCCGACTACGCGAACGCCATCGACCTCGCCGCCCGAGTGCCCGGCCGGGTTCCGATCGCCATCTTCCTCGGCGCCTCCCCGACCTACGGCCACCGGATCAAGGACACGCGCAACACCTTCCCGTACGCGTACGCTTCCGCTGCCGCCTCCGCCGGCGCACCGGTCACGGCGTTCAACCTCGCGGCCAACGGACAGTTCGTCGGCGACTACTACGTGATCGCCAAGCGCCTCGTCGCCGATGCCGACATCGTGTTCGTCCAGTTGACCTACCACACGTTCTCGCCCACCGCGCGCGAGGACCAGCGCATCCGCTACCGGGAACTGCCGAACGTTCTCGGAGTCCCGCTAACGACCGCCGAGTCCCGGCTGTTGGGGCTGCAGCCCTCGAACGATGCAGCGATACCGGCTCCACCCGCGGCCCTGAACGGAGCGCTCAGCCGCTGGTGGACCCTGTACCGACAGCGCGACCTGATCGATCAGCGGATCTTCGGCGGCAGCCCACGGAACGCCATGGCCGACTTCGTCCGAGGGCGAACGAGCTCCGCATCGCAGTCCGCGCCGACCACCACCACGACTCTGCCCGAAGACACCGCCAACGACGGGTTCACGGCCTTCGACGCGCTCGACCCCGGCATGCAGATGGTGGTCGTGGCCCAGTATGCGGAGGACTCCTCGTTCACGATCGATCCTGCGGACGGCGAGGTCGTCATTCTCGACCGACTCGCCTCTGAACTCGCCACGGCACACAAGAAGGCGGTCTTCTTCATGAGCCCGATGAACAGGGATGTGATCGACTCCTATGGTCTGATCGACCCTGAGCAGTACCGGAGCAACATCGAACTGTTGCGCGAGACGGTCGCCCGCAGCGGTTTCTCGCTGATCGACCACAACGCCGACGCGCGCGCCCTGCCGGCCGGCGACTTCACCGACATCAGCCACACGACGGATGCGGGCGGAGCACGGTTCGGCGCCGTCCTCCTTGAAGACACCTTGCCGTACCTGCGATCGGCCAGACCATGATCTTCGGCGAGTGGATCTACGGAGCATTCCTCATCGCCGCCGCAGCGATCTTTCGCGTGCTGCCGGGGCGAGCGCGCCCGTGGTGGCTGGCGGCATGCGGGCTGGCTTTCTACGCCTACTACTCGCCGGCGTTCGTCTGGCTGCTCGCTGGCGAGATCGTGATCGTCTTCGCTCTGACTCGCAGGGAGCGGAGATCGACGTGGGCATACGCTCTCGCGTTAGCCGTCACCATCGGAGTCCTCGCCCTCTACAAGTACGGCGCTCTGGCGGGACGCACGCTCCAGGGAGTATCGCGCGCACTGTCGTTCGGTGCGCTACCGGACTTTCCCACGCTCGTCCTGCCGCTGGCGGTCTCGTTCTTCACGTTCGAGTTCATCCACTACGTGGTGGACGCCCGTCGCAACAAACTCCCGGAGCACCGGTTCGAGGACTTCCTAGCCTTCATGCTCTTCTTCCCGACGATGGTGGCCGGACCGATCAAGCGGTTCCAGGACTTCCAGCCTCAGATCGCGGAAGCGCGAGCCGATACCGCGGCGCTCAGTGAGGGTGCGACCAGGATCGCGATCGGACTGGCGAAGAAGATCGTCATCGCCGACACGATGACGCCCCTGACGGTGACGCTGCTGAGCACCTCGCGCATCGCAACGGCGCGTCCGATCGACATCGGCATCGCGCTGTTGGCGTTCGCCGTGAAGATCTACATGGACTTCTCGGGATACTCCGACATCGCCATCGGCTCAGCCCTTCTCTTCGGGATCCGCGTCCCGGAGAACTTCAAGTGGCCATACCTGCGGCGCAACATCGCGGAATTCTGGCGGCACTGGCACATGTCGCTCACCTCGTGGATCACCGACTACGTCTACAAACCGCTCGGAGGCAACCGGAGCGGCCTGGCACGCACGGCGGAGAATGCCGTGATCGCCATGGCCGTGTCGGGGCTGTGGCATGGCGCCCAGTGGCACTTCCTTGCGTGGGGGCTGTACCACGGCCTACTGCTAGCGACGTTCAGGATCTGGGAAGGGCTCGCCAAGAAGCCACTGCTTGCCGCGGTACCCGCACTCGGCACGGGCAGGCTCGGGGCGGGGATCCGCCTGGCGGGCGGGCTGGCGGGCGGCATCGCGACGTTCGCCTTGGTCACCCTGGGGTGGGGGCTGTTCGTCATGCCGGTCGATCGGTTCATCCTGATGATCGGGAGGTTCCTGTGAGCGCGAGAACATCCGACGGGACGAGTCCTGCCAGTCTTGTAGTGCCGCTGGCCCGCGAGACCGCCTGGGACGTGGCGATGGGCCTCTTCTGGGCGTCGCTGATCGTGGCGATCGTGCTCTTCTCGGGTGTGGCCACCCAGTTCGCCTACGTCGACTTCTAGAGCCGGGATCGGTCGGTCCGAGCGGTGCCCGCTACGCCCGGCGTTCCCACCTGCGCATGATCGTCTCGTTGCGATCGGGGCCGACAGCGATGATCGAGACCGGGACCTCCGCAAGGTCCTCGATGAATGTGATGTAGTCGCGCGCTTCCTTCGGTAGCTCCTCGAAGGTGCGGCAGTGGCTGATGTCGACCTTCCACCCGGGAAGCTCCTCGTAGATGGGCTTCGCGTGATGGAAGATCGTCTGGTGGCACGGTAGCTCGTTGTAACGGCGCCCCTCGTACTCGTACGCCACACAGACCTTGATCGTGTCGAGCTCGGAGAGAACGTCGAGCTTCGTGATGACGAGATCGGTCAGGCCGTTGACCTGGACGGCGTAGCGCACGATGACGGCGTCATACCATCCGCAGCGGCGCTGGCGGCCGGTCGTGGTGCCGAACTCGCCGCCCTTCTGCGTCAGATGCTCACCGATGGAGCCGGGCGTGGACGGCAGCTCGGTCGGGAACGGACCGGAGCCGACGCGCGTGATGTATGCCTTGGCGATGCCGAGCACACGGTCGATCGCCTTGGGGCCGACGCCGGAACCGGTGCAGGCGCCGCCGGCGGTGGGCGACGAAGACGTCACGAACGGATACGTCCCGTGGTCGAGGTCGAGCAACGTGCCTTGGGCCCCCTCGAAGAACACCCACTGATCGCTGCGCAGAGCGCGGTTGATGACGCTGCTCGTGTCCGCGATCATCGGGCGGATCCGCTCGGCGTAGCCCATATATTCCTCGACGATCTCATCGACTGTGTAGGTCGGCAGATCGTAGAGCTTGGAGAGCAGGTCGTTCTTCTCAAGGAGCGCCGCTTCGAGCTTCTTGCGAAGGATGTGCTCGTCGGTGAGGTCCTGGACACGGATGCCGAGGCGCGAGGCCTTGTCCATGTAGGCGGGACCGATGCCGCGGCGCGTGGTACCGATCTCGTTGTCGCCGAGGCGCTTCTCGGACGCGCCGTCGAGGTCCCGGTGGTACGGCATGATCAGGTGCGCGTTGCTCGAGATGATGAGGCGGTGGGTGCTGATGCCGTCGGCTTCGAGACGGTCGATCTCCTCGAGCATGACCTTGGGATCGATGACGACACCATTGCCGATGACCGGGGTGATGTGCGGATACATGATCCCGCTGGGGATCAGATGCAGCTTGAGCGTACGGCCCGCGTGGACGATGGTGTGTCCCGCGTTGTTCCCGCCCTGGAACCGGACGACATAGTCCATGTCGTCGGCGAGCAGGTCGGTGATCTTACCCTTGCCTTCGTCGCCCCACTGGGCGCCAACGAGCACGATGCCGGCCATGGTCGGCTTCTCCTACCGGTGATCGGTCCCGCGGACTCTGTTAGCCGCTCCCGGACCGGGTGCGCTGCCCTCGGCAACGCACGCGCGCGCGGTGGGGGAATCGATCGGCCCCTCTCGCGCGCCGCGGACAGTATGCCTCACACGGGACGTCGGCGCCACCGCTATCCACTATCACGCTGGAGTGGTGGATCGTCCTGTCGAAGTGCGGGCGACAAAGCGCCGGAGCTCGCGGCGCGTGGCCCGCTCGATGCACGCCTGCACGGAAGGCGGCATGGTCTCCCACACGTCCGGGTCTCTGAACGGGAGTCCCGTGTAGAGCACGAGATGGTTGAGTCCCAGTCGCCCGTGGCCGATGGCGTCCTGCCGCGAGTGGAGCGAATACCCGAGGTGAGCGAGCGCCGCCGTGCGATCCCCCGCGAGCGCTGCGGCGATAGCGCGGCGCGATTCGAGCGGCGCGAGCACGAGCGACGCGGTGGGATTGAAGTGCCGCAACGGCTTACGGCTCCCCGGCCACAGCTCGTCGACGAGCAGCGACGCGCGACCGACGGCCTCGGCATCCGCCGCGCTCAGACCTTCTTCTATCGCCCACCGCATGGTGAGATGGAAGTGCACGAACGGGCCCGGCATCGATCCACCTCTCATCGGTCGCGGCTGCCCAGGGAAGATACCCTGTCGCCAGCCCGGGGCGAAGGCGGACGCGTCGCTCCCGGGTAGCAGGCTTGACTTGGTCGACGCGCCGAGTATGTTAGTGAGCGATAACTCATCTCAGCGAACGGGACGTCTGATCACAGTGCTCGTCCACGCGGCCCTTGATAGGGATGCCCGATGAACCGCGCATGGCGGCTCGGCATCGCCGCGGCCGTCATCATCCTCGCCGCCGACCCTGTCGTGATCTGGCTGCCGCAACTGACCCCCCCGACCGACACCTCGATCCACGTCGCCGGCGACGTACAGGCGCCGTCCGTCACGATCGGCGGGCCCACGATCATCTCGCCTGTTCCCGACTTCACGGTAGGGATCCCCGGCACAACGGGTGCGCCTGAGCGACCCGCCTCCGCCGCCCGCTCAGGCGCCTCATCGTCGCGGCAGCCGGTCGTCTCCGGCATGCTGGCCGAGGTCCTCGTGTCCGAAGGCAGCCGCATCGAGACCGGGCAGGTCGTCGCCCGTCTCGACACCCGCCTCCTCGATCTCGGCGTCACGGCGGCCGAAGGTGCCCTTGCGCAAACGCGCGCCCAGGCGGGAGTCCTCGCCGACACGCTCGACACGCTTGCCTCCGGCCGCGCGAAACTCGCCGCGGCGCGTACCAAGCTCGAGAAGGCGCTCGCGCAGGCCACCGCCGGACGGGCCGCGCTCGCCGCGCAGCTCGCACAGCTCGAGGCGATGGTTCCGCCGGGATCACCCGCCCCCACGCCGACCCTGTCGCCCGCGCGTCCGATGCCCCGGCAGCTCATCGCACAGCTCAAGGCCGCACTCGTGAAGCTGGATGCCGGGATCGCGCAGTTGCGGACCGGCCTCGCCAAACTCGCAACGGGTTCCGCCAAACTCTCCACCGCGCGTGTCCAGGTGCGCAACGGACGGGACCTGCTCGCTGTCCTCGTCGACGGCAGAGAGGTCGCCGTTCGCGCCGCCGAAGCGCGACGAGATGCCGCACGGATCGTGACGCAGGTGTCGGGGCTCGTCTCGTTCGCACGACCGGCCGGGGTCGTCGTGATGGTCGGGGCTCCGATCGTCCGAGTCGTGCCCGACGTGCCGACCCGCATCGATACCTACCTCACGAGCGATCAGCTCGTCCGCGTGCACCTCGGGGGTGACGCGTACGTCGACTTCGACTCGCGCGCCGGGACATCGCTACACGGCCGCATCACGCACGTCGGCGAGACGGCGCAGTTCCCGCCGACGTCCTTCCCTACAGGCATCGTCCACATGACACACGCGGTGCTCGTCACCGTCACCCTCGACGGCCGCGGCATCGCGCCGGCCGGCACCCCGGTCGACGTCACGTTGCCGACCGACTGACACAGACCGCACTCGACCGCGTCACGACACCGACAGAACGGGAGCAACGCAGAGATGAAACGGATCGCACAGGTGTTGGCGGCGATGGTCGTGATCGCGGTGGCGGGCTACTTCGCATGGAACTACTTCGGCAACTCCGCGACGGCGACGGCGCTGGGGGGCAGCGGGACCATCGAGACCGTCCAGCTCGCGATCACCCCACAGGTCTCGGGGCGCATCGTTGCGGCCCCGGCCGAGGAGGGCATCGCGGTCAAAGCGGGCGACGTGCTCTACCGGCTCGACGCGACGGTGGTCGACCTCCAGGTGAGCCAGGCCCGTGCCGGAGTGACCGCAGCGCAGGCGAACTACGACCAGGTCAGATCGTCCGGCTCGTCCAAGAAGTCCGACAAGGCCGCCGCCAAGGCACAGCTCGACCAGGCGCAGGCCGCCCTCAAGATGGCGCAGGCGCAAGCGGGCTACACATCCATCGTGTCCCCGCTCGACGGCGTGCTGACCAACCTCGCGGCGCGTGCGGGCGAGAACGCCGCGCCGGGGAACACGCTCGCCATCGTCAGCGATCCGACGAGCATGACCGTCACCATCTACGTCCCCGAACTCCAGATCGGGCAGGTCAAGGTCGGTCAGTCGGGCACGCTGACGACCGATTCCACAGGCGCCAAGGCCTACCACGCGCAGGTCGTGTTCATCGGGTCGCAGGCGGAGTTCACCCCGGCCTCGATCGAGACGAAGGACCAGCGCGTGAAGCTGGTCTACCAGGTGAAGCTCCGTATCACCGATCCCGATACGGCGCTCAAGCCGGGCATGCCTGCCGACGTGGTGCTTCGGTGACAGACCGGTCCGATACGGCCGAGCTCGCGCTCGACATCCGAGACCTGCACAAGTCGTTCCGCGGGGCGGAAGCGGTCGCCGGCGTCACGATGACCGTCCCGCGCGGCGAGGTCTTCGGGCTCGTCGGCCCCGACGGAGCGGGCAAGTCGACGCTCATCCGCATGCTCGCCACCGTGCTCGCGCCGACCTCGGGAGACGCTCTCGTGTTCGGGAGCTCGGTCGTCCGCGAGTCCCACGCCGTCAAGCCGCGCATCGGTTACATGTCGCAAGCGTTCTCCCTCTACGGCGACCTCACCGTCCGCGAGAACCTCGACTTCTTCGCCGAACTGCGCGGCGTCCCGCGAAAGGACATGGCGTCCCGGGCGAAGCGCCTTCTGGAGTTCTCAGGGCTGACCGAGTTCGAGAAGCGCCAGGCGCAGTTCCTGTCCGGTGGCATGAAGCAGAAGCTGGCGCTGGCGGCGACGCTGATATCGGAGCCCGACCTGCTCTTCCTCGACGAGCCGACCACCGGTGTCGACCCGGTGTCGCGCCGCGAGTTCTGGCGCATCATCTCCGGGCTGCACCGCCGCGGCATCACGGTCTTCGTCGCCACACCCTATATGGACGAGGCGGAGCGCTGCGGCGAGATCGCCTTCATGACACAGGGCCGGATCATCTTGCGTGACACGCCCGCGGGAATGAAGCAGCGGGTGCCCGGCCGCGTCATCGAAGTCGCCGCCGACCGCTACCGCGACGCGATGCCGCTCATTAAAGCGCTCCCGTTCGTCAGCGGCGTCGAGGTCTCCGGTGAGCTGCTGCGCGTGCTGGTCGACTGCGCCACGGACACCACTCGCTGCGAAGAAGATCTTCGCAGCGCTCTCACGGCCAGCGGTCTTGTGGTCTCGCACGTCCGGCCCGCGGCCACCGACCTTGAGATGGCCTTCGCCACGCTGATCCCCACGGCGCTCCCGTCAGATGATGCGCCCGCCACCGCCGAAACGGCGGTGGCGTAGATGAGGCGCATCCTCGCGATCGCCCGCAAGGAGTTCCTGCACATCGTGCGGGACAAGCGAACGCTCATCGCCGTGCTCGCGATGCCGCTGCTGCAACTGTTCCTGTTCGCTTACGCGGTGTCTTTCGATGTGAAGGACATCCCGACCGCGGTACTCGACCAGGACCACTCGGCGTACAGCCGGCAGTACGTCAGCGCGCTGCAGCAGTCCAACTACTTCAAAGTGACGCAGAATCTCGGCACGATGAGCGCGGTCGACGGGGTGTTCGCGCGCAGTGAGGACGTCGCTGTCGTCATCCTGCCTCCCGGCTTCGGTGACGCCGTCGTCGCCGGACGGCCCGGGCCGGTCCAGGTGCTCATCGACGGCGCCGAGCCCAACTCCGCACAGCTCGGCCAGGCCTACGCGAGCGGCCTGTCGCGCGTGTTCGGCGCCAAAGTCGCGATCGAACAGGCGCAGGCAAAGGGGGCGGGCATCGGCGGAGGCGGACTCACCGGGCGGATGCGTGTCTGGTACAACGCCGAGGGCAGCTCGTCGGCGTATCTCATCCCCGGGCTCATCGTGCTCCTGCTGACGATCACCACAGTGCAACAGACGGCGAACACCCTCGTGCGCGAGAAGGAGCAGGGTACCTACGAACAACTCGTGGTGTCGCCCATCAAGCGCATCGAGCTGATGGTCGGCAAGGTCATGCCGTGGGCGGTTATCGCAGCGGTCCAGATCGTGGTCATCACCGGGATCGGACTTCTTGTCTTCCAGGTCCCGTTCCGTGGCTCCATCGTGCTGTTCGCGATCTCGAGCGTGTTGTTCGTCATCTGCGCGCTCGGGCTGGGTCTCCTGGTATCCGCTCGGGCGAGCTCAATCGAGACCGCCAACCAGCTCGCGATGATGATCAGTTTCCTGCCCGCGTTCATGCTCTCGGGATTCGTCTTCCCGCTCTCGAGCATCCCGCCGATCCTGCAGGGAGTCTCGTACCTGTTCCCTGCGCGCTACTTCATGGTCATCACACGCACGATCTTCCTCAAGGGCGGCGGGATCGATGTGCTGTGGCCACAGGTGGCGGCGCTTGCCGTGTACGGGATGGCGACGCTGGTCCTGTCCGCGCTGCTCTACCGCGAAAGGGCGTGACAGCGATGTCACTGCGCCGCATCCGCCTGCTCGTCTGGAAAGAGTTCACGCAACTTCTGCGTGACCGCTCGATGCTGCCGCTCATCTTCCTGCTGCCGGTGATCCAGCTCGTCTTGTTCGGATACGTGATCGGAACAGACGTGAAGGACCTGCGCACCGCGGTCCTCGACCAGGACAACACTGTCGCATCGCACCGCGTGGTGGAGGGCTTCACGTCCTCCGGGTACTTCGTCGAGGTTGCGCGGCCGGCCGATGAGGCCGCGGTGCAAAAGGCGGTGGACGGCAACGTCGCACAGGTCGCCATCATCATCCCTCGAGGTTTCAGCGACAGCGTGGCGCATCATCAGGCAACCCGGGTCTCGGTGATCCTGGACGGGTCCGACGCCAAGACCGCATCGATCGCGCAGGGGTACGCGGGCACGATCCTGGCGAACCTCAGCGGCAAGCTCTACCCGATGCCCGGCGCATCGGCGAAAGCGGGAACACCCGCTGGCGTAGACGCGCGCGTCAGGGTGCTGTTCAACCCGACGATGCGGGCCGTGAACACCATGGTCCCGGCGCTATTGGCCTTCATCCTCATGATGTCGACCCAGAATCTCATGAGCCAATCCGTGGTGAAGGAGCGCGAGCGTGGCACGCTCGAGCAACTCTTCGTCACGCCGATCGGCCGCGCCGAGTACCTCATCGGAAAATTGCTGCCGTACGTCTGCGTTGCCATCATCCAGATCATCGTCGTCTTCACCGTCGGCACGCTCTGGTTCCGAGTGCCCTTCTCGGGCTCGGTGGTGGTGCTCGCGGTCGGACTCGGGCTCTTCATGCTCACGGTCCTCGGGCAGGGCCTGCTCGTCTCCCTGCTGTCGCGGACCCGCTACCAGGCACAACAGGCGGGCACTTTCCTGATGGTGCCGTCCATGATGCTTTCAGGATTCGTCTTTCCGTTGAGCTCGATGCCTGCCGTGCTGCTGCCGCTGACCTACCTCATCCCCTTGCGCTACATCCTCGTGATAGTGCGGTCGAACTTCGTGAAGGGCTCCGACTTCATGGCCCTATGGCCGCAGTTCGCCGCCATGATCGTCTTCGCCGTCGCCATATTCGGGCTGGGCCTGTCCAGGTTCCAGAAAAAGCTGAACGACTAGGAGCCTGAACCGACATGCGCTTTCCCTGGACGAAACCCCCCATCGAGGCCTGCACGCCGGAGATCTCGGCCGACAGCGACGCCATCGTCGTCACCGGCCTGCGCAAGACCTTCGGCGACTTCGCCGCCGTCGACGGCATCGACCTCACGGTGCGGCGGGGTGAGATCTTCGGCTTCCTCGGACCGAACGGATCAGGTAAGACCACCACGATCCGAATGCTGTGCGGTGTCATCGAGCCCTCCGGCGGCGGAGCCCGCGTCATGGGCTACGACATCTGCAGCCAAGCGGAGCAGGTGCGCTCCAACATCGGCTACATGTCGCAGAAGTTCTCGCTGTTCCAGGACCTGACGGTGGAAGAGAACCTCCGCTTCTACGGTGGGATCTACGGTCTGTCCGCGGAGAAGTTCGCCGAAAGGCGCGCCTACATCCTCGACATGGCCGGTCTGCGCGGGCGCGAGAAGGAGCTGACGGGCAATCTGTCGGTCGGCTGGAAACAGCGGCTCGCATTGGGCTGCGCCACGATCCACGAACCGAGGTTGCTCTTCCTCGACGAACCCACCTCCGGCGTCGACCCGACCGCGCGGCGGCAGTTCTGGGAGCTGCTCTACGAGCTCGCGTCCGGCGGGGTGACGCTGTTCGTGACCACCCACTACATGGACGAAGCGACCCACTGCAACCGGCTCGCGTTCATCTACCGCGGCACGATCATCGCCACCGGCAGCCCGCAGGAGATCAAAGCCGGCCTGTCGTCCGACACGATCCTGCAACTCGATGTGGACGATGGAGAAGGAGCGCTGGCCGAGCTGGAGGGCCGGGAGAACGTGCTCGAAGCGTACATGCAAGGCGCGCTGCTCCACGTCAACATCGGCGAGCACACAGCGGACGAGATCGGGATCGTCGGTACTCTCGAGAAGGCGGGATTCCCGGTCCGCAGCATGGGACCGGTCGAGCCCACGCTCGAGGACGCCTTCGTCCACTTGGTGACCCAGCAGGGAGGGCGGGCCTGATGGCCGACGATCGCGCGAGAAACGACGGTCCCGTGCCCTACTTCACCGCGTTCGTGGAGGGGCGGCGAGGTGAGGTGCTGGATGCCGCGCTGACGGTCTTCTCCTCCAAGGGCTACGACTGCGGGACGATGCGGCAGATCGCCGCCGTTGTGGGAGTGACCGAGCCTGCCCTTTACCGACACTACGCCGGCAAGGAAGCGCTCTTCGAGGATCTGATCGCCACGGCGGGTGACCGCGCCGTGGCTGAGATGCGCGCACGTATGGCGCAGGTCCGACCCGAGACCGTGCGGGAGTCGCTGACCGAGCTCGTCGCGAGCGGCCCGCACCGCCGCGGGGGTCCGGGCGGCGTTGCGCAGATGTTGCTGGTCGCCACACCACATCAGGAGCTGCTCCTGAAGGCGTTCCGGACACACGTCGCACGACCGATGTTCGAGTCGATCTGTGAGTTCGTGCCCCGGGTGGACGGGTTCTACGGCATCGACCGCAGCGCTGTCGAGACGCAGGCGCGGTCGCGAGCGGTCATGAGCCTCTTCGTCGGCTACTTCATGACGTCGATGATGCTCGGAGAGGCCGGCCAGGACGAGGCCGTGGTCGACGCGGTGCTGGCGACGATGGGTTGGAACGAGCCCAGCGCCGCCTAAAGCCCGAGCTGCCCGTCGTCGTGAAGAGCGACGCAGGCGGCAATGACCTCGGCGTCGAACTGCGCGGGGTGCGAGACGATCTCCGCGATCGCGGCGTCGATACCGAGCGTGGGCCGGTATGGGCGGTGCGAGGCCATCGCCTCGACCACGTCGGCGACCGCGAGTATGCGCGCGGCGCAGTGGATCTCGTCGCCGACCAGACCGCGCGGATAGCCTGACCCGTCCATGCGCTCATGGTGCTGACGGGTGATCTCGGCGATTTCCCACGGGAAGGCGATGTCCTTGAGTATCTCGTAGCCCTGTTCCGAGTGTCCCTTGACCAGCGCGAACTCGTTTTGCGACAGACTCCCGGGCTTCGTCAGGATCTCGGTCGGGATGCGGAGTTTCCCGACGTCGTGCAACAGGCCCGCCATCTCGACCTCGTCGATCTTGCACTGCGGCAGACCCATCCGCCCGGCGATCTTCACGGCAAGCCCGGCGACGCGCTGCTGGTGGCCCTGCGTGTAGGGGTCCCGCGCCTCGACCATGCGCCCCATCGCCTCGGCGACGTCGTAGACCATCCGCTCGAGCCGGCCGGCACTGTCGTTGAGGGCCGCATCCGCGAGCTTGCTGTCCGTGACGTCCTGGATGATCCCGAACAACGTCTGCGGGTTGCCGCTGTCGTCGCAGATGACATCGCCCAGACCGTGGACGTAGCGCAGGACCCCGTCGGCGACCCGGGATATCCGGTACTGCTTGTCGAGCGGATGCCGCGCTCCCAAGACCTCGTCGGCTACGTAGCTCGCCATCATCGCGCGGTCATCGGGGTGGACGATATTGAGCCACCCGTCGAAGTCCCGGACATAGGACTCGTCGATCCCGAAGATCTCAGCGAGCACTTCTGAGCAGTCCCAGAAGCCGGAAACGATGTTGAAGTTGTAGTGCCCGACCCTTGCGATGCGCTGCGACTTCACAAGCAGCGACTCGCTCTCGATGCGCGCCGCAAGCGCACTCTCGCGCGCGGCCATCGTATCGGTGAGCTCCAGATTGGCCAGGCCGAGCAGGGCGATCTGCTCCGCAAGTCGAACGTAGAAGCGCATGAGGAGATCGATCTTCACGTGCGAGTATCGCGGGATCGCCCGGATCGCAGCGATGTACTCATCCCTGTCATAGCCGTACCGCACGGCCTGCCGCTCGAAGGCAACGATATCGATCTCATCGTCGTCGAAGAAGAACTGGCTGGTGAAGACGTTGCCGAGGTGGCGATCCCCGACGAACAGCGGCGTGACCACATGCCGCATCCCGTTCTTGCACCGGTAGGACCGCGTCTCGCCGCGTGGCACTCCTACGGTCATGTCCGTTTCGCTCAAGCGACAAAGCTCGCAGGACTCGGGGTTCGCCCGATGGAAGCGCGTGCACGCTTCATGCCATCCGGCCCGGACGAGGACATGGTCCTCGAGGTCGACCAGCGACATCACGTGCCCGGTGAGCGCATAGAAGCCCTCGACGAGCGACTGGATCGAGGCGGCGTCAAGAACCGATGCCAGTACGAGGCCGTCGGGAAGCAGGCCGGCCTCCCCGCTCTCAGAATCGATGACCATCCGCCCCCGCCCCATCGTGTGTGCTCGCTCAACCATACGAGCAACGCCTCGGGCGCACAACCTCGGTGGAGTGAACGGGCGGACCGTCAGGTCAGCGCGCAGCCAGCACCGCGCGCGCCGCGACAACGCCGCTGGCGCTGGACTGCAGCAATCCGCGAGTGATCCCCGCGCCATCGCCGATCGCATACAGGCCGACGACGTCGGTCTGGAGGTCCGCATCGACCGCGACGCGGGACGAATAGAACTTCACCTCGACGCCGTAGAGCAACGTGCCCGGCCCGTTCACGCCCGGAGCCAGGTGGTCGAGCGCCTCGAGGAACTCGAGCACGTCGGCCATGTGGCGGTACGGGAGGACGAAGGCGAGGTCTCCGGGGACCGCTCCCCGCATCGTGGGTGTGAGGATCGACTGGGCCATGCGAGCAGGCGTGGAGCGGCGCCCCGCCTTGAGGTCTCCGAGGCGCTGCACGATCACGCCGTCCGAGAGCAGGTTCGCAAGGTGGGCGATCTCCTCGCCGTAGGCGATCGGATCGTCGAACGGCTCCGTGAACTCCTGCGATACGAGCACCGCGAAGTTGGTGTTCGCCGTGCGGGTATCGGAGAAGCTGTGCCCGTTGACGGTCGTGATCCCACCGTAACTCTCGGTGGTGACCTCCCCGAACGGATTCATGCAAAAGGTGCGGACGCGGTCACCGAACTGCTTGCTGTGATAGATGAGTTTCGCCTCGTACAGCGGGTCGGTGAGAGGCTGCATCACCGCCGCGGGGACCTCGACGCGCACGCCGATGTCGACAGCGTTGTTCTTGAGGCCGATACCGAGGCGGCGTGCCTCGGCCGCGAGCCAGTCCGCGCCTTCGCGGCCCGGCGCGGCGATGACCACGCGGGCGACAACGGATGTGCCGTCCGCAAACTCCACGCCGCTGACAGCGCCGTCGGCCGTCAGCACCCGCTCCACGGCCAGGTCGGTCCGCACCTCGACGCCGCGATCCTCGAGTTCGACGCGCATCGCGGCGAGCACGGCCGGCGAGCGGTCGGTCCCGATGTGGCGGACCCTCATCGGGATGAGCTGCATCCCGGCGAGTGTCGCCTCATGCGAGATACGTTCGACCGTCTCGGGGTCCGGCGTGGTCACGTCGGACGTGGCTCCGAACTCGACCCAGATCCCGTCCGCGTAGTCGATGAGCCCCGCGAGCGCCTCGCGCCCGGTGTAGTCGGCGAGCCACCCTCCCACCTCGGTGGTCAGTGTCAGCTTGCCGTCGGAGAACGCGCCGGCGCCGCCCCAGCCGGTCATGATGTCGCATACGCGGCAGTCGACGCACCCGCGTTCGCGCGCCGGGCATCGCCGTTTGTCGATGGCGTGGCCCTTCTCGACGACCAGGATGCGCCCGTCAAGCCCGCCGCGGACCAGTTCGAGTGCGGCAAAGATACCGGCCGGACCCGCACCGACGATGACGACCTCGTACGCTTCGACGCTCATGGAGTGCCTCTCGTCTGATACGGCGCGACCGGCAGCGCCTCCGCCCGAGGCGCGAAAGGCCGCACCGGGGGCGCTGACTACAGCGGAGGTTCGGTTGAGGAGCCCTGCGAGGCCATCGCGCCGACCGCGCTGGGGCTCTGCGGGCTGACGAACCGCATGTACGGCTCGTGGTAGATCAGGTTAGTCGTTCCGGTCGGACCGTTGCGATGCTTGGCGACGATGATCTCGGCGGTGCCCTTCGGCGGCTGATTGCCTGCGGGGCCGGAGTCCTCGAAGCCCGAATCATCGCGATGGTAGGTATCGCGATGGATGAACATGACGACGTCGGCGTCCTGTTCGATAGCGCCGGATTCGCGCAGGTCCGACAGCATGGGTCGCTTATCGGCGCGCTGCTCGACTGCTCGGGACAACTGCGACAACGCCAGGACCGGGACGTCGAGCTCCTTGGCGAGGATCTTGAGCCCACGCGAGATCTCGGCGATCTCGACCTGCCGGTTCTCACTGCGACGCGACGCTCCCTGCATGAGTTGCAGGTAGTCGACGATGATGAGGCCTTGCTTCTTGCCGCGGAACATCCGGCGCGCCTTGGCGCGCAGCTCCATGATCGAGAGTGCCGCGGTGTCGTCGACCTGCAGATCCGTCCCGTCCAAGCGGCCCATGGCATCCATGAGGGGCTTCCAGTCGGAGTCGGACAGGCGCCCCGTGCGGAGCTTCTGGCCGTCGACGCGAGACTCAGACGACAAGATACGCATGACCAGCTGCTCGGCGGCCATCTCCAGAGAGAAGACACCGACCGAGACCCCCGAACGCGCCGCGTTGACCGCGAGGTTGAGGGCGAACGCCGTCTTGCCGACCGATGGACGCGCGGCCAGGATGATCAGGTCGCCGCGGTGGAGGCCGGCGAGCAGCTTGTCCAGCTCGGCCCACCCGGTCGTGACTCCGGTGAGATGCTCCTGACGCTCGTAGAGCTCCTCGAGGTGCTTCCACCCGTTGGTGAGCAGCTCGTCGATAGGCTTGAAGGTGGTCTCGACGCGCTCGTTCGTGACGGCGAAGATCTCCTTCTCGCACGTCTCGATGACCTCGTCGATGTCGTCAGGGGCCTCGTAGCCGATCGCCGCGATGTGCGTGGCGGCGATGATGAGGCGACGAAGCAGCGACATGCGCTTGACGATGTCCGCGTACTTGGCAACGTTCCCGGCCAGCGGCACCGTGTTGACGACGTCGAGAAGGTAGGACTTGCCGCCGACCTGCTCGAGCTCTCCGGTCGACTCGAGGCGAGCGGCCACGGTGACCACGTCGCACGGCTCGCCCTTGGCGAACAGGGCGAGGATCGCCGTGAAGATGCGCTGATGCGCTTGGCGGTAGAAGTCCTCCACCTTGGCCTTGGTCAGACCGGTGGAGGCCGCATCGGACGACAACAGCATCGCACCGAGCAACGACTTCTCAGCGTCGAGGTCGTGCGGCGGGACGCGGTCCGCGGTCCACATCGGACCGGAGTCCTTCTTGCGCGATCTGTCGTCGGCCACGGTCCCCCGCCCTCATTCGTGTCGCATTCCCGTGTCGTGCGGGCGCGCCGCGAGAGTACCGCGGCCGCGCTCCGCCCGACGCACGGGTCGTGGTACTACTCGGTGTCGCTGCCTTCGGCCACGTCGTCGGACGCCTCGTCCGTCTCGTCGACGGCCTCCGGCTCAACGAGCGCCGCCTCAGCGGCAGCTGCAGCCTCTACGGCCTCAGCGGCCAGGAGCGCGGCCTTCTCTGCCGCGGCGGCTTCTTCCGCGGCCAACGCAGCGGCGCCGCCTTCGGGAACGACCTTGACGACAAGGCTTGCCTTCACGTCGCCGTAGACGCTCACGACGATGGTGTGCTCGCCGGTCGTCTTGATCGGGCGATGCAGGTTCATGCGCTTGTGGTCGACATCGGCGCCAAGCTGAGCGGCAACGGCTTCCTCGACCATCAAGGTCGTGACCGAACCGAACAGCTTGCCGTCCACGCCGGCCTTGGCCTCAAGAACGATGATCTTGCCGTCGATGGAGGCCGCGACGGCCTCAGCACCGGTCAAGCGTGTCGCATTGCGCTTGCTGATGTTCTGCATGCGCGCATCGAGCTGCTTGATGTTGCCCGGCGTGGCGACGAGCGCCATCTTGCGGGGCAGCAAGTAGTTCGCGGCATATCCACGCGCGACGTCGACGACGTCTCCTTCGTGGCCTTTGCCCTTCACCTCTGCGGTGAGGATGACTTTCATTGCGTCACTCCTTCATCTGCCGGCGGTCCGGGATCCGTCCCGGCCGCGCGGCGCGTCCTTCACTCTATGACCGTCCGGAGCACGGCTCAAGGTCGCCGGACCGCCCGATCGGTTCCATCCACAGGTTCTGCTCTCGCGCTTCCTGCGGTTTCCACACTATCCACCGGAATCCGGTGGTTCTGCCGAGCGGTCGCAAGCGACCCCTCGGCGGTAATCTTCCCGCTACCGATCCGAGTCCATCGTCGCCGTCACCAGGCCCCGCGAGATCTTGCGGAGATTCATGAACAGGTCGACAACGCCGAGTACCGACACCGACGGAAGCAAGATCTCGGTCAGCCCGAGAAGTGCGAACCCCAAGGTGCGCATCACGCGGCCCACTTCGATCTTGCGGTAGAGCG